>Ga0209793_1000619_pt1 | contig 36020 bp, 28 predicted proteins | sample EBPBio122009_DNA_FD_185863 | JGI IMG/M metagenome (GOLD analysis project Ga0209793, IMG submission 185863) | Wastewater treatment Type I Accumulibacter community from EBPR Bioreactor in Madison, WI, USA - Reactor 1_2/2/2009_ DNA (SPAdes) (version 2) | ecosystem: Engineered > Bioreactor > EBPR >... | reverse complement strand
CATTGCGGCGAGCTCGCGCCGCCGCCCGATCCAGACATTGCCGTGGCGGTCCGCCATCGGCGCATGGAAGATCGCAATGTCCGGTCGTGCGGCGGGGATCAGGACGATCGGGTCGCCGTCTTCAGCGAAGGGATTGTCGATCACCCGCCAATCCGGCCGGAATCGGAGGATGTCGCTGCCGATGATGCCGCGCAGGGGCTGAAAGGGGTTGCCCTTCTGTGCGGCCATGAGTCCGGCATGGATCGCCGGGCAGGTCGCGTCCCGGACCACGACCCGGCCTTGCGCGATCGCCTGGTTGAAGCGCGGCGCGCCACCCGCTTCGCCGAGCGAAACCGCGCTGGTCTCGACCGACCGGACGAGCCCGGCGCCGACCAGCTGGTCGACCTGCAAGCCGCCGGTGGGAACGCAGAAGAGATCGAGATCGCCGGCACCATGCTCGATCAGGGCCCGGGTCATCGCCATCGAGACCCCGGCATAGTCGACCGGCAAAGCCAGCTGCATCCCCGCCTCGACACGGCGCGCCATGCCCTGCAGGTCCATCGCGTTCCTCCGTTCCGCCCGCGGCGCCGGTATCGCAATGCGGCGTCGCATTGTTCTGAATTATAGAACGATATTCTGAAAATAGCGTAGCGGCCTGTTCGTCGGGCTGTCAATACGGCCTTGGACGCTGCCCTCCCCGATCGCCCGCCGAGCGTCGCCCGACCTTGATGAGACAGCTTGACAGCGTCGCGATCAAGCTGATTATTGAAAGAAAACAGAATAGCGTTCTATATTTCAGAACACCGGAGGAAACGTGATGGCGACTGAACTGGCGTCTCTCGCCGAGCCGTCGGCGGGTGCCGGAATGTCGGGGGCGGCCCGGGCGCAGAGCGCGATCGGCGCGGGCATCGTCCTGCGCGACGTGGTCAAGACCTACGGCGATTTCCGCGCGGCCGACTGCATCTCCCTCGACATCCGGCCGGGCGAGTTCATCACCCTGCTCGGCCCGTCGGGGAGCGGGAAGACGACGCTGCTCAACCTCATCGCCGGCTTCCAGAAGCTCGACAGCGGCGAAATGCATGTCGACGGCGCGCCGATCGACCATGTCCCGACGCATAAGCGCGGCTTCGGCATGGTCTTCCAGAGCTATGCGCTCTTTCCGACAATGACAGTCGCGCAGAACGTGGCGTTCCCGCTGCGCATGGCCGGCGTCGATCGTACCACAGCCGAACGCCGCGTCGCCGAGACACTCGAGATCATGCGGCTTTCCGAGCATGCGCAGAAGACGCCCTCGCAGATGTCCGGCGGCCAGCAGCAGCGTGTCGCCATCGCCCGCGCCATCGTCCGGCGCCCGCGGATCGTCCTGATGGACGAGCCGCTCAGCGCGCTCGACCGGCGGCTCAGGGAATCCATCCAGATCGAGATCCGCGAGCTGCACCGCGCCATCGGCAGCACCATCCTGTTCGTCACCCATGACCAGGGCGAGGCGCTGACGATGAGCGACCGCATCGCAGTGATGGATGCCGGGCGCATCGTGCAGATCGGCACGCCGGTCGACATCTACCGGCATCCGCAGAACCGCTTCGTCGCCTCCTTCGTTGGCGAGAGCAACCTGATCGAGGCCGAGATCGTCCAGCGTCGCGGCGCGACGATGGCGCTGCGCAACCGTGCCGGATACGTCTTCGAGGCCGATGCCGGGCACGGCATCGAGGTCGGGCGCGCGACGGTGCTCGTGCGACCGGAGCGGATCGCCATCGCCGACGGCCCCGGGCCGCACGCGATGCCGGTCACGGTGACCTCGGCGCTGTTCCTCGGCGAGGTCCTGCGGATCGAGGCGCGGACGGATAGCGGCGAGACGCTGCTGATCCGCTGCATGGACGCGGCCGGGCGGAGCTTGCCCGCGGCCGGGGAGCGCCTCCATGTCAGCTGGGGCGCAGCTGATTGCTGGGTGCTCGCGTGAGCGCCGCCACAACCACCTTCGCCGGAGACAAGCGCGGGAGCGTCCTCGGCAGGCTCTCCAACCCGGCGCTGCTCCTGCTGCCGGCCGGGCTCTTCCTCGGCTTCATCTACCTGCTGCCGGTCATCGACCTGTTCCGCCTCAGCGTCAGCGGGCCGACATGGTCGGTCTTCTTCGAGCGCGTGTTCTCGGTGCCGCTCTACTGGGATTCGCTCGTCCGGACGATGCAGATATCCCTCACCGTCGCGACCCTGTGCCTGCTGCTCGGCTATCCCACCGCGCTTCTCATCCGGCGCACCTCCGGCATCACCCAGATCCTGATCACGGCGGCGGTGATCCTGCCCTATTTCATCGCGATCCTGATCCGCACCTATGCCTGGATGGTCCTGCTCGGCCGCAACGGCCCGGTGAACAAGCTGCTGACCGGGCTGGGCGTCCTCAGCGAACCTGCCCAGCTTCTGTTCAACCGCGGCACGGTCCTGCTCGGCATGACGGCGGTGCTGCTGCCGATCATGGTGCTCAGCATCTATTCCAGCGTGTCGCGCCTCGATGCGGCACTGCCGCGCGCCGCGCAGGCTTCCGGCGCCGGGCCGATCGCCACCTTCTGGCGCATCCTGCTGCCACTCACCCTGCCGGGAATGGGGGCGGGTTTCCTGCTCGTCTTCGTGGCCGCGCTCGGCTTCTTCATCACGCCGACCCTGCTCGGCGGGCCGGGTGACCAGATGTTCGCCATGCACATCGTGCAGCAGGCCGACTTCATCAACAGCGAAGGCTTCCTCCAGGCGCTCGCCGTCGTGCTCCTGATCATCACCCTGCTCTTCGTCGGCGTCGCCGGCCATTTCCTCGGCTTCGAGTTCATCTGGGGCGGCAGCAGAGGCGAAGGCGGGGCGGCGCATGTAGCGGCCGCTCGCGCCAGCGAGGGCACACCGCGGCGGAGCCTCCTCAGCGGCGTCGCCGATCGGATCGGCTGGCCCGCCCTGCGGCTGCTGAGCCGGCTCAGCCCCGCGTGGGGTAGCTGGACCGTCTTCATCCTGGCCGGGGCGGTGATCGCCACGCTGATCCTGCCGATCCTCGTGGTGATGGTGATCTCGTTCAGCAGCGCCTCCTTCCTCACCTTCCCGCCGCCGGGCTTCTCGCTGCGCTGGTACGAGAAGTTCTTCTCCGATCCGAACTGGATGGACGCCTTCTGGCATTCCGCCGTGATCGCCGCCGCGTCGGCCGTGATCTCGGTCGTGCTCGGCGCCTCCGCCGCGATGGGGATCGTGCGCAGCGAGATCCGCGGCAAGTCGATCATCATGCTGCTGCTCGTCAGCCCGGTGATCGTGCCGCCGGTGGTGCTCGGCCTTTCGCTCTACAGCCTGTTCCTGCGCTTCGATCTGGTGGGATCGATCTGGGGCCTGGCCTCGGCGCACGCGATCGGCGGCATTCCGCTGGTGGTGATCATCGTCTCGGCCGCGCTCCAGAGCGTCGACAGGCGCCTCGAGCAGGCGGCCGCCCTGCATGGCGCCTCCCCGCTCACCGTCTTCCGCACGGTGACGCTGCCGGCGATCGCGCCCGGTCTGGCGGCCGCAACCTTCTTCGCCTTCCTGCACTCGTTCGACGAGCTGGTGCTGTCGCTGTTCCTGTCGAGCGCGCAGCTCAAGACGCTGCCGCTGATGCTCTGGGCCGACATCAACTACCAGCTCAACCCGGTCCTGGCGGTGGTCTCCTCGCTCGAGGTCCTACTGGTCGTGATCGGGCTCGCGCTCGCGGGCCCGGTGCTGGCGCGAACCCGCGCCGGCGCCTGATACGCACTCAACAAAAGAAGAGGGAGGAAAGACATGGTGCAACGCATGAAGTTCTGGCGGGTGCTCCCCGCCCTGGCGGCGATGGCGCTGCCGCTCGGCCTGGCTCAGGGCGCATCGGCCCAGAGCAAGGAGGTGATCGTGCAGGACCCGGGCGGCGCCTATGGCGAAGCCCTGCGCAAGATCATGTACGGACCGTTCGAGAAGGAGACGGGCATCAAGGTGGTGACCGTCCAGGAGGCGCGAAGCGGCCCGCGGCTGAAGGCCCAGGCCGAAGCCGGGAAGGCAGCCTGGGACCTCGCCTTCATCTTCGACCAGGAGACCAAGATCCTCGGCGATTGCTGCCTCGCCGATATCGACTACAAGAAACTGTCCGAGCCCGCGCAGAAGACGCTCGCGGTGATGCCGGACAATCTCAAGCGGCCCAAGGGCGTCGCGCTTCAGGTCATCGGCGTCGGCCTCGCCTGGAACAAGGACAAGTACAAGGCCGGCAGCGAACCTCAGAGCTGGGCCGATTTCTGGGACGTGAAGAAATTCCCGGGGCGGCGCTGCATGCCGGCCTGGTCCCGTTTCACCTTCGAGGCGGCGCTGATGGCCGACGGCGTGGCGAAGGACAAGCTCTACCCGATCGACATGGACCGGGCGTTGAAGAAGCTCGCCGAGATCAAGCCCCATGTGACCAAGTGGTGGACCACCGCCGCGCAGCCGCCGCAGCTCCTGCTCGATGGCGAAGCCGACATGTGCATGGCCTATACCGGCTCGATGAGCAAATTCGCGCTCGAAGGCGCGCCGGTCGCGATCACCTGGAACCAGGGCTTCGTCTATTACGACTTCTTCTCGATCCCGAAGGGCGCGCCGAACTACGAGAATGCGCTGAAGGTCCTGTCCTGGCGGCTCGACCCCAAGCGAGCGGCCGCGCTCACCTCCAACTTCCCGGTCGCGCTGCCCTCTTCCGTGGTCTTCGACGCGGCCGATCCGAAGGTCAGCATCTATTGGGCGAACAACCCGAAGAACCTCGCCCAGGCGATCGAATGGAGCCCGGACTACTGGGGCGCGCCCTCGCCGGACGGCCGTTCGACCAACGAGGAACACGGGCAGGAAAAGCTCAACGCGCTGCTGGCGAAGTAGCCGGCCCCCCGGAAACGGCCGCCGGCAAGGCGGCCGTCTTCCCGCGGAGCGCGACCGGGCATAGAGATAGCCAGGTTCAGGAGACCGGGTTTACACGATGGACAAGGCGTTCACGAAGGGGCTGCGGCTCCTCGAGGTTCTGGCGCGCAGCAACAAGCCTCGCGGGATCACCGATCTCGCGAAGGAACTCGCATTCACGAAGAGCAACGTACACCGCCTGCTGGCGACCCTGCAGGCCCAGGGCTTCGTCCGGCAGACGCCGCCGAACAGCACCTATGAGCTGACGCTGAAGATATGGGAGCTCGGCAACAACGTCGTCCGGCGCCTGGACCTGGTCTCGATCGCCCGCCCGGCGATGGAACGCCTGGCCCAGGCCACCGGGGAGACGGTCCACCTCTCGGTGCTCGACGACACCGACGTGGTCTATGTCGACAAGATCGAGAGCAAGCATCAGATCAGGGCCCATACCAGCGTCGGCATGCGCGCGCCGGCCTTCGCGATGGCGACCGGCAAGGCCATGCTGGCACACGAACCCGACGAGGCGCTCGATCGTTTCCGGCCGCTCTTCAAGCGCTTCACCGCGACGACGCGGGTGACACCCGAGGAGCTCATGGCCGATATCCGGCAGATCCGGCAGCAGGGCTACGCCATGGTCCTGCAAGGAGAGTGGCGCGACGGGATCGCCGCCTGCGCCTGCGCGGTACTCGGCCGGGCCGGCGAGGTTGCCGGCGCGATCGGCATCTCGGGCCCGGATTCGCGGCTGAAGCGCAAGGAATTGAAGCAGTTTTCGGAAGACGTCCGAGAGGCAGCGCGCTCGATCAGCGCGGCGCTCGGCCATCTGCCGGGGCAGTGAGAACAGCCGATGTGCCGCGAGCCGGCGCATCCGCGAAACGAAATCATCGCAACAGCGACAGGGTCGAACCATGAACGATAGTTTCCGGGCCATGATGATCGTCGATCACGACGGGCGCCCGCGCGCGGAGTTCCGCGATCTCACGGTGGCGGACCTGCCCGACCACGACGTGCTCGTGGAAATCTCCTTCTCGACGCTGAATTACAAGGACGGCCTGGCGATCAGCGGCAAGGGCCGGATCGCGCGACGGCTGCCGATGGTGGCGGGGATCGACCTCGTCGGAACGGTGGTCGAAAGCCGCTCGCCCGACTGGAAGCCGGGCGACAAGGTCCTGGTCAATGGCTGGGGCCTGTCCGAGACGGAATGGGGCGGCTATGCGCGCTTCCAGAAGCTGAAGCCGCAATGGCTGACGCGGCTGCCCGACGCCTTCAGCTTCGAGGAGGCCATGGGCATCGGGACCGCCGGCTATACGGCGGCGCTCTGCGTCGACGCGCTCGAGGACTGGGGCGCGATCGCTCCCGGCGGGCGCGAGGTGCTGGTGACGGGCGCTGCCGGCGGGGTCGGCTCGACCGCGATCAGCCTGCTCGCCCGCAAGGGCTACACCGTCACCGCAGCGACCGGCCGGCCGGAAACCCATGCCTATCTGTCGGAGCTCGGCGCCACCGGCTTCGTCGACCGGGCCGTTCTCGCGGAGAAGGGCGGCGCGCTGCAGAAGGAGCGCTGGGGCGGCGCGGTCGATTCCGTCGGCTCGACCACCCTGGCCAATGTGCTGGCGCAGACGGCCTATGGCGGGGCGGTCGCGGCCTGCGGGCTGGCGGGCGGCATGGATCTTCCGGCGACCGTCGCGCCGCATATCCTGCGGAGCGTCAGCCTGCTCGGCATCGACAGCGTGATGGCACCGGCCGGCAAGCGCGAGCGCGCCTGGAAGACGCTGGCCGCGCATCTCGACAAGGCGCAGCTCGGCCGCATCGCCCGCGTCGAGCCGATGTCGGCCCTGCCGGCGCTGGCGGAAGAGATCGTCGCCGGCAGGATCCGCGGCCGCGTGGTCATCGACGTCAGCCGCTGATCGGAAGGTCCGGCGCGCGCCTCGGCACAGACGAGGCGCGTCTCGCCGCAGTCATGGAATGCTGTTCTGACATAGGGAACACGATGCAATGACCAGCCGGGACGACCGCGAGTTGCGACAATCCATCGTCATGGCCTGCCGCGAGATGACCGCCGCGGGCATCAACCAGGGCACGTCGGGCAATATCAGCGTTCGCGTCGATGACGGGATCCTGCTGACGCCGTCCGGGCTGGCCTATGACCAGATGACGCCCGAGGACATCGTCTTCATGGACTGGGACGGCGGCTGGACGGCGCGGGAGGGCAACGTCCCCTCCACGGAGTGGCGCTTCCACCTCGACATCCTCAAGGCGAAGCCGGAGGCGAGCGCGGTGGTCCACGCCCACCCGACCTACTGCACGACCCTGGCGATCATGCATCGCAGCATCCCCGCGATCCACTACATGATCGCCGCCGCCGGCGGGAACGACATCCCCTGTGCGCCCTATGCCCAATACGGCACGGCCGAGCTTTCGCGGCTGGCGCTGGAGGCGCTGGCCGACCGGCGCGCCTGCCTGCTCGCCCATCACGGCCTGATCGCGACCGGGGTCAGCCTGCGCAAGGCGCTTTGGCTCGCGGTCGAGGTCGAGACCCTGGCGCGGCAGTATCACGGCTGCCTCCAGATCGGCACGCCGCCGCTGCTGCCGGACGAGGAGATCGACAGCATCCTCAAGCGCTGGGGCCAGTACGGCCTGCGCGAGCGGCAACCGCACGCCCCCTCACCGGCCGCCGCGGGCTGACGCGACGTCGTCGCGCCGGTCTGCGCCACCACCCTCCTCCCGCTTCCATCGTCCGAGAAACCTGCCATGTCGCCCACCCATGATGTCAGCGTCTGCGGCTCCTACATCCTCGATATTCTCGGCGTGCCGGTGAGCGATATTCCGCCTGGCGGGACGCGCTACCTGATCGACGAAATCCGCCTCACCGTGGCGGGCACGGCGGGCGGAACGGTCATTCCCTGCGCGCGGCTCGGCCTGAAGGCGCTCGCGGTCGGCGCGGTCGGCGCGGACGAGAAGGCCGATTGGGTGCTCGATGCGCTGCGCCGCGACGGCATCGACGTCTCGATGATGGAGCGCATGGCCGGCAACCCGACCTCGGCCACGATCCTGCCGATCCGGCCGGACGGGTCGCGCCCGGCGCTTCACGCCCGCGGCGCCTCCGCCCGCTGGCGCATCTCGGCCGCCGCGCAGGCCCGCGCCTGCGAGGGGCGGATCGTCCATCTCGGCGGCGTCGGCTCGCTGCTGGCGATGGATGGCGAGCCTTCGCGGGCGCTGCTCGCCGATGCGCGCAAGGCTGGCCGCACCACGACCCTCGACCTGATCTCGGCCCGCCCGGAGACCCTGGCGCTGCTGGAGCCGCTCCTGCCCGAGGTCGACTTCTTCATGCCGAGCATCGACGAGACGGCCGTGATGGTCGGGACGCATGATCCGGCCGCCTGCGCCCGCTTCTTCATCGAGCGCGGCGCGGGCGCCTGCGCGATCTCGCTCGGCAGCGAAGGCTCCTTCGTGATGACGCGGGATGGCCGGCACTTCACGATGCCGGCCTTCGAAGTCCCGGTGCGCGACACGACCGGCTGCGGCGATGCCTATTCCGGCGGCTTCATCGCCGGGCTCGTCCGGGGCTGGGAGCTGACCGAATGCGCCAGGCTCGCGACGGCGACGGCCGCGCTCGTCGCCACCGGCCTGGGCTCCGGCGCCAACCTCGTTTCCTTCGACGAGACCGTGAGCGCGATGAACAGCCTGCCGGTCCGCAAGGCCGCCTGAGAGCGCCGGACACTGTGACCTCTTTCCCATCCGAAGCGAGAACCGACATGACCAGACACGCCATCGTCACGGGCGCCAGCCGCGGCATCGGCCGGGCCATCGCCCTTGGACTTGCCGAGCGCGGCTATGATCTCGCGCTCACCGATATCGGCCCGCAGCAGGCCACTCTCGCAGCGGTCGCGGGCGAGATTGCCGAGAGGGGCCGGCGCTGCGTCACCATCACGGCCGATGTCAGCAATCCCGAGGATTGCCGCCGCTCGGCCGACGAGGCCGTGCGCGGGCTCGGCCATGTCGATGCCCTCGTCAACAATGCCGGCATCCTGAAGCTCGCCTCGATCGAGGAGCTGACCCCCGAGATCTGGGACACCACCTTCGCAGTCAATGCGCGCGGCGTGTTCCAGATGACGCAGGCGCTGATCCCGCATATGCGCGAGCGGCGCTACGGCCGCATCGTCAACATCGCCTCGCTGGCCGCGCGCACCGGCGGGCCGGGCCAGTCCCATTACGCCGCATCGAAATCAGCGGTGGTCGGTTTCACACGCGTCTCGTCTATGGAGCTCGGCCAGCACGGCATCACCGTGAACGCGGTCTGCCCCGGCATCATCCAGACCGAGATGGGGATGAACAACCTGCGCGATCCCGAGCGCGTCGCCTATTTCGAGAAGGTCACCGACCTGCACCGGCTCGGCAATCCAGAAGACGTGGTCGGGCCGGTCGCCTTCTTCGCCTCGGACGACGCGGCCTTCGTGACCGGACAGGCTCTCAATGTGGATGGCGGCATCTTCTACAGCTAGAGCGTTCGCGATGTGACCTCCTGGTGGATCGAACACAGCGAGAGCAACGGCATCCGTGCCTTCGACACCTTGCTCGGGGAGGAACTGCTTGGAGACCAGCTTGTCTCCGCTTTTCGCGCGCTTCCCGACTCGTCGGTCTGGCGGTGCTCGCCGTGCGCCTGTCGCGCGGCGAGCCAGCTCCCCATCACGCGGGACCTGGCGCGGCATGTCGCAGGCCCCATGAACGCTTGGACGTCGCAGGTGTCGTCGATCCCGGCCAGCGTCGACTAGAGCCGATTTCGCTCTGATTGGATCGGATTGGAATTCCCAAATCAGGTTTGAGCTGATTCAGACTGTGTGCCGGATGGAGGCTGGCATGCATGTTGAGAGCTTTGTCGGTCGATCTTCGGGTTCGAGTTCTGGCGGCTGTCGCGGAGGGTCTGACGCATCGCCAGGCTGGTGAGCGGTTTCATCGACGAGACCCGGGCCTCGACCAACATGGCCCGCCGCTACGGCCGTTCTCCGCGTGGCGAGCGCCTGCGGATGGCGACACCGCATGGTCACTGGAAAACGACGACCTTTGTCGGGGTGGTGACCCTTCGCGGCTTCATCGCGCCCTGGGTGCTGGACGGGCCGATCAATCGCGATGCCTTCGAGACCTATGTCGCCAAAGTGCTCGTGCCCGAGCAGCGCTCCGGCGACGTTGTCGTGATGGACAATCTCTCCAGCCACAAAGGCCCGAAAGTGCGCGAGCTGATCGAGGCCATCGGCGCCGAACTCCGCCACCTGCTGCCCTACAGCCCAGACTTCAATCCGATCGAGATGGCTTTCTCCAAGCTCAAGGCCCTGCTCCAAAAAGCCGCCGAACGAACCGTCGATGGCCTCTGGAACGCCATCGGGACGCTTATCGGCATCTTCGAGCCAGAAGAATGTCGCAACTACTTCGCTGCGGCAGGATATGATGCAACCTGATCGGAAAACGCGCTAAGGGGCGCCGGAAAGCGGACCAGGAATCTCACAGCGACCGGCGATCTCGAACGGCGAAGATCGCGTCAGTTCCGGACGTTCAGATCGGCGGGGCGTCGGATCCCTCCCGCAGAGCGCTCGCGAGATGCCGCAATGCATTCTCCATGTCTTGTGGTGGTCGCGAGGCGAAGCCCATCAGCCAGCCTCGCGCCGAGCTGGGACCGAGTGTCAGCCGGTCAAGGCCGCGCAGGGCGAGGCCCGCATGATCCGCGACGGCAAGCGTTTCTGCCTCGTCATATGCGCGCTTCAACTGCGCAGTGACATGGAGGCCCGCCCGTGGCGCATTGCAGGTGGCGAAGTCGCCCAAATGCCGCTCGAAAGCTGCGATGAAGAGATCGCGGCGCGCTTGGTATATCTGCCGCATCCGCCGGGTGTGGGCAGTGAAGTGCCCCTCGCGCATGAATTCGGCCAGCACCACCTGATTGAACTTGGCGGCGGAGCCGTCGATCAGCGAGCGCCCGGCGACGAAGGCTGAGACCAGAGGCTCGGGCACGACGAGGTAAGCAATGCGCAGCCCCGGAAACAGCACCTTGGTCATGGTGCCGACATAGAGGACGTTCCCGCCGGCATTCAGGCTCTGCAGCGCGGCGATAGGCCTGCCATCGTAACGGAATTCGCTGTCGTAATCGTCTTCGATGATCCAGGAGCCGCTCCTCTCCGACCAATCGAGTAGCGCCAGCCGCCTGTCGAGCGACATGGTGACGCCAAGCGGATACTGGTTCGACGGCGTGACGTAGACGGCGCGGACCTGTCCTTCCGCTTTAACGAGGCGTTCGACCACAAGCCCATCCTGATCGACGGATATGGGTAGCAGCGTGGTGCCGGCGCCCCGGAACGCCATCTGTGCACCGTGGTAGCCGGGATCTTCGATGGCGATCTGATCGCCGGCCGAGGCGACGAGTTTCGCGATCAGGCCGAGGGCCTGCTGGGAACTGCTGAGGACGAGAATCTGCCCGGGGCTGGCGGCGATCCCGCGGGAGGCCGCCAGGTAGTGCGCGATCTCCTCGCGTAGCGGCAGATACCCTTGCGCCTCGGCATAGAGCAGCTCCGCGCGCGAGCGCCCACGGGCGGCGCGCGCCGCAATGCGCTGCCAGATTTGCAGCGGAAAGGCTTCGACATCCGGAAGCAAGGTGAAAGGCACTGGCCTTCCACGATCAATGACACCTCCGCCGGCGGTCAGGGATAGTCCGCGCTCGGACAGTCCCGCAATCCCGCGGCTCGATGCGCACGCTCGGCGATCGGAGCCGGCGAGGACGGCATCGCGTGGTGCGACGAAGGTGCCGCTGCCGTGCCTCCGCACGACAAATCCTTCGAGCTCAAGCTGATGATAGGCGGTATCGACGGTTTCGCGGGCAATGCGGGCTTGCCTTGCCAGTGCCCGGCTCGACGGCAGGCGCGCGCCACCCGAGGCATGTCCGTCCAGCACGAGGCGCCGCACGGCCTGCTGCAACCGTGCCGCCAAGGTCGCAGCCGGAGCAGCTGTTTCCAGCAGCGTGAGCAGGATCTCGGCCGTCGATCGCGATGGTGAAAGTGGCTTGGTCATGCTGCCTGAATTGGCTGAGCTCGCCGGGTCAGTTCGGCCCTATGGAAATAGCCCTGGCGCGCGGCAATACCGGAACCGCAGCGCCTGTCATCCCGACGAAAGGCTGCCATGCTATCCGATCTCCATTGGGCCGCGCGAACGGCCGAAGATCTCAATGACCTTGCGCGACGCGACGCCATCGTGGTGTTGCCGTTGAGCTCCACCGAGCAGCACGGGCCGCATTTGCCGACCGGCTGCGACACCATCCTGACCGAGGCTGTCGTCGAGCGCATGGCCCGCCTCGTCTCGCCGCATCGGCCGATCCTCATCGCCCCGACGGTCTGGATCGGGCTCGCCCAGCATCACATCGCATTCGGCGGCAGCTTCAGCGTCTCCATGGCGACCTATCACGCCTTGCTCCGCGACATCGTCACGTCGATCAGGATCGCCGGCTTCCGCAAGCTCCTGTTCGTGAACGGGCATGGCGGTAATATCTCGGCACTGCATGTGCTGACGGATGCCTTGACGCAGGAGACAGGGCTGGCGGTGGCGAGCACGACCTACACACTGTTGCCGAATCAGCAGAGCGCTCTGGAGGCGATCCTCGAAGACCAGCTGATCCTGCAGCATGCCTGTGAGGCCGAAACCTCCATGATGATGGCCGCGCGCCCCGATCTGGTTCGGGTCGATCGGTTGGGGGAAGCTTTTCAACCCGGATACAGCAAGGGCGATGCGTCACCGCTGAGCGATCCCCTGCTGCTCTGGAGCTCCTTCAAGGATTTCTGCCCCAGCGGCGTTCGCGGCGACGCCCGTCGCGCTTCGGTGGAAAAGGGCGAGCGCATCCTCGCGATTGCGGCGGAGCTGCTGGCCACGAAGCTCATCGCTGGCGAACCGTGGAACAGGCAGGTGGGGGCTGCGTGATGGATATTGCAATCAGAACCGTCGAGCGCCGCGATTTCGCGCAATGGCGGACGCTGTGGGACGGCTATAACCGCTTCTATGGTCGAGCCGGCCAGACTGCGCTGCCGGAAGACGTCACGCAGACCACCTGGGCACGCTTCTTCGACGCCTACGAGCCGGTCCACGGTTTGGTCGCGGAATGTGCCGGCGAGCTCGTCGGCCTCACGCACTACATCTTCCATCGCAGCACCACGATGGCCGGGCCGACCTGCTATCTGCAGGATCTGTTCACGCGGGAGGTCGCAAGGGGCAAGGGCGTCGGCCGGATGTTGATCGCTGGCGTCTACGAGCGTGCGAGCCATGCCGGTGCCGGGCGCGTCTATTGGCACACGCATGAAACCAACGCGACCGCGCGCAGGCTCTATGACGATGTCGCCTTGCGGTCCGGCTTCATCGTCTATCGCAAGGATTTGGCCTGATTCCGGCGCAATCCACCCGCCTGGGAGAGCGCAATCCGATCGGTGCGCGCGCTCTCGAAACTGCGCCGTACGGCGCTCGATGGGCGAGAGCTCGCGCGCCCCGCTTGAAATCGGGGCCGTCAGGGGCTCCAAAACGAAACGGGAAGCGCGCAGCTTTGCCGTCACTTTGCAGCGGCCCCGCTGACGGCCGGCCTGCTGCGCGGCAAGCCCCCATTCAGAACGAGATGGGCGACGAGCCCGATGACCAACCCCCAGAATGCCCCGCCGATCCCGAGCAGCTTGATGTTCGCGGCCGAGGCCAGGAACGTGATGAGCGCGGCTTCGCGGGACACCGGATCGGCCATCGCTCCCGCGAGGCTGCCTCCGATCGTGCCGAGCAGCGCCAGGCCGGCCAGCGTGGTGATGAAGGTCGCCGGGAAAGCCATGAAGACGGCAGCCAGCGTGACACCAAATACCCCGACGAGCACATAGAAGCAGCCGGCCGCGATACCCGCGATCCAGCGCTTCGACGGGTCGATATGAGCTTCCTTGCCCGTGGCGATCGCGGCGGTGATCGCTGCGATATTGAAGGCATGCGACCCGAACGGGGCCATGATGAGCGAGCCGAGGCCGGTTACGGTGACGATCGGGTTGGCGCTGGTCTTGAAGCCGTCATTTCGCAGCACGAGCATCCCGGGCATGTACTGGCCGCTCAACGTGATCAGGAAAAGCGGCAGGGCGATCGACAGGAGCGCATTCAGCGAGAAGGCCGGCATCGTGAAGACAGGCATTGCGAAGGCCGGCTTCAGCCCCGAAAGATCGACCCGTCCCTGCACGAGCAGGAAGCCCAGTCCGATGATCAGGATGCCGACCACGGCATAGCGCGCCGAGAAGCGCTTCAGCACCACATAGGCGCCGACCAGCAAGCCGACGAGCATCGGATCGATGCTCGCGCCGCCGAACGCGCCGATGCCGAACTGCAGCAGGATGCCGGCCAGCAGACCGGAAGCGATGCCCGGCGGGATCAACCGGATAACCTTCTCGAAACAGCCCGACAGCCCCAGCACCACGAAGGCCGCGGCCGAGATCATGTAGGCGCCGACGGCCTCGGCGTAAGGCGTGGTGCCGAGCGCGGCGACGAGGAAAGCCGCCGCCGGCGTCGACCAGGCGGTGATGATCGGCTCACGGTAGCGCCAGCTCAGAAAGAGACCCGTCAGCCCCACGCCGATCGAGACCGACCAGACCCAGGACGCCGTCAGCTCGGGGCTCAACCCTGCGACCTTCGCAGCTTGGAAGACCAGGATGAAGGTACCGCCATAGTTGACAATGACGGAGATCAGGCCCGCGACGACCGGGTGCGGCAGGTCACTCAAGCGAATGGAAGACGTTGCAGTGCGAGGCGACATGATCCTGAAAAGACCTCTTGGAGCTCGGGGAGCACGCGACGGCGAGCCGGATTGACACATAGCTAGTGAATGGCCCGGTATGACCCTCCATTTCGCTCACGAGGTTCAGACCATTTGTTCAGGCATTCCCAATTGGAATCCGCGAAGGCGTGGATCGCTCATCCCGCTCATGCGGCCATGCCCCTTCACGAACGAATCCAGCGCGCCATCCGGCAGTTGATCGTCGACGGGGCGCTTGGGCCAGGAAAGCCCTTGCCGGCCTCGCGTGCCCTTGCCACGTCGCTGGGTGTGTCGCGGGATACCGTCGAAGCGGCCTATGGCCGGCTTCATGCCGAAGGCTTCATCGAGCGCCGCGTCGGCAGCGGCAGTTTCGTGGCGCAGATCTCGGAATTCACGACCGGCCATCGGGCCGTTCGACGGGAAGCGTTGCTGCGCCACCAGGCCCCCAACCTCAGCAAGCGCGGAAACGCCATGTTCAGCAGCGGCGGGGTGCGCGAGATGCTGTCGCCTCAGCCCTTCGCGCCCGGGGTTCCGGAAACCCGGGCCTTTCCGCTTCCGCTCTGGGAGAGGCTGGAACGGCAGGTGCGCCGGGAAGTCGGCATCCAAGCCCTGGCACATGGCGACCCGCAAGGAATCGAAGCGCTGCGCCGCGTCATCGCCGACTACGTGAATCTCGAACGCGGCGCGCGCGCGACAGCAGACCGGGTGCTGATCCTCACCAGTTCACAGCAAGCCATGATGCTGTGCGCGAGCCTGTTACTCGATCCCGGCGACCGGATCTTCATCGAGGACCCAGCCTATTACGGCGCACGCAAAGGGTTCGACGCAGCCGGGCTGGAATGCGTCCCGATCCCGGTGGACCCGCAGGGAATCGCCGTCGAGCAGATCCTGGCCGAACCACGCAAGGCGAAAGCCGTTTCGTTGACGCCGTCCCATCAGTTCCCGACCGGCGCGACACTGGCACTGGATCGGCGCCTGGCCTTGATCGAGTGGGCGAGGCGGCATCAGGCCTGGATCATCGAAGACGATTACGACAGCGAATTCCACTATGCCGGGAAGCCGATGGCTTGCGTGCAGGGGCTCGATCGACATGACCGGACGATCTATATCGGCACCTTCACCAAATCTCTCTTTCCAGGCTTGCGGATCGGCTATGCCGTATTGCCGCCACAGCTGGTGGAGCCGATGACCGTCGCGCGCACTCTCCTCGATGGGCATTCCGCCCCGATGGCTCAACTCACTTTGGCGCGGTTCATCGAAGGCGGACATTTCGGCGCCCATATCCGCACCATGCGCAGTATCTATGCGCAGCGACTCGATACGCTTGTCGGCCTTGTCGAAACGTACCTGTCGGACTTTATCGAGCCGCGCATTCCCGTCGGCGGGCTGCAGATGCCCTGCTTGCTGAGAGATGGTCTATCCGAACGCAGCGCCATCGATGCGGCGCGGCGTTCCGGCGTCGAGCTCCTGGGATTGTCAGCGCTTCATGATCGAAGCGATGCTGCAGCCGGTTTCCTGATGGGCTTTGCCGCCTATACGCCCATGGAGATCGAGATCGCGGTCAGGAAGTTGGCGGCTGCATTCCGGGCCGCCGCCAAACCATAGCGCCAATTCGGGCGCAGCAGCCTTCCACGCGAACGGCCCGAGCGCCATTCCGTTTCAGTGTTCGATGACGCAGGTCATCCGACAGTAGCCGAGAGCTGGCCCATGGTTTTCGTGAGTCACATCTCGGCTGCGACAATATCGTCTCTGGGGCTTCAGCCGAAAGCCGGCAGTCAGGCCAGGTGCCGGAGCCAGTTCGCCAGGCTGCCATCGCCCGCTTCGAGCGACGGTGACAGGCGCAGATGCGCGACGTCGCGCGGCGCGATGCCGAACTGGGCCTTGAAGGCGCGCGAGAAGGCATCGTCGCTCGAAAACCCGAACTGACGCGCGATCTTGCCGATGCCGCCCCTTCCACGCGTCGACGTATTGAGTGCCAGGCGGGCGCGCGCCAGCCGGCGCTGGCGGATATAGTCGGAGACGCCGCCGATCGGGGCGAAGAGGCGGTAGAGCGCCGAGCGCGACAGGCCGAACGCGCTGCAGAGCATTCTGGCATCCAGAGCGGGATCGCCGATCCGCCGATCGATGAAGCGGCAGATGATGGCCACGCTCGCCGTCAGCGTTGCCGGGGCCTCGCTTTCGCGCATCAGCGCTGGCGACAGGCAGGCCGAAAGCAGTTGCGCGCTGGCCTTGGCGATATCGGGGGCCGCCGCCGGCTCGAGCGTGGGTGCTGCCTTCAGCAGGCTGCGCAGATGGTCGCCCGCCAGCGAGCCGAGCGGGCTTGCCCCGGACAGAACGGTGCCATGCACGCGGTCCAGACTGCCGGCATCGAGCGCAAGCAGGCTGCGCGGCAACACCAGGTTGACCGCCCGCATGTCGGTGGCATGCGAGCGAACCGGGCGGGACAGGTCGAAAACCAGGACGTCGCCCGGGCCGGCATGGACTTCTTCGCCATCCAGGTCGAGCGTTGTATAACCAGCCTCGTACCTCTGGATCAGCAGGTGATCGACGCCGACCGCACCGATGAGGCTTTCCGAGCGTTCATAATGCTGGGCGCTCGTCGCCACCCGCCCAACCAGTGCCGTGCTCAGGTGGTGCCGATCGAGTTCGGCATGGAAACCGGCGTCCCAGTCGCCCGCGAGCGGCCGGACGTCGAAGATCGGCGCAATGGTCTCACGCCAGCTCCCGAAAAGCTGGCGCGCCTGATCGCCATCCCTGCCCATCGCCCAGCCTGCCCCCTTCTCGAGCACCGCCCGTTACCAGGCATCGGCGACGCTTTTTAGACGAGAGAGAGCTGCGATAACGTAAAGAGGCCGATCGCAGAGTGCTGACACGCCGCCCCGGATGATTGGGACGCAGCGTCGCCTCTCCGTCGTCTCCCCGGTTTTCATTCCATGTTACGCGCCGATCAACCAGTCCACGCCTGCTGGACGACGTTGACGAGCCTTGCCTATGCCGACCATCGCCACGCGCCGCGTCCTTCTTCGCTCCGCCTTCCTCAGCGCGACCGCGGCATCGCTTCTTGCCGCTCTCATGCCGGTTGTCGTTTCGGCCTCGGACCTGCCCTCGCTGCCGGACGCATTCTTCGGCCGTCCCGCCCGCAATCTCCCGCGTGCCGCCATGGCACCGGCGCCCGCGTATTTCGTGACGCCCGAATACAACGCCAATTACGGTCTCGCTCAGATCAACGCCGCCGACGCCTATGCGCTTGGGCTCAGCGGCAAGGGCGTGCTGGTGGCGGTCGTCGACAGCGGCATCGAACTCACACACCCCGAATTTGACGGCAGGCTCTCGCCGCTATCGCGCAATTTCGGCTTCGACCTGCCCGACCCGACCGACATCCTCGACCGGGACAGGACGTCTCACGGGACCCATGTGGCCGGGACGATCGCCGCCGCGAGAGACGGCAATGGCATGCACGGTGTCGCCTACAATGCCGAGATCCTGGCCTTGCGCGCGATCGTCCCGGGCGGCGGAGACATTGCAGCCGCCATCCGCTACGCGAGCGAGCATGGCGCGAAGGTTCTGAACGGCAGCTACGGCCCGTCCTATCCCTCGCCTACCCTGCCGGACGGCAGCCCCAACCCCGACTACACCGTCGTCCCGATCCAGCCCTACCATATCGACGGCACCTCAGCCGAAGTCTCGGCGATACGACAGGCCGGCGCCTCGGACATGGTCATGGTCTTTGCCGCTGGCAACGAGCGCGAGGACCAGCCGGTGATCGCGCGCAATCCGACGGGAGCCGCCTTCTACCCCGCGATCCGGCCGGAGAACGCCGACAAGAACCTCTATGTCTTCCTCGACGGCGATGACAACCAGATCAACGCGAGCGGCCTCGATTATTCGGATCTCCAGCCCTACACGATCGCCGTCGTCGCGGTGGATCGCGATCGCAGGATCGCGTCGTTCAGCAACTATTGCGGCATCGCCGCGGCCTGGTGCCTTGCGGCGCCCGGTGTCGGTATCCTCTCGACCGTGACCGCGGCCAATGGCAGCTCTCCGACCGAGCCGTATAATCTGTCCAGTGGAACCTCGATGGCCGCTCCGCATGTGGCAGGGGCAGCCGCCCTCGTCCGCGAAGCATTTCCCTTCATGACCGCGCCGCAAGTGGTCCAGTCCATCCTCACCACGGCGACCGATCTGGGCTCGCCCGAGATCTATGGCTGGGGCTTGCTCAATGTCGGCAAGGCGGCGCGCGGCCCCGGCCAGTTCGTTCAGACCTTCGACGTCGACACCAAGGGCTATTCGGCGACCTTCGGCAACGACATCACCGGCGCGGGCGGGCTGGTCAAGCGAGGCCTCGGCCGGCTCGAACTGAGCGGCCGCAACACCTATGCCGGCGGCACCGCCGTCATCGGTGGAACGCTGGCTCTCAACGGCTCCGTTACCTCCGCGGTTTCCGTCGGCCAGCAGGGCACCTTGCGCGGCACCGGCTCGATCGAGGCCGGCCTGTTCAGCGCCGGCACGGTGATGCCCGGCAACTCCCCGGGGACGCTGTTCGTCAAGGGCCCGGTGAATTTCGGCGGCACGAACCGCTTCGTGCTCGACATCGACGGGACCGGCACAGGCAGCGGTGCGGGCAACTATTCGCGTCTCGTCGCACAGACCGCGTCGGGGCATGTCACCGTGGACGGACGGATCGCTCCCGTGCTGCGTGGCATTGCCGGCGATGCCAGCAACAGTTTCATCCCTGTGTCCGGAAACGCCTTCCGGGTGCTGGTGGCCGAGGGCGGCCTGAGCGGCAGTTTCAGCGGGCTGGATCAGCCGGCCGATGGCTTGCCTGCAAACACCCGCTTCGACGCGCTCTATGGCGCCACCGGGCTGTCGCTGGTCGTGACGCCCGGCTCCTATGCCGCCCTCGCGGGCCTGAACGGCAATGCTTCATCGGTCGCAAGGGCACTCGATTCCGTGCGGCCGGCCGCAGGGACGCGCCCGGATGCCGCTCGGCAGGAGGTATTCGATGCACTCTACACAGCTGGGTCAGGCGCGCTTCCCGGTGCGCTGAGCTCGCTGTCGGGGCAGAGCTATGCCGATGCCCGCATGGCGATGATGAACGCCCAGCGGACGGTCAGCGCAGCCCTCGACCAGCGCCTGACGGCCGGCTGGTCCTCCCGCTACGACCGGCTCACCGGACTGGGAGCAACGGGCTATGCCAGCCTTGGCAGCACTCCGGCTGAACCCGGGCGGGTACATTCGGCCAGGGACGGCACGCTCTGGGGGCAAGCTCTCTACGGTTTCGGCCGCACGGGAGGCGATGCCAACGGGACGGGCTCGAGCTTCGGGCTCGCCGGTGCCGTGATCGGCGCGGAAACCGCCGCCTTCCAGGCCGGAAGGATCGGCGCCGCCCTGGGATACACCCGCTCGAATACAGACCCGAAGGCCGATGCCGCTGGCCGCGTCACGCTCGACCATTACAGCCTGGCGACCTATGGCCGCGCCGATTTCGGTGCCTTGACCCTGCGCGGCTCGATCGGCGCCAGCTATGGCAGAACGGATATTCGCAGGACGATCCAACTCGGTGATGCTCAGCGGACCGCGCATGGCGAGGCCGACAGCTACGGCTTCTTCGGGAATGCCGTCGCCGGATATCGCCTCGCCACCCTGGCCGGCCTCGATCTCTCGCCCGAAGCCGGGATCAGCCTGCACCACTCCCGGCAGGATGGCCTGACCGAGACGCAGGCCGGGGCTTTCGCGCTCACCCTTCACGGTCAGAACCAGACTTCCGCGCGGTCCCTGGCTGGCGCCCGGCTGTCGACCTCCCTGGCGGGCGACGCGAAGCTGCGCCTCGACCTCAAGGCCTACTGGTCCCACGAATTCGCCGACAACGTCGCGGTTCTGCAGGCGAGCCTGCTGGGTGCGAGCGTCGTGACGCGAAGCCCGGGCGCGGCGCGGGACGGAGCGGTGATTGGTGCAAGCCTGTCGGGCTTCGTCACCCCGCAGATCGAGGTGGCCGGCTCCTACGACGGCGACCTGCGCCTGGGCGCCACGACCCACCGCTTCTCCTTCCAGGCGATGACCCGCTGGTAGGCCGACCGGAGATGCCCATGCTTCCCCCCTTCGGACGACGCCTGCTGGGTGCCGGCCTGCCCGCTCTCCTCCTCGCCTGCATTCTTGGGGCGATGCTGTGGCACCAGCATCGCAGCGTCGAGCAGGTCGCATCCCGCAGCCGCGAGGAGCAGATGCGGCTGGTCGGGACCTTGCTCGGTTCGAGCTTCGATCAGGCCGCCAGGTTCTCGCTCTCGCTCGCCGAATCCTTCGCGCGCAATGCCGAGGTTCGCGACGCGCTCGCCGCTGAAGACCGCACGCGGCTGCAAGCCCTGTCCCGGGACGCCTACCAGTATCTCAGCCGGCAGGCGAACGTGCAGATTTTCGGCTTTCACGACAAGGAGCTGCGTTACCTGCTGCGCATGCATCGCCCTGATCAGCATGGTGACGACATATCCGCGTTCCGGGCCATGATCGTCGCAGCCAACCGGTTGCGGCGCGCCCAGACCGGGATCGAGATCGGCATCGCCGGCATCGGCATCCGCGGCGTCGCGCTGGTCCAGCGTGGTGCTGAATTCTTCGGGACGATGGAGGTCGGGCTCGACCTTCGGCCGCTGATCGAGCTCGTCAAGACGGCGACGAACAGCGAGATCGCGATCGTGGCTGCCGCCTCCCTCACCGGCGTCGCGCTCGATCCGAAATTGCCTGCGGCCAGCGGCCTCAGCATCATGGCATCGACCGACGACCAGCTTTTCCTGGACCTGCTGCGTGCCCGGGGAACCCAGCCGCAACGGGACATCGAGTTCGGCCGCAGGCAGATCGGCGAACGCAGCTACGCCTTCATGAGCCAGCCATTGGTCGACTTCTCGGGCAAGCTGGTCGGAACCGTCCTGATGCTCAAGGAAGAGACCCGGTCCGACTGGGGCCGCCTGAACACCGAGCTATGGGTCATCGCGCTTTGCGGCGGGATTCTCGCCTTTGTCGGCTTTCTCGTATTGTCGCGCCCGCGGCGGGCCGTTGCATGATCGGCCGCCTGCTTTTCGTCCTCCCGATCCTCCTCGGCCTGGCTCAAGGCGCATGGGGCGAGAACAGGACGGGCAGCGGCAAGACTACGCTGCCGGAGGCCTCCGGCCTGCCCGTACGGGTGCATGTCGCGCTGCGCGTGCTGAATATCCTCGAGGTCAAGGAAGTCTCCGGGCAGGGGCGGTTGCACCTCGAATTGACGCAGCGCTGGCAGGACCCGCGCCTTGCCTTCGACGCTGTCGCGCGCGGCCTTGCCCGTGAGGACCGGGTCGGCGAGGAGGCCGACGATCATCTCAAGACCATCTGGTCGCCCGGCCTCGCGCTCGACAACCAGATCGGTGACAAGGACGCCCGCATCGTCGCCCTTTCCGTGCATGCCGATGGCGAGGTGGTGTTGATCGAGCGCTTCGAAAGCGATTTCCGCTTTCGGATGAACATGGATGCCTTTCCCTTCGATCGGCAGAACCTGACGATCGGGCTCTCGCTTCCGCGTTACGCGCAGCAGGAGGCGATCGTCCTGACGACGGAAGCCGACCGCCCCTTCTCCGGTGTCGAGGATGCGCTCTCGGTCGTCGACTGGCGGCCGGTCGGCCTGCGCTTCACCAACGATCTCGCGATCGGCTGGAATGCGCGCTCCTATTCGCGCCTCAACGCGACCGTGACGATCGCACGCTATGCGGAGCGCTATCACCTGCGCATCTTCGTTCCCATCATCGCGGTACTCGCGGTCTCGCTGTTCGTGCTGTGGTCTCCGGGTTTGAAGGAGCAGGACAAGGGAGGCCTGATCTTCTCGTCGCTGCTCGCCCTGGCCGCGATCAGCTTCACCTTCGAATCCTCGTTTCCCGGCTCGATCTCCCTCAATACCCCCGTCGCCGAGATGATTTCGCTCGGATACCTCTACCTCGTCACGGTGCTGATGTTCGAGATCGCGCTGTCGGTCGCGATTGCTCACCCCAGTTTCCGCTGGCGCGATCAGGCCGCCGATTTGCGCTGGCATCTGCGCTGGGCTGTGCCGGCGATGATGTTGATCATCTGCATCGGGGCAGCGGTCCGCGCCCTGCCTGGATAGTACCGCTCAACCACCATCGCGCTCTCAAGACTCGCTCGAAGAGCGCGCGGCCCGGAAGGCTATCCGAAATCACGTCATCAAGGCCTGGCGAGCTCTGTGGGCCCGAATGGCCGCTATGGGCTAACGCGCCAACATTCCGCACGCGAGGCAGTGGTACGACTGCCAAGGGCGGCAAACCACATCAGCCAGCCCCCCTACTCGAAGAACAAGCTCGGTTTCGATTTCCGCGTCATTCGCGCAGCCGAGTTCGGTCCGGGCGAAACGAGGCAACTCGCCGACATGCGCAGATCCGGAACTGTCGAGGCGACAGCTGGCGGCGCTGACGTCCGGGCCGTATCGACCAAAATGGCCAACACCCTTGCTGCGTCAGCTCGCCCTCAGAAGACCTATAACCCGGTCAACCCGTCGAGAGTGCGGGAAGTCGATGCGATCAGGAGAGAGGGCCGGGCTAAGCTTCGCGAGAACAAAACGCGATGAAATCTGTAACGGTGCCGGCCGGGCATTTGTAACGGGAGAGGTTAGACTATGGGTAAGTCTTTGATTTATATGGCGCGGGCGACGGGGCTCGAACCCGCGACCTCCGGCGTGACAGGCCGGCACTCTAACCAACTGAGCTACGCCCGCGCTGGGCGGCTGAGGCATTCGCCGTCAGCGACGTGGTGAGTATTGCCCCCGGCCCGAAGTGTCAAGCGAGTGTCGCCGGCAAAATCACATCTGGGGAAAAATATCCTCGACCTCCCCTATTGGTCGCCTGCGCCCGCCCCGTTTTCCGGCGATGCGAGGCAGGGATCGAGCAGGACGTGACGCCTGTCCTGGCGGCTGTATCCGCCACGCAGGACCGCTTTATCGCCCGGTTTGAGATCGTTGGCGCCGTAGGTCACGCAGAGAACCCGGACGCCCGGCTCGGCGCAGACCGCGACATACCAGAGCGCGCCGTCCGTCCGGACGAGGCTCACCGTTCCCGCGATCGCCATGTCGACTCTCGAATCGGCAGGAATCGAATCGGGAAGCTGTGCCGCGATAGATTCGCAGCTCGCCGGCTTGCCGGGTTGCTCGGGGTGCGAGAAGGCCGGGCGACCGGTGAAGAAAGAATCGGGCAGCAGTGTCTGTGCCGCGCCCTGCCCCGAGACCAAGGCGAGTCCGACACAGGCAACGACACCCGCATAGCTCAGGACAGGACGAGGGCGGGTCGGGCAGCGCGTCTTCATGGCACCGGCAGGGTGACGATGAAGATGGCGGAATTCGGCCTCTGGGCGGCGTTTGCTGGCGGCCTGCCCGACAACGCTTGCGATGCGGCTGCCGAGGCCTTAAACGCGACCACGTGGGGCGGTTAGCTCAGTTGGTAGAGCATCTCCTTTACACGGAGAGGGTCGGCGGTTCGAGCCCGTCACCGCCCACCATCGCCAGATTGCTGATATCAAAGGATAATCAGAGTTTCAGCGACGTGAACGTACACCCGAACGTACACATCGGGAGCGTCGCGTGCGGCATGTATGGTTGCGAGGGTCCACATTCTGGTTCTCCTTGCGCGTCCCTCGCCGTTTCGTTCCTGTTTACGGCGTCACTCCAATCCGCGTGCGCATCGGCAAGGTGGATGCGATAGAGGCTCGGCGCCGAGCCCGTGTCATGGCTGCGCATTCGGACCTGGGAATGGATGCGGGAATGCAGCGTGACGTTCTGATGCGAAGCTTGACGGCCCTCTCAGCCGAACTCGACATGCTGCGGCGCGATTGGATGTCAGCCGGCATGAAGATGTTGAACGCGCGCGAGATTGCGGCGGAAGCCATCAAGGACCACGACGCCGAGATGGCCGAGCGATGGAACCATGCCGCGGCTGTCCAAAAGGGACGGGTCTCAGAGATCGACAACATCCGGAAGAGGCTGGCGAACCTCGGGACGGCGTTGGACTCCGACGGGATCGCCTGGGAAGCGGAGCGTCGGACCTATGAGCGCACCGTCGCGGCAGTCACGGTCGCCGCCGCCGAGGCGAAGGCTGCCCTCCTGGCCACCGTACCGGCTCCTCCCGTTCCCGCGTCAGAGGACCCCGACGCCTCTCCAGAATCCGATATCACCCGTGATACGCTACTGAGCGTCGCCGCAACCCCTATCGTGAACTCCAGGTGCGTGGCTCTCAGTGCCGGAGGCAAGAACCGGTACGCCGATCACGTCCGTCACTCGCTGGCCAGCTTCCTGGAAATCGTGGGCGACAAGCCCCTCCGGAAGTACCTGCCATCCGATCTCCAGGACTATGCGAACGCGATGGCCAACGTGCCGCTCAACCTCGTGAAGCTCCGCGAGTTCCGAGGGATGACGCGCCAGGAGGCCGCAGAAGCCAATGCGCGGCTGAAACAGCCGAAGCCGTGCATGAAGACCGCAACGATCGATAAGTACGTCACAGAGGTACGGCACATCTGGCAGCGAGCCACCGCATCGGTCGCCGATATTCGGGACATCGGGGCAATATCCGTGACCATGCCTCGGAACGCTGCCCCCTCCCTCGATCGCGAGGGACTTCCCGCGGCCGATTTGACGACATGGTTCGCCGCGGCCGTGAAGCGTCGGGAACCTCATTATCGGTGGCTCCCGCTGCTCGGGCTGATCACCGGCATGCGACTGTCCGAGATCGTCTATCTCAAGCCCGGCGACATCGTTGACTTCGAAGGGCATCGGGTCTTCGACCTGCGGCGCTTCGTGACCAGTGGACGCCCTCTCAAGACCAAGACGAGCCGCCGAGTCGTGCCCGTGCATTCCCTGCTCCACGAAACAGGCTTCATGGCTTGGGTCCGGGACAACCGGCACAAGCCCTGGCTGTTTCCGGCGTTCCATGAAGCTGACGATCCCGCGGACGCGGCTCAGAAGCGAATGGGGTACTGGATGCAGAATCTCGGTGTTCACACGCCGAGCGTCGGAACCTTCCATAGCCTGCGGCACAACGCGAAATCCTGGCTCCGCATAGCCGCCAGCGAGCGTATCGCGGACCTGATGCAGGGGCACGCTCCGCGAACAGTCGGCGGACGTTACGGCTTCCGACTTCTGCAAGAGGAGGAAATCGCCAAGGTGATCGCTGCGTCTCCTCCGCGCAGCGTCGATTTCTCGCCGTATCTCCGGAAGCGGTAGAGGCAGGACACCGACCCCACCGACCAAGAGCCGGCCGGCTCGATGGTAGGCGGCGTTCCGGGATCTCGAAGCCGGCAGCACCTTTCCCGGAGAGAGCGAGCCCCCCTTCGTTTTGAATCCTTGCCCTTGGGGCAAGGAATTCCTCCGCCGATTGTTGACCTTTCCCATCGGTCGCTCGCCCCATGCCCTGGAAGAATGAACCTCATCGGCCCCGCAAGGGTGCCGAAGGCACGCTTGCGTTCGCCCTTGCGGGGCCGATGAGGTTCATTCAGGGCATACAGGGGGCGAGTGGCAGATGGGAAAGGCCGCTCCGGCGGGGAAGAGAGGAATACGTCCGTTCACGACCCTTGAAGGAAGTTGGGGGAGCGAGCAAACCGCCGCCTTAGAGCAGAGTAACGCTGGCTCGCCGAAGCTCGGAACCAAGGGCTGAAAAATCAACGCCGATGCGACAGCCTAAGCCGTAGCAGTCCCACCTGGCTTTATGAATTCAACGCCGACGTCCTTGTTCCTCCGCCACCGCAGGCGCACGCGCTGACGTTCGCCTTCGTAGGACAGTAGCAAATCAAATTCAGCCGGGAGCATCAAGCTTTCGGCAATTCGTAGCCGTGCCCCGCCGCGTGAAACATCAAGGACTATGCACTCGACGGATGCATTCAGGTGGTCCAGGAAACACTTGGCACGCGTATGAACTGACTGTCGATCCCCGCCCCGGCGTTCATGTTGACGCCTTCGGCGACGAGCCATGGAATACCGCAGCGGCAGGCCATCGATACCGGGGCCATCAATATGGTAACTGACCTGCCTAGCTATTGCTCGCTTAAGGGCTGAGTCTGCACGTTCGACTGCGGATAGGGCCTCCTCCACGATACTTGGGGCGCAGGCCCCGGTCACACATTCGATCCTGAAATCGAGGTCGCTCACCGTCGCCAGGAAGCTGACTTCGTTTGCGATCTGATTAATCTTCATTTCGAGTGCGGTTGTCGTCGCGACAGCGTTCAGCGCGACCACGAATGTTGAGTCCGGTCTTCGGCAAAAATATCCCAACTCTGAAATCGTTAGGATAAGTCGCTTTGCGAACTCACGCGTCAGTCCTTCGACGGCGACGATCCCGAATTTCCGCGCGAAATAGCCGACATCGACGATTTGCATCGAAACAACGCCAATCGTTCCCCTCGACCGGGATATCTCTTCATCAATTCTATGCAGCAACTCATGAGGAGAAAGTAGCCGTGCTTGGCTTTTGGACGGTAGCATGCAAGCGGTCTCATCACGGCAAGCTCACTGCGAGCTACCTTAGGTCATAAGCAAGCTCCTTGATATGGATCAAACATGGATTCGCGGTAAATCAGCAACCTGCCAAGATCGGCGCGGTCGCTCAGGTTTTGAATGCCGGCTTCCGACCCATCTACGGCATTCGCCTGGGAACTCGTCTGTCGGCGTTTGACCGATGCATCGCCAGCATGCAGCCTTGAACACATGGCCCCCCGGTCATTGCGCTGGCAGGCGCTCGCGGGGGGCGTGCAACGAGGTTCATCATGGCCGCCGGCATCGCACGTAGCAATCCTGCCCGTCGCTCTGACGGGTGAACCCGGGGCTGGCATACCCCGCCAGCCGCTCAGAGCCCCCCTCTACCCCCAAAGCAAAATTTGTTGACGACACAGCCCACCGCCTGGCCTCGGGCGGTCTTGGCGCCCGCATCCAGGCGTCCGTGCAGGCGCGGGGACCGCTGCCGGGAAAGTCGGACGCAGCCATCCTTCGCCTGTTCGGCCGCGTCCCCGCGGGGGTCGCGATCGATCCCCTCGCTTCCGCGCCATCGGCCGGCGCGAGGAGCGAGGTCCCCGCGGCCCGGCCGGGCCGCCTTGCCAGCGGAGGAGCTACACCTACCCCCCTTCCAGAGGGGCAAGAGGAACACCAAAAATCCCCCACGACGAAACGTCGATGGGATCTGAAAGCGGGTATCGTCAGAATGCTCCGTCACGGTTTGAAACGTGACGAACGCGGCCCGGCCGTCTGCGGATGCGGCCGTGTCGGCTACGCCGTCGAGGACGTGACGGTTCATCGTGGCGGTTCCGGAGATAAACCCCGTGCATGGGTGTCGGGAGTGTATCGCTGTGGCTCCGGCTGGCTCTGTCCAACCTGTGCACCGGCTGTCGCGGCGGCGCGGGCCGCCCGCGTTCAGCGTGTCGTGGAATCCACGGCGGAGCGCGGCGGACATTTCGTCATGGGCCTGGTCACCGTGAGCCACGACAGGACTGATAGCCTTGCGGACATGAAGGCCCTGGTAACGGAATCCTTCGCCGCCGCCCGGAATGGTTCGCCTTGGGACCGCATCCGCGCTCGCGGGGGTATTCGGGGAGTGCTCGTCGCTCCCGAGGTTACTCACGGTACCCATGGCTGGCACTTCCACATCCATTTCGGAATGGCCTGCCTCGTCGAGAGCAAGGCCGCTGCCGCCGCCGCGGGCGAGGCTTTGATTCGGCGCTTCATGCGCGCCGTCGAGAAACGCGGTGGCAAGGCCCTTCGTGATGGCCAAGGTGTCGCGGTGGCGGCTTCTCCTGAAGCGGCCGTCGAGTACATCTCGAAAGGAACCGCCTGGGAACTCGCTGCCGGGGCAAGCGGCCATAAGGATCGCGTGGCGGGGCGGACGCAATGGGATATCGCGGAAGATGCCATCGCGGGCGATGAGACTTCCTTCGCGCTTTGGCGCGAATATGCCGAAGTCATGCCCGGAACCCGATCCTGCGTCGTGTCGGCGGGGCTGGCGGCTGCCCTCGGGATCGAGCCTCACGACGATGACGAAGAGCCGGGTGAGCAGGTGCTGACCGAGGAGGTTCGCGTCGTCGGCACGGTTTCGTCGCCGACCTGGACCCGAATTCTCCGCCTCGGTCTCGCCGGCACTTTCCTGGCCCGGATCGAAAGCGACGTCAGCTTGGACGGGACCGGCTTCGATGCAGCGCTGGCCGCGACCGTGGCCGAGGCCGATACCGCCTCCCTCCGGATAGAAATCGCGACGGCGCGCCGTCGCGACGCAGAACGGCAGGCATCGGCTGAGGCCGACCGGCTGATGGCGGTTCGCCGGGTCGCTTCCGCGGTTCGGTCTTCGACCGGCGCGGGGACGCGAGACCGGATCCGGCGCGCGATCCTCGCGGACGCTGCCGCCAATCCCGGTGTCGCGTCCCCGACCGCCGCGGAGATCCTACGGGAATTGGCGTCACGGCATTAACCGAGCCCCTCGAACAGGGGCTCCATTCCCGGCGCGAGCCCGCCAGGACGGTTGCGGCGGCAGGTCGCCGCGACAGGAGAGCGCGATGGGAGTGGTGGTAAACGTACGGCAGCAGCCGAAGAGCTCGAAGTGGACGCGGGGCCTCGACGGCAGCTATCTGTCGGAGGCTTGGTTCACGAGCCCGATGATCTGCGTCGGACTCGAGGTTCGGAGGGCAGCGGCGCGGAGATGGTGCTGGCTCGTCTCCGATCATGACGGCGAGGGTGATGTCTGCGTGGTCGTCCGGAGCGGCCATGCCGATGGCATGGCGGAGGCGCGGGCACTCGCGACCGCTGCCGCGGCGGCGGTACTCGACGATACGGCGAGGTTCATATCGGGCCGGGCAGCGTAGCCATACCGGCGCGGCGGAATGAGAATGCGGGGCGGCCTTCGGGTCGCCCCGTTCGCGTTCTGGAATCCCGCGGGAGCGTCCCCGAAGGGCCCCTTCGGCGCGGCCCTCGGAGAGCCGACGACTTTGACCGCAGGGAAAAGTTGTAGTCGGTCACTACAACTTTTTGCGCCGGTGGCTCGTGGGGCTCAGGCTCCCCGACATGGGCTACCAGTTCATCCACCTCGAAGCTTACGCCAGGAAGAACGACAAGGCCGGACGCTCGGTCGGCTGGGTCCTGGACGAAGCCGCGCGCGAACCCGGCGCGAGCCCGCATGTGGCGCAGCCGTTGCCGCCGGAAATCGTCCACGGCGTTGGGCTCGAAGAGGTTCGCCGCCTCCATGACGAAGCCTGTGCGAACACGAAGGTCGTGCTGGCGAACCGGAAGGAGCGGGCCGTCCGCAAGGACCAGAAGAGCCTCCTGACGATCGTGGCATCGCACCCCGCGTCAATGGATTGCGTTCGCGCCGATACCGCCGTGGCTGCCGATGTCTCTGCCTGGGAGTCGAGGACGTTGGAATGGCTGCGCGCCCAGTACGGCGACAACCTGATCTCGGTGATTCGTCATGTCGACGAGAGCCACCCGCACCTCCATGTCTACGTTCTGCCCGCTGACCTCCGCGCCGCCCGTCTTCATCCCGGGAACGAAGCCAAGCGGGTCATTGTCGCCGCCGGCCCGCAGGGCGACGAAGATGCCAAGGCTTTGAATCGCCGCGGCGACCAAGCCTACAAGGCGGCTATGAGAGCGTGGCAGGATAGCTACCACCAGCATGTCGGCGTTCCGTGCGGTCTCGCACGCCTCGGCCCCGGCCGCCGTCGCCTTTCCCGAGAGGAATGGCAAGCGGAGAGGTCCGCTGCCGCCGCCACCAAGAACGCCATCGATCGCGCGGCCCGGATCGACACCCGCGCCCGCGAACACGTCGCGAAGGCCAAGGCGGTGGCAAGCACGACGGTCGCGACGGCGCAGGAAAGGACAGCCGCGGCCGAGAAGCGGGCGACGGAGGCGAAAGCGCTCCAGGCCGTGGCCGTCGCCCGCGAGCGGGAGGCGACCCAAGCTCTGGACCGTGCCGGCCATCAGGAGATGACCGCGAAGGCCCTCCGGGCTGCTGCCGAAGTTCGAGAACAGAAGGCCGCTGCAACCTTGGCTCATGCCGGCGGCGAGGCGGAGCGGATCGTCGCCGCTGCGCGGGCAAAGGCATCACGAATTTCTTCGTGGAGCGGGCGACTACGGGCGTTCTTCGACGGACTGCGGAAATCGACGATCGCTGAGACCGTCCGCCGCGGGATGGCGGCAGACCTCGACCGGGAACGCGCTCGGGCTGATGAGGCTGCACGTCGAGCACTTCATGAAGCTGAGCGGCGGCGTGAGGCGGAGCGGCGCGCGAGGTCCGCCGCCGAGTCCGTGCAGGCGACCGCGCGGGAACGCGATCAAGCCCGCCAAGAACTGGCAGCGCTGCGGCCCGCCGTTCCGGAAGCGAGCATGGGTAGGAGGATGGGGCGATGAAGAGACGGTCATGCATCGAAATCGCGGCAGCCCGTGCGCGCCACGCCCGGGAGCGGGTTCGTACGAGCCCAGCCCCGTTCTCGCCGCTTCGCGGTGAAATTGCGTTCGCGGTGGTTTGGCTGGCGAGCCTGCTTTCGAATCTCGTGCTGGCCCCTTTCCGGACTCGCCCCGCTCCCGGCCCGGAGCCGAGTTCATATGAGCCAACGCCGCAGGAACTCGGCGTGCCGGGGCCGCTGCGACCTCGGCCACATGGGCGTCTGCTGCACGGCCGGTATCGCGCTGTGCCGTCGCTGAAGCGAATCTTTCGCGATCTTCGCCGACCGGTCGCGCACGATGCCGCGCGAGCGGCGCTCATGGCGAGAGTGGGCAGTGATACGGATACACTATCGTGGGCGAATGGGCTGATAGACGCTGGCACGGAACGGCGGCTCGCCCTTCATGCTCGTCCCGGGATCCTGGATGCCGAGGTGGTCGCTGCGTGGCGAGCCCAAGCTAAGGCCGATCACGCTGCCGCGGAGGCTGAGGCCAAGGCGGCCCTCAAGGCCAGGATCGGCGCGGCGAACGCGGCCGAGGATGCCGTTGACGGTGGAGTCGGCCCCAGGCCGACGGGCCCCTGAATCCCACGATGGAGAACCCCACCCAAAGCGACTTTGTCGCTGTACGAGGCTCCTACGGCCTCGCTTCAGCGGTTTGAAGGCCAGAATGGGGGAAATATCCCCTCCTCTCGACGGCGGTCCTGCTCCAGTCCGATAACCGGGAACTCGCTTCGGATTGTTGACATTCGTGGCGGAAAACGTACACATCCATGTAGGAGTTCGGGCGTTTGACTGCGACGAAATTCTCCGATTTTCCTTGCATTACCAGCACCTTGGGCTGATCAGCCGGTGACCGCCCGTCACCGCCCACCATGACCCCGACACCGAGGGTATCCGGCGATCAGGAGCGATCCCTGCGCCGCTTGGCAGCGGCATCAAGCCGGGCAATCCGGCGGATCGCTTCGTCGACCCCGCTCGCACCGACCAGCTTGAGCGGGTCCAGTGGATGGACGGCCTGCGCCAGCGCCTGCCGCACCGGCGCGGGGAGGCTATCGAACGCCGCCCAGCGATCCGGCGTCAATTGCCGCTTTGGAAAGCGTTGCCGCTTCATGACCTGCCGATCGGTTTCGCCTGCGAGGAAACAGGCTCAAGATGGCCATGGTCAGGTCCGCCGACAATGACCAGCGCTGCGCCCAAACGAAAACCGCCGGCGCTTGCGCGCCGGCGGCTCGTTCTTTCAAGACCAGAGGTCAGTGGGCGACGACGCCCGCTGCGTCGTCGTCCGTGCCCTTGGGCAGCGGGGCCTTGAGATCCTCCTCCCAGACGATCGGAACCGGCTGGCGGGTCAACGCGTGCTGGAGCACCTGCTCCATGCGCGCGACCGGGATGATCTCCATGCCGTCCTTCACCGACTTGGGAAGGTCGATCAGGTCCTTGGCATTCTCCTCGGGGATCAGCACCTTCTTGATGCCGCCACGGAGCGCCGCCAGGAGCTTCTCCTTCAGACCGCCGATCGGCAGCACCCTGCCCCGCAGCGTGACCTCACCGGTCATGGCGACGTCGCGATTGGTCGGGATGCCGGTCAGGATCGAGACGATGGTGGTCGCCATCGCGATACCGGCAGACGGGCCGTCCTTCGGGGTCGCCCCTTCGGGAAGGTGGACGTGGATGTCACGCCGGTCGAAGAGCGGCGGCTCGATGCCGAAATCGACGGCCCGGGAGCGGACATAGGATGCCGCCGCCGAGATCGATTCCTTCATCACGTCGCGCAGGTTGCCGGTGACGGTCATGCGGCCCTTGCCGGGCATCATGACGCCCTCGATCGTCAGCAATTCGCCGCCGACCTCGGTCCAGGCCAGACCGGTGACGACACCGACCTGGTTCTCCGTCTCCGCCATGCCGTAGCGATAGCGCGGCGGGCCGAGATACTCTTCCAGCAGCGGCTCATCGACGACCACCTTGGCCTTCTTGCCGAGCACGATGTCCTTCACGCCCTTGCGGACCGTGTTGGAGATCTCGCGCTCGAGGTTACGGACACCGGCCTCGCGGGTGTAACGCCGCACCAGGGTCTGCAGGGCGCCGTCGGTGATCGACCACTCCTTGCCGTCGAGCCCGTGCTTCTTGATCGCGTTCGCGATCAGGTGCTTGCGCGCGATCTCAGTCTTCTCTTCCTCGGTGTAGCCGGCGATGCGGATCACCTCCATGCGGTCCAGAAGGGCCGGCGGGATGTTCAGCGTGTTCGCCGTGGTCACGAACATCACGTTCGACAGGTCGTAATCGACCTCGAGGTAATGGTCGTTGAAGGTCGAGTTCTGCTCGGGATCGAGCACCTCCAGCAGGGCCGCCGAGGGATCGCCGCGGAAGTCCTGGCCCATCTTGTCGATCTCGTCGAGCAGGATGAGCGGGTTCGAGGTCTTGGCCTTCTTCATCGACTGGATGATCTTGCCGGGCATCGAGCCGATATAGGTGCGGCGGTGACCGCGAATCTCCGCCTCGTCACGCACGCCGCCGAGCGACATGCGCACGAACTCGCGGCCGGTCGCCTTGGCGATCGACTTGCCGAGCGAGGTCTTGCCGACGCCCGGAGGGCCGACGAGGCACAGGATCGGACCGGCGAGCTTGTTGGCGCGCTGCTGCACGGCGAGATATTCGACGATGCGGTCCTTGACCTTGTCGAGGCCGAAATGATCGTCGTCGAGCACCACCTGGGCGGCGTTGAGGTCCTTCTTGATCTTCGAGCGCTTGTTCCAGGGGATGCCGAGCATCCAGTCGAGATAGTTGCGCACCACGGTCGCTTCCGCGGACATCGGCGACATCTGGCGCAGCTTCTTCAGCTCCGCCGTCGCCTTGTCGCGGGCTTCCTTGGTCAGCTTGGTCTGGGCGATGCGCTCTTCCAGCTCGGCCAGCTCGTCACGGCCTTCCTCGCCGTCGCCCAGCTCCTTCTGGATCGCCTTCATCTGCTCGTTGAGATAGTACTCGCGCTGGGTCTTCTCCATCTGGCGCTTGACGCGCGAGCGGATGCGCTTCTCGACCTGCAGCACGGACATCTCGCTTTCCATCAGCGAGAGCACCTTCTCCAGGCGGTGGGCGACGTTGGTGATCTCCAGCACGCCCTGGCGATCGGCGATCTTGACCGCCAGATGCGAGGCGACGGTGTCGGCGAGCTTGGTCGGCTCGTCGATCTGCGTCACCGCGGCGACGATCTCGCCCGAGATCTTCTTGTTGAGCTTCACATAGCTCTCGAACTCGCTGACGACCGAGCGGGCGAGCGCCTCGACTTCGACCTTCTTGCCTTCTTCCTCGGCCAGGCCGGTGGCCTCGGCCTCATAGAAGGATTCGCTGGCCGCATAGGACGAGGCCTTGGCGCGGCCGACGCCCTCGACCAGCACCTTCACGGTGGAGTCGGGCAGCTTCAGGAGCTGCAGCACGCGGGCGAGCGTACCGATCTCGTAGATCTCGTTGGGCTGCGGGTCATCGTCGCCGGCGTTCTTCTGGGTCGCCAGCAGGATGAGCCCGTCCGTCTTCACCACTTCCTCGAGCGCGCGGATGGACTTCTCGCGGCCGACGAAGAGCGGGACGATCATGTGGGGGAAAACGACGATGTCGCGCAAAGGCAGAACCGGGAAGGTGCCGGTCTCGCCTGGGACGAAGGGGGCGCGTGGCGTCGAGCCAGTCATGGCAATTCCTTTGCAGTTGCGCCCGGCGGACCCCCGAGATGGGCGGAGCGATCGGACGTGTGCGGCCAAGGCGACCATTCGCCCCTCCGCCCTCGCGCATCGCACCCTCATCAGGCGTGCGACTCTCGCAAGTGCACCTAAAGTGGAGACTTCCTCGCCGGCTTTCAAGCGAGGTATCCGGTTCATGCACTACAGCCTTGCATGGCCGGAGGGTCGGAGAAATTCCTATCCTTCAGCTTTGAATTCGCAGTGCTTTTTGCTCAGGCAATCTGGCCGTCATTGCGAGGAACGGAGCGACGAAGCAATCCGGAAGGACTGGGCTGGAGCGTTCGATCCAGTTCGCTGGATCACTTCGCTGCGCTCGCGATGACGTTCATAGCCGGATCGGGGGCATCTCGTGTGTCGATTTCGGATCGGACTGTCGCGGCGCGAAACCGCCTTCAGCCCCACGCCGCCAAAAACGCAAAACGCGCGCCAAGGGGCGCGCGTCCTGTTGTCGCAATCGAGGAGAGATCAGGAGGCCGAGGCGGTCTTGGTCTCGTCCTCGCGCTCCGCGTAGATGAAGAGCGGGCGCGCCTTGTTCTCGACAGCCTCGGGGCCGATCACGACCTGCTCGACGCCTTCCAGGCCGGGCAATTCGTACATGGTCTCAAGCAGAATGCCTTCCATGATCGAACGCAGGCCGCGCGCGCCGGTCTTCCGCTCGATCGCTTTGCGGGCGATCAGGCTGACGGCCTCGTCGGTGAAGGTGAGCTGGGTGTCCTCCATCTCGAACAGGCGCTGATACTGCTTGACCAGCGCGTTCTTCGGCTCGGTCAGGATGGTCTTCAGCGCCGGCTCGTCGAGATCCTCCAGCGTCGCCAGGACCGGCAGACGGCCGACGAACTCGGGGATCAGGCCGAACTTCAGGAGATCCTCGGGCTCGACCTGACGGAAGATCTGGCCGATGCGGCGATCATCCGGGGCCTCGACCTTGGCGCCGAAGCCGATCGAGGTGCCCTTGCCGCGGCTCGAAATGATCTTGTCGAGACCGGCGAAGGCGCCGCCGCAGATGAAGAGGATGTTCGTCGTGTCGACCTGCAGGAATTCCTGCTGCGGATGCTTGCGCCCGCCCTGCGGCGGCACGGAGGCGACGGTGCCTTCCATGATCTTCAGCAGCGCCTGCTGGACACCCTCGCCCGAGACGTCGCGGGTGATCGAGGGGTTGTCCGACTTGCGGCTGATCTTGTCGATCTCGTCGATATAGACGATGCCGCGCTGCGCCC
>Ga0209793_1000615_pt1 | contig 36217 bp, 28 predicted proteins | sample EBPBio122009_DNA_FD_185863 | JGI IMG/M metagenome (GOLD analysis project Ga0209793, IMG submission 185863) | Wastewater treatment Type I Accumulibacter community from EBPR Bioreactor in Madison, WI, USA - Reactor 1_2/2/2009_ DNA (SPAdes) (version 2) | ecosystem: Engineered > Bioreactor > EBPR >... | reverse complement strand
TTCACCTCGATATCATCGGCGCCCTCGATGACGTGATTGTTCGTGGCGATGAAGCCCGAGGGATCGATGACGAAGCCGGAGCCGAGCGAATTGACCGTCTGCGGCTGGTTGGAGCCTTCGCCGCCCTCGCCCTTGAAGAATTCGTCGAAGAAATCCTGGAAGGGCGAGCCTTCCGGCACCTGCGGCACCGGCCCCTTGTCCTCGTCCTTGACGTTCTGCGAGGTGGAGATGTTCACCACCGCGTCGAGCAGGCTTTCGGCGAGATCGGCGACGGATTCCGGGCCGGCCGGCTTCACCTCGGCCGCCGCCGGAACCGCGAGCGGCCCTCCCGCGACCAGCGAGAACGTCACCGCGAGCGCGAGCGCTGCATGGGCTGCGCTGGACCTCGTCTTCAAAGCCATGTTCGGCATCCTCTTTGTCTTGCTGTCACGGCGAGTGTTTGCCCCGGATACGGCAAAAATCAGTCCGCCATAATGATTTGCCGCGAAGTCTTGCCCGTCTTCGCCGCCGCCCGCAAGGGCGGTTTCATACGCCGCGAATGAACCACACCATCAGGACGCCGAGCGCGACGGCGACGAGGCCGGAGGTTCGCAACTGGTTTTCCGGAATTTGCGGCAGATATTCCGCCATGCGCTTCAAAGCCGAAGGGGCCAGTGCGTACACCAGCCCCTCGATGATCAGGAAGAACGCGATCCCCGTCAGGAAATCGGACATGGAAGCGTTCTCAGTTTGCCGTGGAGGGCGTCGCCGCCGCACCGTTCGTCGCGCCCGAGGCGGCCGCCGGCCTGTTGCCCGAGGCGTTCTCGAAGAAGCGGAAGAACTCCGAACGCGGCGACAGGACGAGCGTCGTGTCGGCCGAGTTCATCGAGTCGCGGTAGGCGCTCATCGAGCGGTAGAACTCGAAGAAGTCCGGGTCCTGCGAGAAGGCTTCGCCGAAGACGCGGTTGCGCTCGCCGTCGCCCTCGCCTCGCAGGATTTCCGAATCGCGCTGGGCGGCCGCGACGAACTCGACGACCTGACGGTCTGCGATGGCGCGGCGGCGCTGGCCTTCCTCGTTACCGCGGGCGCGGATGAGTTCGGCTTCGGCAAGACGCTCGGCCTTCATGCGGTCGTAGGTCTGCTGCGAGACTTCCTGCGTCAGGTCCGTGCGGCGGATGCGCACGTCGGAGATCGTGAGGCCGAGGTTGGAGGCGTCGTTCGCCAGTTCGCCCCGCACTTCGCGCATCATCGAGGCCCGCTCTTCCGAAAGGGCGGATTCGAAGCCGCGCAGACCGTAGACACGGCGCAGCGCCGCGTCGAGACGGGTGCGCAGGCGCGCTTCCGCCGATTCCCGGTCGCCCGAGACCGCTTCGCGGAAGCGGCGGGCATCCGTGATCTTGTAGACCACGAAGGCATCGACCTCGTAGAACTTGCCGCCCGAGACCTGGACGCGGATATCGTCGAGGTCGAAGCGCAGCGCCTGGTCCTGGATATACTGGACGCTGTCGGCATCCATGAAGCCGAAGGGCAGCTTGAAGTAGAGGCCCGGCTCGGACTTGACGTCCTGGATCTGGCCGAAGCGGATGACGATCGCCTGCTGGCGCTCGTTCACGACGAACACCGACGAGTAGACGATGAAGAGAAGAACGCCGGCGGCGATCAGGATGGCTGTTACGCGATTGCCCATTACTGAGTGCCTCCCGCCTGCTGGCTGGTCGCCCGGCCGAGTTCGTTGAGGGGAAGGAAGGGAACCACGCCCTGTCCGTTCTGCTGCTCGTCGATGATGACCTTCTTGGAGCTCTTCATCACGCCTTCCATGGTTTCAAGGAAGAGACGCTTGCGCGTCACGTCGGGAGCGGCCTTGTACTGCTCGTAGACGGAAAGGAAGCGTGCCGCCTCACCTTCCGCTTCCTTGACGACGCGGTCCTTGTAGGCGGCCGCCTCTTCGCGGATCTGCGCGGCCTGACCGCGGGCAAGACCGAGCTTCTGGTTGGCGTACTGGTTGGCTTCCTCGACGAAGCGGTCTTCGTCCTGCTCGGCGCGCTGCACTTCGTCGAACGCATCGGCGACTTCGCGCGGCGGGGCCGCATCCTCGATGGCGACGGTGTTGATGGAGATACCCGCACCATAGGCGTCCATGGTCGCCTGGATCGTCGTCTTCACGCCCTCTGCGATCGCCTGACGGTTATCGCGGAAGATGTCCTGCGCCGGACGGCGGCCGACGACTTCGCGCATGGCGCTTTCGGCGACCTGCTGCAGCGTTTCGGCCGGATATTCGAGATTGAAGAGATAGGCCTGCGGATCGGTGACCGAATAGAGCACCGAGAACTGCACGTTCACGATGTTCTGGTCGCCCGTCAGCATCAGGCCGGAATTGTCGGAACCCGACGATGCCGCGCGGCGGCCAATATTCTGCTGCTGCTCGGTGATCTTGACGACTTCGACGGTCTCGAACGGCCACATGTGGAAATGCAGGCCGGGCATGGAGACTTCCTGCTTCGGCTTGCCGAAGCGCAGCTCGACGCCGCGCTCGTCCGGCTGGACGGTGTAGATGGCGTTCATCAGCCAGAAGACGCCGAGAAGCAGGAGCGCGATGACCACGATGCCGCCATTGAAACCGCCGGGCATGACGTTCTTGAGCTGGTCCTGGCCGCGCCGGATGATTTCCTCAAGGTCGGGCGGACCGCCATTGCCGCCGCCACCACCGCGCGGGCGGTTCGGTCCCTGCCCCCACGGCCCCTGATTGTTTCCGCCGCCGCCACCGCCCCAAGGGCCGCCGCCGCCGTTCTGATTGCTCCAGGGCATCAATACCTCTTTCGTTAAATCCCCTTGGAGCGCTTCCGCCAATGCGAAAACGCCCCATCGCTTGTTCTGAGTGTTTCGCGGATTGTTTCGCCGCGCAACGCTAGGTGAACCCGTTATAGGTATCCCTCGGGCACCTTTCAACAAATCCGCGGCGCGTTGCGCGCCCGTGCGGCAAAATAGTTCGTGATCGACGCGCCTTATGCAGAGGTTTTCCGGCGCCAGGTGACGAAGCGCATGGCGTGGCTGTCCTTCTCGCCCTGCGGGATAGGCTCTTCCACGACCTTTTCGAACAAGGCAGGATCGATTTCGGGAAAGCGCGTGTCGCCTTCCACATCCGCCTCGACATGGGTGACATGCAGGATATCCGCCCGGTCGAAGACCTGCGCGTAGATCTGCCCGCCACCGATGACGCAGATCTCGTCCACTCCGAGCAGCCGCGCCTCGCGTCCCGCCACGGCCAGCCCCTCGTCGAGCGAGGCGACGACATCCGCGCCCGGCGCCGAAAACGCCGTGTCGCGGGTAATGACGATGTTCGGCCGCCCCGGCAACGGACGGCCGATGGACTCCCAGGTCTTGCGGCCCATCAGCACCGGCTTGCCGAGCGTCACTTGCTTGAAGCGCTTCAGGTCCGACGGCAGCCGCCACGGCAGGTCGCCATCGCGGCCGATGACGCCGTTCCGCGCGACCGCGACGACGAGAACGATCTTGGCTTGGCTCATGCGGCTTTCCCCAAATCAGACGGCGATGGGCGCCTTGATGCTTGAATCGGCTTCGTAGCCGACCAGTTCGAAGTCCTCGAATTTGAAGGAGAAAAGGTCCTTCACATCGGGATTGATCTTCATGAAGGGCAGCGGCTTCGGCTTGCGCGTCATCTGCGTGCGCACCTGCTCGAAATGGTTGGCGTAGATATGGGCGTCGCCGAGCGTATGGACGAAATCGCCCGGCTGGAGGCCCGTCACCTGCGCCACCATCATGGTCAGCAGCGCATAGGAGGCGATGTTGAAGGGCACGCCGAGGAAGATATCGGCGGAACGCTGGTAGAGCTGGCAGGAGAGCCTACCGTCCGCGACATGGAACTGGAACAGGCAATGGCACGGCGGCAGCGCCATCTCGTCGACCAGCGCCGGATTCCAGGCCGAGACGATATGGCGGCGCGAATTCGGGTTGTTCCGGATGCTGTCGACCACCGCGACGATCTGGTCGAGATGGCGGCCGTCATGGGTCGGCCAGGAACGCCACTGGTAGCCGTAGACCGGGCCGAGATCGCCGTTCGCATCGGCCCACTCGTCCCAGATGGTGACGCCGTTGTCGCGCAGATAGGCGATGTTGGTGTCGCCCTTCAGGAACCACAGCAGTTCATGGATGATGGAGCGCAGGTGCAGCTTCTTGGTGGTCAGCACCGGGAAACCTTCGGCAAGGTCGAAGCGCATCTGGTAGCCGAAGACGCCGCGCGTGCCCGTGCCGGTCCGGTCTGCGCGGTCGGAGCCGTTTTCCATCACATGGGCGAGAAGGTCGAGATATTGCTGCATGGCCGCCGTCGATTCGTTATCCAGCGTAAGATACTAGAGCCGAAGCGGCGGCGGCCAAAGGGTGAAATGGATTTTTCCCGGCTTTCCTCAGGCGAGCGCGTCGAGTTTTCCGAGTTCCTTGGCGGCGAGGTAGTAGAAGGTCACGCGCGACTTGGTGCGGTCGTCGGCCATCGCCTTGCACACAGCCTCTACCGCCTTGTCGGCGGCGTCCCCGGTAATGCCGAGCTTCTTGCCGCACCACTTCTCCTTCACGCGGTTCAGCTCTTCGGGATCGGTGCAGGAGACGAGGGAGGAGTCACGGTTGCGCAATGCGATGCCGAGATGCGTCACGATCTTCTTGACGATGGCCTCGTCGGCACCGCTGTCATACTTGCGGACATCTGCGAGATAGTCGGTCATGGTGTCTCCTCTACGGTCACTCGGCGTCCGTCATCATGACGGACCTGCCGCGCCGCCATGTTTTCATGCTGTAATGGCAAGTCAAGCACGAATGAATGCTCGGTCCGCCGAATACGCGATTGCCACATCGTTCGGTTTTACTTCGCGGTTTTTGCACTTTCTGAAGGAATAGGACGTAAAGGTGCCCATGCGGCCACGGATGGGTATGCCGCGGGCAACGACGGTGGCGGCAGTTGAGACAGGCCGAGGACTATTCGCAGAGATTCTGGCTGGCCTACGGCATGGCCTGCCTCGCCGTGGCAGGAATGTCGTTCGGCTGGGGCATCGTCTTCGCGCTGCGGCATGCCTGGGCGCTCGTCATCATCGATATCGCCGTCATCGCCGTCGCCATCATGAGCTTTCTTCTGGCGCGCCGGCGCCGGCTTTCGGCGGCCCTGCTCTTCTCGCAGGCCGCCTTCCTCGCCATCATTCTCGTGTTCTGCCTCGTCTTCGACGTGCCGAACGGCGTAGCACCGCGAGTCACGCACCTTTTCCTCCTCGTTCTCGCGCTGCTCGGCTACATCAACTACCAGCGGGAGCGCTCGCGCCTCCAGTTCACCGTCATCGCACTCTGTCTCCTGGCCTTCGTGGTCTTCGCCAGCACGCATGTTTCCGTGCCCTTCGCCCAACCGATCCCGGACGAATTCCGGACCCTGGGCACCTGGATCAATTCGGTCATCGCCATCGCCATGCTCTGCGGCGCGGTCTATGTGATGCGGCTGAAATTCGCCCGGAACCTGGACATAGCGCGCGATATCAGAAGCGCGCTCACAAACCGGGAATTCGAGCTTTTCTACCAGCCGCAGGTGGACGAAGCCGGCGTGACGATCGGCGCGGAGGCTCTCCTGCGCCGCAAGCGGCCGGATGGCGGCCATATACCGCCGGCCGCATTCATCCCCGCCGCCGAGCAGGCCGGCCTGATGCCCGAAATCGGCGACTGGGTGCTTGGCGAAGCCTGCCGGACCCTTGCCTTCTGGCAGCAGGACGCCGCGACACGCCATCTGAAACTGGCGATCAACGTCAATGCCGACCAGTTCATGAAGCCGGATTTCGTCGAGACCCTGATGGCGCGGATCGCCGCGCGCGAACTGGACCCGACCCGCCTCAAGCTCGAGCTGACCGAAAGCATGATGGCCGCCGATATCGATATCGTCGCCGGGAAGATGCGCGCGCTGAGCGCCGCCGGCATCACTATTTCGCTCGACGATTTCGGCACCGGCTATTCCTCGCTCAGCCACCTGCGCCGCCTGCCGGTCCACGAGATCAAGATCGACCGCTCCTTCGTGCAGGAGGCCCCGGAGAGCAAGCGTAACCGCATCCTCCTGAAAAGCATCTTCGATATTGCCGGCATGCTGGAATTCTCGGTCGTCGCGGAAGGCATCGAGACGAAGGAGCAACTGCTGCTGCTGCAATCCTACGGCTGCACCACCTTCCAGGGCTACTATTTCGGCCGCCCCGTGCCCTTCGCCGAGTTCCAGAAGCAATGGGCGGGCGAAGCGCCGCCGCTGGCCGCAAGCGCCTGATCCCGCCTTGAAAAAATCCCTGTCACAAAGCCCTTTCCATGCGCGGCGGGAATGCCTATATGTGGAGTGCTGCTTCGGCAGCTATGGCAATAAACGGGCGGTGTAATAAACCCATTGGACCCGGGGGCGGTACCCGGCGCCTCCACCAAAAACCGGTCAATCTTGACGGACCGGCTTTTGATGGGGGCGAAATAGGATCGACAAGGGCGTAAAGATCGACTTTTTGCTCGGCATTGTACCACCGTTATCGGGCTAAACTTGTAGTTGCAAACGACAACTATGCGGAAGCTCGTCTCGCTGCTTAATCGCGGTGTGACACTTCACTCAAAGTCCTGACGGGTCGCACCGGCAGGCGGGGTCCGAAGGCACCTGGCAACAGAAGCCTTCACCTTCTCCAATCCCTTGAAATGGTCTATAGCTGTGCCAGATGACTCGTGCCGGAAGGCGTGAGAAAACCGAAGAATGCCTGAATTACAAAGGCAGGAAGAAAGACAGGAACGGATGGCGCAAGACCACATTCGCTACGACATTCTCGCCCAGGACGCGCTGCGCAGCGTCATTCGCAAGGTACTGTCCGAGGTTGCGGTCACGGGCCACCTGCCCGGCGAGCATCATTTTTTCATTACCTTCCTCACCAATGCCCCGGGCGTGCGCATCTCGCAGCACCTCAAGGCCAAGTATGCGGAACAGATGACCATCGTCGTCCAGCATCAGTTCTGGGACCTCAAGGTCACCGAGAGCCTGTTCGAGATCGGCCTTTCCTTCTCCGATACGCCTGAAAAGCTGGTCATCCCCTTCAACGCGATCCGCGGCTTCTACGATCCGTCCGTCAGCTTCGAGCTGGAATTCGACGTGCCGGCGATGGAAGAGGAAGAGGATCACTCGGCGGAGATCACCGCCTACCCCGCCGCCCCGGAAAAGACCGAGGATTCCGGCGAGGAACCCGTTCCGCCGACCGGCGGCGGCGGCGACAAGGGCGGTTCGGTCGTGTCGCTCGATTCCTTCCGCAAGAAGAACTGAGTTCTTCCGATGAGCGGCGACGTCGTCAATCTCCGCCAGTTTCGCAAGCAGAAGGCCCGCTCCGACAAGGAGAAGGCGGCCGAGCAGAACCGTATCGCCTTCGGCCGGACCAAGGCGGAGAAGACCCTGACCCGCGCCCTCAACGAGAAGGCGGAAAAGACGCTCGATCAGGGCCGCCGAGAGCGGCCCGACGACGCGCCGGACTGATTTTCCCGCGATCTCAAAGCCTTGCCGGGAAAACCGGACTCAACTTGCCAATCGCCTCGTGTGTTTTCACGCCGTTCCGGCCCGTGTGCTTCCCTGGAAGCACACACCATCGCCATGCAGGGAAAGCATGATCCGCAAATATTCGACGACCCTGCACGGCCACCGCACGAGTTTCTCGCTCGAACCCGCTTTCCATGACGAATTGAAGGGTATTGCCGAGGCGCGTGGCCTGACGCTTGCCGCGCTGCTGCGCGAGATCGACGATACACGCGGCCCCGGCGACAATCTCTCCTCGGCGCTGCGTCTGCATGTGCTGGAATGGTTGAAACAGAAGGCCGGCGGCCTTTCCACCTAAAGTATCTCCAGCAAAAGTGCGTAGCGGTTTTGCGTCCGGAAAAACGAACGGCATACGCATTCCCGACGCAAGGCCGCATCCCGCCCTTGCTGGAAAAGCCTTAGTTCACGCCCGGAAGCGCATCGAAGTTCAAGCCTTCACCGCCACCGACGGGCGGCAGTTCGCCGCCACGCTCGACGCCTTCCTCCGGCAAGACCGGCAGGCGGCGGCGCTTCGCCTCGTCCTCCGCCTTGCGCGCTTCCTCCGCGGCCCGCTGCTCGGCAAGCCGGCGCGCTTCCTCCTGCGCCTCCAGCAAGCGGCGGGCATCGTCCGCCGCCTTGCGTTTGGCGCGCTCGGCCTCTTCGGCAGCACGCTGCGTCTCGAAGCGCTGCTGCGCTTCCGCGCGGCGCTGCGCCTCTTCCTCCGCCCGCAGGCGTTCGGCCTCAGCCTGTGCGGCACGAGCCTCCACCCGCGACCGGTACAGCGCCGCCTCCCGCCGCAGGCGCTGCTTCTCCAGCACATTCGCCTGCAACGTCTCCACGCGCCGGCGCTCCGTCTCGAAGCGACGCAGCGAGAGGAAATTGGCAAGCGGCTGCACGTCGAAGTCCACGCCGGGCGCTTCGACGAGGCCGCGATAGGCGAGCGCCACTTCCGGCTCCGCGCCGGCCAGAGCGTCCTCGCCGGCCTTGTAGGTCACGGAAAGCCGTCCCGCCATGGCATCGCCCGCAAGATCGATATCCGCATCGCCGGAGAACGCCGCACGCGCATCCTCCGCCGTCGCGCTCTGCACACGCAGCCTGCCGCCGGAGAGCGCAAAGGGAATACGCACCGCGCCAAGCGCCGCCTCGCCCTGCAGGATGGCATCGGCGGCAAAACCCGCGACACGCTCCGGCGTGATATCGCCCTCGATCCGGTCCGCCTCCGCCAGCAGCAAGGGCAGCGCGCCGGTATCGACACCACGGATAGTAAAGTCGGCGGCCTTGATCTCGCCCGAGCCACTTGCACCCTCGACCATGCCGCGCACGCTCTTGCCGGAGGCATCGACGGCGAGCGTCACATCCGCCTTGCCGCCCGCGACCGCGCCATCGGCACCCGACCAGACCAGTTTGGACAGATCGGCCCCGGCAAGCGTGGCGCGCGCCTCGAACAGGCCGTTTTCATCCGCATTGGCCAGCTTGATGCGGCCCGAAAGCCGACCGCCCAGCCAGTCGCCGGCCATGTCGGTCAGCGCCAGCTCTCCGCCCTTCCAGCCGAGCTTGCCTTTGAAACCTTCCACCGAACCGTAAAGACCGGGCCAGAACAAACCGGCCTCCAGCGCGACGGAGACATCCGCCGTCTCCAGAACGGGCCGAGCCAGCGGGGCCGCGCTCAGCCCGCCCTCAACAATATCCGTCACCGGCCCGGCCACCGCCTCCGCCAGGAAGGCGAAATCGACGGTATCGAAGCGGAAAGCACCCGTGCCCTTGAGCATCCCGGCCGTGCGGTCCAGCGTCAGCTTGCCGGAAAAGGCGTTGCGGTCGGCCTTACCCGCGATATCCGTAATCGCAATGCTGTCCGCACCCGTCGCCAACGATGCCTGCAAGGTCAGCGGCAGACCGGCGCCGGACTGCGGCAAGGCGATACCGTTCATCATCAGGTAAGGCTCGATATCGTCGCTTTGGACGGCAAGCGCCAGCGCGCCGTTCAGGAAGCCCTCTGCCGCGAGCACCGCCGTGCCCTCGGCGGAAATCGCCGTGTTTCCGGCCTTGAAGGCGGCCGAGACCGTCGCGGCGCCGTGCGGCGGCTGTGCCACATGGAAGGTGACGCTACTATCCGGATCGGCATCGAAGGGTAGCGGATCGAGACCGGCCTGTCCCGCGAGCACCACGGACTGCGGATTGAAGAGGCTGCCCGTCAATTCGAAGCCACGCCCCGCGAGAAGATCGGCGAATGTCGCGGCCGACAGGCTCACCTCGACGCGCCCGTCATTGACCGGCCCCTTGAGCGTGAAGCCCGCCTCCTCGCCCGAGACCGCGGCATGAAGCAGAAGGTCCGCATTGTCGTAGTAACCGGCACTGGCGACGAAGCGGGATAGCAGCGGATGGGCGGGCAGATGCCGCGCCAGCAGCGCCGCCAACGGCCCCATCGCCTCGGTCTTCAAGGTGACATCCAGCCCGGCGCTCGGCTCGGCCAGCGAGCCGCCGAGCGTGCCGCGTGCCGAGAGCGCCGCGCCCGCCAGCGAAGCCACGTCGAGGCGATCGACGGTCACGAGGCCGTCCTTCGCGGAGAGCACCATCTTCACGCCCTGCGCGCTTTCACCGAAGGCAAGGAGACTGTCCGCCTCCAGGTCGAGCGCGATGGAATGGCCGAGCACGGTGGAGAGCGAGGCATCGCCCGCCACTAGCCCGACCAGGGCCTGCAGGGATTCCAGTTCCACGGCGTTGCCGCTGAGCTTCATCGACAGCGTAGGGGCGGCATCCGCGCGGGATTCGCGCTCCAGCCGGCCGGTCAGCGAGGCCCCGCCGACAGCGATTTCGAGATTTTCGAAGCGCTGCAGCGCATCGGTGAGGTTCACCTTCGCCGAAAAGCCGGCGGTCTTCAGCTTGCGGATTTCCGGGTCCACCGAGCCGGCGAGCCAGGCCGCAAGGCCGGAGGGCTGGTTGGAGGCGACGAGCAGGTCGCCGGTAAAGGCGCGCTCGCCGCGCAGGGTCAGCCGTCCCTTGGCCTCCAGCGCCGTGCGGCCCGGCAGCAGCGCATCCGCCCGCTCGATCCGCCAGCCGTCGCCGTCCGGCTTCACGTCCAGCCGGATCTCGCGCACCGTCGTGTCGCCGACCACAACGGCCGGCAGGAAGAGGCTGGCGCGACCCGGCACCTGCGGGATCGGGATATCCGCGGCGATCGTGAGCAGCACCTGAAGCCGCTGGCGGGCGGAAACCTGCGGATTGCGGCCGGTCTTGCCGGTCTCCCCGCTGTTGCCGATGCGGCTGACGTCGATCTGCTGACCGTCGGCGATCAACAGGAACTCCGGCGCACGGCCGGTATCCAGCGTCGCCTCGCCCGTCACCACGTATGGATCTTCATACGGCCCGGCCTCGAGACGATATTCCGGCACACGGATGCGCTCGTTGGAAAGCTCGAACTTGCCGGCAACGCGGATCGGATCGGCCGTCCCCTCGCCCTTCGGGCGCGGCTTTTCGGAGATGGTGAAGTCACCGTGATACTGCGGGCGGAAATCCACCACCTTGAGCGCGCCATCGAGGTCGGCGGTGAAAGACAGCCTATCGGGTACAATGCGGGCGCGCATGGAAAGCGCACCATTCTCCACCTGCCCGCTCGAAAGCTGGAAAGCGCCGCTTTCCCCATCCAGCGCCGCGCGCCCGTCGATCCGCCACGGCCCACCGAGCGACTTTGCCGAAACCTGAGCATCAAGGCCCGTGACATGGCGCGTGCGGCCGGTCTGCTCGTCGACAAATTCGATTTCGCCGCCGGTGATCGACACGCTCTCGAGAATGACCGTCTTGGCAGGAATGGCGGATTTCCGCCCACGGGCCCAGTCCAGCGTGCCGTCCTCGAAAAGCTTGATGCGCGCCTTCGGCTCCTCGATGCGCATGTCGAAGATCAGCGCCTCGCCGGAAAGGAAGGGCGCAAGCTCGGCATCCATGGAGAAGCGCGCTACCTCGACCAGCGGCTTGCCATCCTCGGGCGCGCCGACACGCACATCGTTCAGCGTCACGGAGGGGAACGGGATCAGCCGGGCATCGACGCTGCCATGCACGGTGACGGGGCGGCCCATGATCCGGCTCGCCTCACGCTCGAAATCCTGCCGGAAGCTCGTCCAGTCGATGAAGAGCGGAGCGAGCAGCGCCGCAAACAGCGCCACGACCACCATGCCGCCGACAATAAGCCCGATCCTAGAAAGCACGCAGCATGCCTCGACTTCCGTTCAACCGCCGCAACATAGCGGCTATTGCGCCGCCCTGGCCGAAAAAATCTTGCCGGGGTTGAGAATGTTGTCCGGGTCGAGCGCCTGCTTGATCTGCCGCATCAGCTCGACCGAGCCGCCAAGCTCCATGGGAAGGAAGCCCTGCTTGCCCTGCCCGATGCCGTGCTCCCCGGTGCAGGTGCCGTCCATGGCGAGCGCGCGGGCATTCAGCCGGCCGACGAAGGCCTCGACGGCGTCGACATGCGCCGGATTCTTGTCGTCGAAGACTAGGCTGACATGAAAATTGCCGTCACCGGCATGGCCGACGATGGGCGCCAGAAGGCCGTGTTCCTCGATGTCGCGTTCCGTTTCCGCGACGCAATCGGCAAGCCGGGAGATCGGCACACACACATCGGTCGCGATCACCGCATATCCCGGTCGTAGCCCCTTCGCGGCCCAGTAGACATTGTGCCGTGCCTTCCAAAGCTTCGCCCGTTCCTCAGCATCTGCGGTCCATTGGAACTCACCGCCGCCATACTCCGCGGCGATCGCGCCAAACTCTTCCGATTGCAGGCGAACGCTGTCCTCGTTGCCGTGGAACTCGACGAAGAGCGTCGGCTGCTCGGGCAGCGTCAGGCCGGAATAGGCATTGCAGGCCTTGATCTGGAGCGTATTCACAAGCTCGATACGGGCCACCGGGATGCCGAGCTGGATCGTCATGATCACGGCATCGCAGGCGTCCTTCAGCGTCGGGAAGCCGCAGATGCCGCCCGCGATCACGGCGGGAATGCCCTGAAGGCGCAGGGTGACCGAGGTCAGGACGCCAAGCGTGCCTTCCGCGCCGACGAGAAGGCGCGTGAGATCGTAGCCCGCCGAGGATTTTCGCGCCCGGCGCGCGGTGCGGATTTCCTCACCGGTCGCGGTCACGGCGGTCACGGCGAGCACATTGTCCTTCATCGTGCCGTAGCGCACCGCGTTGGTTCCAGAGGCGCGGGTGGAGGCCATACCGCCGATGGAGGCGTTGGCGCCCGGATCGATGGGAAAGAAAAGGCCTGTGTCGCGCAGATAGGTGTTCAGCTCCTCGCGGGTGATGCCCGGCTCGACGGTGCAGTCGAGGTCCTCGGCATTCACCTCCAGAACCCGCTTCATATTGCTGAAATCGATGGAGATGCCGCCATGGGGCGCGTTCACCTGCCCCTCCAGCGAGGAGCCGGTGCCGAAGGGCACGACCGGCACCTTCAGCTCGGCGCAGAGCTTTACGACGGCCTGCACCTCCCCGGCATTCTCGACGAAGACGACGCCGTCGGGAAGCTGGGCCGGGATATAGGTGGTCGTATGGGCATGCTGGGCGCGGATCGCCTCGCCGGTCTGGAACCGTGCACCAAAACGTTCCGCAAGGCGCGGCAGCGCCTCGGCAATGCCCTTCTCGTTCCGCGCGCCGCTGCTGATATCCGCCAGTGCCATGATGTAATCCTCAACTCTTCAAGGATTACTCAGCAAATTGGCGCAGCCCTGTCCAGCCGCAATTTCCCGTGTCCGGCGATCATTCCGCCGCCTGCGGCAAGGTGACGACCTCCTCGCGCCGGCCGAGCGTGCGCGCATGCTCCAGCTCGGCGGCAAGGCGCTTTTCCTCGTCCGCATGCGGGCTGGTGAAACGCGCGATGACCAGATAGGCGACCGGCGTCAGGTAGAGCGTGACGACCGTCGCAAGGCCGAGACCGCCGACAAGCACCCAGCCGAGCGAGATGCGCGCCTCCGCGCCGGCTCCGCTTGCCAGCACCAGCGGCACCGCGCCGACGACGGTGGCGATCATCGTCATCAGGACGGGACGCAGGCGGATGTTCGAAGCATTCTCGATGGCGCTGCGGATATCCTGCCCGCGGTCACGAAGCTGGTTGGCGAATTCGACGATGAGGATGCCGTTCTTCGCCATGATGCCGACGAGCAACACGAGGCCGATCTGGCTGTAGATGTTCAGCGTCGTTCCCGTCAGGATCATCGCGAAGACAGCGCAGGCAAGGCCGAGCGGCACCGTGACCATGATGATGATCGCGCTGACGAAGCTTTCGAACTGCGCGGCCAGCACGAGGAAGATGATGGCGAGCGCAAAGCCGAAGGTGATGATGAGGCCGCTCGAATTCTCCTGAAGCGTCGCCGCCTCCGCCATCGGCATCAGGCGCGATCCCTCAGGCAGCAGCGGCTCGGCCATCTCCTGCACCATCGAAAGCGCATCGCCGAGCGCAAGGCCGTCTTTCAGGCCGGCCGACAGCGAGACGGCGCGAAGCTGCTGCTCGCGCGAAAGCTGCGGCGCGACGGCCTTCTCCTCCAGCGTCGCGATGGAGGACATCGGCACGATCTTGCCGTCGCCGGTCTTCAGGAAGATGTTCTCCAGGTCCATCGGGTCGTTGATCGGCGTCGTGGTGGAGGAGAGCTTGACCGGATAGGACTGCCCCTCGACATAAACGTCGACGACGCTCGTGCCCTCCAGCATCGCCTGCAGGGCGGCCGAAAGGCCGGTAATGTCGATGCCGAGGTCGGCGGCGCGCTCGCGGTCGACCGTCACGGAAAGCTGCGCCTGGTTGGCCTCGTAGTTGAGGCGCACGTTCTGGAAACGGCCGCTGTCCTCGATCTTGCGCACCAGCTCCGCCGCCGCGCTGCCGAGCTTCGTATAGTCGTTGCCGACCAGCGCGACCTGCAGGCCGTTGCCCGCCCCGCGAATGCCGAGGCTGTTCGGCTGGATGACGAAGGCTCGCACCGAAGGCACCGTCCCGACGGCCTTGTTGATGTCCTGCACGATCTGCTGCTGCGTGCGGTCGCGCTCGCCCCAGGGCGCGAGCGTCAGCACCATGAAGCCGCTGTTCGTGGAGCCGCCCTGCCCGGAAATCGAGAAGATGTTGACGATCTCGCCGCTGTCGTAGAGCGGGCGAAGCTGGTTCTCGATCAGCTTCATCTGGTCCTGCGCATAGTCGAGCGACACGCCCTGCGGCGCATTCACGCGCAGCATCACCATGGAGCGGTCCTCGCTCGGCGTGAGTTCCGACTTGATGGTGAAGAAGGATGTCGCGCCCGCCGCCGTGAAGAGCAGCGCCACGATGAAGACGATGAGCGGCGCGCCGAGGCAGGCGCTGAGTGTCCTGCGGTAGAAACGCGAGGCCGCGCCGCCGATGCGCGAAAGCACGCCGTCATGCTCGTGTTTCACCTCCTTCGTCAGGAGGCGCGAGGCCAGCATCGGGCAGAGCGTCAGCGCCACGAAGGACGAGAGGAGCACAGCGAAGGCCAGAACGAAGCCGAATTCACGGAACAGCCGGCCCGCCTGCCCCGGCAGGAAGGAGAGCGGCACGAACACGGCGGCGAGTGTCGCCGTGGTCGCGATGACGGCGAAGAATACTTCGAGCGTGCCGTGAATGGCCGCGGCACGCGGCTGCAATCCTTCGGCGCGCCGGCGCACGATGTTCTCCAGCACTACGATGGCGTCGTCCACCACGAGGCCCGTCGCCAGCACGATGGCGAGCAGCGTGAGGATATTGACGGAGAACCCGGCCATGTAGATGGCCGCGATGGTGCCGACAAGCGCGATGGGCATGCTGATCGTCGGGATAAGCGTGGCGCGCCAGTCGAGCAGGAAGAGATAGATGACCAGCGTCACGATCAGGACGGCGACGACGAGCGCGATCTCGACCTCATGGATGGCCCCGTCGATGAAGACGGCGTCGTTGCTGGTGATCTTGAGCTGGGTGCCTTCCGGCAGCACGGCGCCGAGGCGCGAGACCATATCCTTCACACCCTCGGCAATGTCGAGCGTGTTGGACTGCGCCTGCCGGATGATACCGAGGCCGATGCCCTGGCGGCCGTTCGAGCGTAGCGCCGTCGAGCCTTCGTCCGGCCCCAGCGTCACCATGGCGATGTCGCCGAGGCGCACGCGGTTCTTGAGGATGAGGTTCTCGAAATCGGCGGGCGTGGCAAGGTCCGCGGTCGCGCGCACGGTAATGTCCTGACTCTGGCTCTTCAACGAGCCGGCCGGCACGTCGAAGGCGGCGGTCGCCAGCGCATTGCGCAGGTCCGCGACCGTCAGCCCGCGTGCGGCGAGCTTGGCCTGATCGACGTCCACGCGGAAAATCTTCTCCTGGTCGCCGTAGACGACGACATCGGCGACGCCCTCGACGGAGGCGAGGCGGTCGGTGATCTCGTTTTCGGCCAGCAGCGTGAGGTCTTCGAGGGATTGCGTGTCGGAGGTCAGCGCCAGCCGCATGATCGGCTGGCTGTCGGCGTCCGCCTTCACCACGCGCGGCTCGTCCGCCCCGTCGGGCAGCCGGTTCGCCACGCGGCCGAGCGCGTCGCGAACGTCGTTGGCCGCCTGATTGACGTCCGTTGTATCGGAGAATTGCAGCGTGACGCGGCTGCGGCCGAAGGACGAGACCGAGGAAATGTCCTTGATGCCCTGGACGCGCGACACCGCACCCTCCACGACGTCGCTCAGCTCACGGTCGACCGTCTCCGGCGACGCACCGTCGAAATCCGTCGATACGCTGATGACCGGCTGGTCGACGGAAGGCAGCTCGCGGATTTCCACGCCGTTGAAGGCTGCAAGGCCGGCGACGACGATCAGCGTGTTCAAGACGAGGGCGAAGATCGGCCGGCGAATGAAGAGCGCGGTGAAGCCGGCCTTGCCGCTATCGTTCAGCCCGCTTGCCTCCCCCGACATCACGTACCCTCCGTCGTGGCGGGCGCCTGCTGCTCGGCCGTGCGGACCGAGCCGCCCGGGCGAAGCGTCTGCAGGCCTTCCGTGACGACCTGGTCACCCTCGGCCAGGTCCGCCCGCACCAGCACCTTGTCGGGATTGCGCTGGACGATGTGGATCGGCACGCGCTCGACCTTCTCGCCCTTCACGCGCCAGATATAGGAACCGTCGGCGCTCCACTGGACGGCGAGCGGATCGACGCTTGGATAAAGATCGCCAGCAAAGCGCATCGTCACCTGGAACGACATGCCGGCGCGCAGCAGGTCATCGGGGTTTTCGATGCGGGCGCGCACGCGCAGGGTCCGGCTTTCCTGGTCGATGCGGTTGTCGACCGCCTGCACCGTGCCCGTGAAGGTCTCGCCCGGCCGCGCCACCGCCGTCGCCGTCACTTCTCCGCCGACGCGAACGCTGGTCGCAAAACGCTCCGGCACCCAGTAGTCGACGAGGATTTCCGAACGGTCGTCGATACGGGCGATCGCCGAGGCGGTCGTGACATAGTCGCCGGGATTGACCGAGATGATGCCGACCACGCCGCCATAGGGCGCGGTGATGTCGCGGCGGCTCAGTGTCAGCTCGGCATTGCGCAGCGCCAATTCGGCGGCCTTCAGCGCGGTCTGGGCGTCCTGCAGTTCGGCAACGCTCACCGAGGCGCGCAGATTTTCGACGCGCTTCAGCTTCTGCTGCGCGCTTTCAAGGGCGACGCGCGCCTGATCGGCGGCGATCTTCTGCTCGTCGTTGTCGAGCCGGGCGATCACCTGTCCCTGCTTCACCCGATCGCCGGATTCGACGAGGACTTCTGTCAGGTTGCCGGTGGCATAGGGCGTCACCGTCACCGTGCGGATCGCCTCGCCGTCGCCGATCGCGTTCAGCCGGTCGTTGACGGTGGCGATGGTGACCGGCCTGGTCGCGACCAGCGCCGGCCCGCCGCCGAAACCGCCGCGATGCCCGCCGCTTCCTTTGTCGCCCTCGGCCTTGCCTTCACCGGCCGGCGCAATCGCGGAAACGAGCGGGCCGGGCAGGCCCGCGGCCTCCAGCATACCGTTCGCCCCGGGCACGAAGCGGCCCCAGAGCAAGACCCCGGCCGCGAGAACGCCAAGGCTTATGAGGAGCTGTTTCCAAACCCGCATGCAATCTTTCTCCGATGGAAGCGAACCGTCGCTTGCTGCACCGCGACATAAGGCAAGTATCCTGCTTTGGAAATGAACCGGCAATGAAAGAATACGATCATTACGGAATTGTAAGGTTGGCGGCCGGGGGCATTACCGAAATGCAGGAAAACTTGGAGAAATCTTCCCGCCCCGCCCCTTCTGCGAGCATAGGCGGGTCTGGACCCGCCTTGCGCTTGTGATAGCTTTTCCGCCGGCCGGAAGGCCGCGCCTTATTTCAGTATTCTTTCATCAACGGATTGAACGAGAGGGGAAAATCATGTGCGACGCCTGCGTCATCGAGACCGTCAAGAACCGCATGCTTTCGAGAAGGAGCTTCTTCCGCGCCGCCGCCGCGGGGGCGGCAACCGTCGCCGCCGCAAGCTCGGGCGCGCTCAGCCCCGCCCTTGCCGCCGCGCCCACGACAGTGACGGACCTCACCCACGAGCTTCACGAGGAGTTCCCGACCTTCTTCGGCCAGCAGCAGTTCTGGCGCGAGCAGAAGTTCAATTACAAGGAACACAAGTTCAACCTGTTCGAGCTGCGCGTGAACGAGCACACCGGCACCCATCTCGACGCGCCGCTTCACTTCTCCGAGGACGGCAAGTCGGTCGCCGAGATCCCGGTCTCCGACCTGGTGGTGCCGCTCGCGGTCATCGATATCCGCGCGAAGGCCGATGCGAACCCGGATGCGCAGCTCACGCCCGACGACATCAAGGCCTGGATCGCCGCCAATGGCGAGCTGCCGGAAAAGGCCTGCGTGGCGCTCCTTTCCGGCTGGGGCAAGCATCTCGGCACCGACAAGTTCCGCAATGCCGACGCGGACGGCAAGATGCACTTCCCCGGCTTCCACGTCGAAGCCGTGCAGTATCTTGCGGAAAATTCCAGCGCCGTCGGCATCGCGGTGGATACGCTGTCGCTCGACTACGGTATCTCGCCGGACTTCGCCACGCACTACGCCTGGCTCGCCTCCGGCCACTGGGGGCTTGAAGGCGCGGCCAATCTGGACCAGCTTCCGGCAAAGGGCGCGACCCTCGTCGTCGGCGCACCCAAGGTGCGCGGCGGCACGGGCGGCCCGTCCCGCGTCCTCGCACTGGTCTGAGACACAAAGGCCGGCGGTCCGCCGCCGGCCCTTCCCCAAGGAGAAAGCCATGAGCACCGTCAAGCCCGCCGAAGACCTCGAAGCCAACCCGCGCGTCAAGGCGGTGTTCGACGATATCCGCGCCACCCGCAAGTCGGATTTCATCAACAATATGTGGCTCTACCTCGCCTTCGATCCGGCCTTGCTGGAACGCACCTGGGCGGAGGTAAAGGCCGTGATGGCCACGCCCTCGACGCTCGATCCCCTCGTCAAGGAAATGCTCTACATCGCCGTCTCGGTGACGAACGGCTGCAGCTATTGTGTCCATTCCCACACCGCCGCGGCGAAGGCCAAGGGCATGACGGATACGCAATATGCCGAGCTGCTCGCCATCGTCTCGCTCGCCGGCAAGACCAACCAGCTCGCCACCGGCCTTCAGATTCCCGTGGACGCCATCTTCGACGCAGACCGTGCAAAGGGCTGACGGGCGGCGGTTTCCACAATCTTTCCGCCCTCGTTCCTCCCCACGGAATAAAAGCAGAACGGAAAACTGGCCTTTCGGGACCGAATCACTACATTGAGCCGCATGACCAGCGGTTACGACGACATTCCCTTCTTCGACGAGGACCCGCAGCTCGGCGCAAAGCCCGCGGCGCCAGCCAGGCCGGCCAGCGGCGGCGGTATCGCCGCACGCGCCATGGCGGCCCGCGACGCGCACCGCGCGCCCGATTATCTTGCCGGCCTCAATCCCGAGCAGCGCGAGGCGGTCGAGACGCTGGACGGTCCCGTGCTGGTGCTCGCCGGCGCCGGCACCGGCAAGACGCGCGTGCTCACCACCCGCATCGCCCATATCCTCGCCACCGGCCGCGCCTTCCCCAGCCAGCTCCTCGCGGTGACCTTCACCAACAAGGCGGCGCGCGAGATGAAGGAGCGCATCGGCCTTCTCGTCGGCGGCGCGGTCGAGGGCATGCCCTGGCTCGGCACCTTCCACTCCATCGGCGTAAAACTCCTGCGCCGGCATGCCGAACTCGTCGGCCTCAGGTCGGATTTCTCGATCCTCGACACCGACGACGTCGTGCGCCTCATCAAGCAGATCCTCCAGGCCGAGGGCATCGACGACAAGCGGTGGCCGGCCAAGCAGTTCGCCGGAATGATCGACACCTGGAAGAACAAGGGTCTCGACCCGGCGCAGATCCCGGAAGGCGATGCCCGCGCCTTCGCCAATGGTAAGGGCCGCGAACTCTACCTCGCCTACCAGAACCGCCTGAAGACGCTGAACGCCTGCGATTTCGGCGACCTCCTGCTGCACCCGATCCGCATCTTCCGCGCCCATGCGGATGTGCTGGCCGAATATCACCAGAAATTCCGCTACATCCTCGTCGACGAGTACCAGGACACCAACACGGCGCAGTATATGTGGCTGCGCCTGCTCGCCCAGCGCCCGAAGGGCACGCCGCAGAACGTCTGCTGCGTCGGCGACGACGACCAGTCGATCTATGGCTGGCGCGGCGCGGAAGTGGACAACATCCTGCGCTTCGAGAAGGATTTTCCGGGCGCAAAGGTCATCAAGCTGGAGCGCAACTACCGCTCGACGGCCCATATCCTCGGCGCCGCCGGCCACCTGATCGCCCATAACGAGGACCGGCTGGGCAAGACGCTCTTCACCGACCGGCACGATCCCGACGACGACAAGGTCGTCGTCCATGCCGCCTGGGATTCCGAGGAGGAGGCCCGCGCCGTCGGCGAGGAGATCGAGCAGCTCCAGCGCAAGCAGCACAAGCTGAACGACATGGCGATCCTCGTGCGCGCGTCGTTCCAGATGCGCGAATTCGAAGACCGCTTCGTCACGCTCGGCCTCAATTATCGCGTCATCGGCGGCCCGCGCTTCTATGAGCGGCTCGAAATCCGCGATGCGCTCGCCTATTTCCGCCTCGTCAGCCAGCCGGCCGACGACCTCGCCTTCGAGCGCATCGTCAACACGCCGAAGCGTGGTCTCGGCGACACGACGATCCGCAACCTGCACGACTATGCCCGCGCCCGCGATATCCCGATGCTTGCCGCGGCGGCCGATATCGTCGAGACGGACGAGCTGAAGCCGAAGGCGCGCAAGGCGCTCTTCGACGTCGTCACCGATTTCCGCCGCTGGCAGACGCTCCTGGAGACGATGCCGCATACCGAGTTGGCGGAACAGATCCTCGACGAGAGCGGCTACACCGCCATGTGGCAGGCCGACAAATCGGCCGAAGCACCGGGACGCCTCGAAAACCTCAAGGAACTGATCCGCTCCATGGAAGCCTTCGAATCCATGCGCGGTTTCCTCGAGCATGTCTCGCTGGTCATGGACGCCGAGCAGAACGAAAATCTCGACGCCGTTTCGATCATGACGCTGCATTCGGCCAAGGGCCTCGAATTCGAGACCGTCTTCCTGCCCGGCTGGGAAGAAGGCCTCTTCCCGCATCAGCGCTCGCTCGATGAGGGCGGCCGGTCCGGACTGGAGGAGGAACGCCGCCTCGCCTATGTCGGCATCACGCGGGCAAAACGCCGCTGCCACATCTGGTTCGTCTCGAACCGCCGTATCCACGGCCTGTGGCAATCAACCCTCCCCTCCCGCTTCCTCGACGAACTGCCGGAAAGCCATGTGGAAGTGGCCGCGGTGGAACAGTCCTATGGCGGTTACGGCCGCGGCGGCTACGGCCAGTCGCGCTTCGACAAGCAGGAGCCGTTCCAGAACGCCTATTCGACGCCCGGCTGGCGGCGCGCGCAGGCGAACCGCACCGAGGCGACGCGCGACAACTGGGGTTCACGCTCCGGCCATGCCGTCGAGCGCATCGGCTACGGGGAAAGCGGCCCGCGCGCCCGCACCATCGAGGGCGAGCTGGTCGCCAAGTCGACCATGAGCGAGCCGTCGAAATTCTCGGTCGGCGACCGGGTCTTTCACCTGAAATTCGGCAATGGCAACGTGGCGGCGATCGAGGGCAACAAGCTGACGATCGACTTCGACCGCGCCGGCCAGAAGCGCGTGCTGGACGGCTTCGTCGAGCGGGTATGACGAGGCCGCAGGCGGCCCCGCCGGGAAATCACGCGCCGGCCTTGCGATAGAGCGCAGCGAGCTGCGTGCGGGACGACGGCAGTTCCGGCACGACGACCAGCATGGTGACGTGACCGCGCTTGAAGGCGTTCAGGAACGGCTCGTAGTTCTGGAAAGCGACGCAGCCGTGCGAGCCTTTCTGGCCGCGCAGGAGGTTCGTGTGCGTCAGCAGGCCCGTGCGGTTCTTCGGATCGCGGCCGTCGACCGAGAGCATGCGGATCGCCTCGACGCCGTGGAAGCGCCGCTCGCGCATCCGCAGGCGATAGATGCCCGCCGGCGTCGGACCGGTCATCTTGACGTGCTCGTAATTCGGATTGTCGCGCATCTTGCCGATGCCGGAATGGGCGCGCAGCTTCGTGCCGTCGGGCATGTGGACCGTCGCACTGGAGACGTCGTAGATCGCCACCTTCGTTCCCTTGCCCGGCCAGCCCTTGCCGCCGCCCTTGCTCTTGAACAGATCGCCGAACAGCGAGCGCTCGGGCTTGACGAGAGCGACGTCTTCCTTGTCCTTGTCCTTCGCGTCGTCGGCCTTGGCGCGCACGACGGGCTTTTCCTCCACCGGCTTGCGCTCGATGGTGACGGTCTCAAGCGCCGGCCTTGCCTCCGGCAACGGGATTTCGCCGAGGATCGTGTCCTCGTCGGCTTCCGTTTCCGGCTTCTTCATGACGAGGCCGAAGGGCTGGATGTCCTTGCGCGCGGAGGTATCGCCTGGCAGCAGCGCCGTTACCAGCGTCGGCTGGCCGCTGATCGCCTTCTCCTGCTCCACCGAGCGTTCGGCGCGGGCGAACGCAGCCTCCAGCATCAGGGCCTTGGCCTTCTCGCGCTTGACGGCGGAGGCGAGCTGGACGGAAATCCGGCGCTGGTGCGCGGCCTGGATCGCCTCGGCGGTCAGTTGCTTCTGGCGGATCTCGCTTTCGGACGGCTGCGAAAGCCGCGAGAACTTCGCGACCTTCACCATACGCCCGGTACGGCCCTCCTGGAGCGCCGCGGTTTTCAGATGGAGGGGACCGGCAATGGTCTTCTTGCCTTCCGACAGGGAAGAGGCCGCATCCTGCATCGCGCCGAGCGTCGAGACGACGGCCCAGGCGGACCCGGCAATGACGCCGCAGGCAAGCAATGCGCTGAAAAGGAGACCCCGACGGGACTTCGACGCGGAACGCGCGGAACCGTATACAGACGCCATAATACTCGTTACCCGATACTCGTTACTCGACGCGGCCGCGGAAATCACGCTCCGAAAGCCGTTACGCAGGCGGCAGGCGGAACGCGACGTCCCGGCTCTCTGCCGAACGAGCAAAGAATGACGAAATATGGTAAGCAATTCCTAAACGGCGCCTCATGTTTTTGCAGGAAACCGCCGGGCGGTCCTCGACACCCGGCAAGGCGTGCCTGTCATGAGAATGCGGCGATGGCGTGTCGAAAGTCCCGGACTCCCTAGAACTGGGGATGCCGGGCGAGCCAGTCGGTCGCCTTTTCATAGGCCGCGGCCGCCGCGAGCACGTCCCGGTCAGCCCGCGCGGGGCCGACGATCTGGATGCCGGCGGGCAGCCCGTTCGCTCCGAAACCGGCCGGCATGGCGGCAACCGGCAGCCCGGCCAGCGTCGGCCCGATCACCACCTCCATCCAGCGGTGATAGGTATCCATCGTCCGGCCGCCAACGGTCTTCGGCCAGTCGATCCCGGCATCGAAGGGGAAGACCTGCGCGGAGGGCAGGATGAGAAAATCGTAGGTCTCGAAGAGGCCCGCGATATAGCGGTGCCAGTCGCTCCGTCCGAGCGAGGCGGCATGCACGGCCACCGCCGGCAGATCACGGCCGCTCTCGATCTCCCAGATCATCTCCGGCTTCATGCGCGCCCGCCGCACCGGATCGGCATAGTCCGCCGCCTGCCCGTTCGAGACGAGGAAGTGGCGGAGCGTCAGCCAGACCCGCCAGAGCCGCGCCATGTCGAAGCCCGGCGGCACCTCCTCCACCGAGCATCCGAGCCTGCGGAAGACGTCGAGCGACGCCCGGCACAGGTCCAGCACGCCGGGTTCGAAGGGAAGATAGCCGCCGAAATCCCCGAGCCAGCCGATGCGGGCGCCGGAAAGGTCCCTTGCTCCGGTAACGGCGAGGTCTTCGTCCAGAAGGGACAGCGGGTCGCGCGGATCGTGCCCTGCCTGCGTCGCCAGCAGCGCCGCGACGTCGGCGACCGTGCGCCCCATCGGCCCGTTGACCGCGAGCTGGCCGAGAAACAGTTCATTGCCGAGCGAGGGCACACGGCCGAAGGACGGGCGGAAGCCAACGACGTTGTTGAAGCCGGCCGGGTTGCGCAGCGAACCCATCATGTCGCTGCCGTCCGCGACCGGCAGGATATGCGCGGCAAGCCCCGCCGCCGCGCCGCCGGACGAACCGCCCGCGCTCTTCGTCCTGTCATAGGGGTTGCGCGTCACACCAAAGACAGGGTTGTAGGTATGCGAGCCGAGGCCCATTTCCGGCGCATTGGTCTTGCCGATCACGATAGCGCCGGCGGCGCGGATGCGCTCGACATGGATATCGTCGTAATCGGGCACGAAATCCGCGTAGTTCGCCGAGCCGAAGGTGCAGAGGATGCCCCTGGCCTCGGAAAGGTCCTTCACCGCGAAGGGCATGCCGTGCAGCCAGCCGCGATAGTTTCCCGCCGCAAGCGCCCTGTCGGCCTCTTCCGCCTCGGCAAGCAGCGCCTCGGCCGGCCGCAGGCTGACGATGGCGTTGATCAGCGGATTGATCGCCTCGATGCGGGAAAGATAGGCGGCCATGACGCTGCGGCAATCGAGCCGGCGTTCGGCGATGGCGGCGGAAAGGGCAAGGGCGGAAAGGTCGGTGATGTCCTGCAAGGTCGGCTCCGGCGGTCGGCTCCTGCAAGAGCTAGCAGGCGGCAGGGCCGAACGCCAGCCCACCCCCCGCGCCTATCGCGCCGCGCGCCGCGCCTCCAGGACCTCCGCCGCCTCCAGCAGCGTGGCGAAAAGATAGGAGATCTTGTCGCTGCGCGTCTCGCCGTACCAGATCTGCGGCACCATCACCCGGAAGCGGCTTTCCAGAAGATCGGCCAGCGCCTCGGTATCCCCCATCCATTCGAGCGTGTCGGCATAGAGGTTCATCACGCTCGGCGCGGAAAACCGGGCAAGCAGGTCCTCGAAGCCCTGCTTGACGAGATCGGGATCGCACAGCGTATCGGCCAGTTCGTGGTCGCCGACTTCAGTATTCGCCTGCTGGATCAGCGCATAGAAGCCGAGACCGAAGCGGTCCCTGGTCAGGTCCGCCGCCCGACGGGCGAAATTCTCCAGGTCATGCTCGTCCCGCCCAAGCCAGCGCGGCATGATCATGCGGGCATGGGAACGGCAGAGGTCGATATTGTAGCGGTCCATCAGCCAGGCTCGCTCGAAGTGCGCCTTGAAAGTGTCGAAATCGCCCGCATTGGCCGAGCGGCTGTAGTCGCTCATCCGCCAGCTGAAATCCGCCGGGTCGGGATGGCTGTCGAGCACGGCGTCCGCCTCGCCGAGCAAGGCCTCGTAGCCCTGCCACTGGTCTCCCTGCACATCCCGCGCCCAGGCCGTCCCGCGCCGCACGAAGGCCATCGCGCGCAACGCATCGGCATAGGTGGCGGCGGAAAAGGCGGAGGGGCTGCGATGGAAGAATTCCCGGAAAGGCGCCAGCTCGTCCCCGGAAGGACGCGCGCTCTCCTCGTCATCCGGCAGGGCCATGAATGGCTCGAGGAACCAGTCCTTCACCAGCGCGTAGAGCGGCTTGCCGTTCGCCGCGATGACGCCGCTCGCCCGGGCCGCCTCGAAGGCGCGATGAAAGGTCTCGAAATCGCCGTCGCGCCAGGCCGCGCGCATGGCGTCGCGCTGGCCGTTCAGCTCCGGCAGCTCATCATGCAGTTCGAAGAGACACAGATCGTAGTCATGGACAAGCTGCTCCTCCAGCGACAGCGGCTCCTGCGGCACACTGTTCCCCCGGCCTGACAGCCTCTTGCGCGCCGCGGCAAGTATGCTTCTGAAGCTCATATGGACCCGTCCCCCCTGCCCGAATGCCTGCGGGCACCCGCAATCACAGGTGCAGAGACCAGACGGCTCCACACCCCTCGCTATTCGCCCCTATCACCGATTTTTGAAGAATGCGCGCCCTTTCCGTACGCCACCCATGATACATTGCCGGCAGCGTATGCACGGGATGGGTGGCGATCATGCTGACGACGCTTGCCTTGCTGATTGGCCTGACGGCCGCCGCCGCCGTTTCCGGCGAAGAGGTGGACGTGGAACTGGTGCTGGCGGTCGATGTCTCCCGCTCCATGGATATCGAGGAGGCCGAGGTGCAGCGCGCCGGCTACGTCAACGCGCTGCGTCACCCCGATTTCCTCGATGCCGTGCGCGGTGGGCTGAACGGCCGCATCGCCATCACCTATTTCGAATGGGCCGGCACGATCAGCGACAGCGCGCACATCCCCTGGCAGATTATCTCCGGCCCCAGGGAGGCCGCGGCCTTCGCAGCGCTTGTGGAAGCCCGCCCCATCGCCATGCGTCGCGGCACCTCGATATCCGGCGCCATCGCCCATGGAGCAAGTCTCTTCGACGAGAACGGCTATAGCGGCCTTCGCCGCATCATCGATATTTCCGGCGACGGACCGAACAATTTCGGCGCGCCCGTCACGCCCGCCCGCGACATGGCGACGGCGCTCGGCATCGTCATCAACGGCCTTGCCATCATGATCCGCCCCTCCGCCGCCTTCGGCTCGCTGGACGACTACTATTCGAACTGCGTCATCGGCGGCCCGGGCGCCTTCGTCCTGCCGGTGCACGATCCGGAAGACTTCGCCGTCGCCATCCGCCGAAAGCTCATTCTCGAAGTCAGCGGCGCCGAACCGCCCGCTCGCGTGATCCGCACCGCCGGCCCCGCCTACGATTGCATGATCGGCGAAAAACTGCGGCCGGGCGCCATGGAGCGCTTCTTGCCCGAACAGGGCAGATAGGCCTGTTCCTGCGGGAACAGCATCCCCCTCTCCCTCCTGCCAAAGTGAGCCTACGGGACGAGACCACTCATCCTTTCACCGGAAGAGAGGAGACTGAAAATGCGAAAGTTCATCATGTCCGCCATCGTCGCGACCGTCGCAGCGGTATCCTTCGCGGCCCCGTCACAGGCCGGGGGCCTCTATATCGACATCGGCGGCGGCCACGGCTGGGGCGGCCATCATCACGGCTATGTCAGCGATTATTACGGCCACCATCGCCACTGCCACTGGAAGAAGATCAAGCGCTACAACAAGTGGGGCGAACTGGTCATCAAGCGCGTGAAGGTCTGCCGCTAAGCGACTCCGTCGGCATGGATTTCAGGCAAGGAACCCGGCTGCCCACAGCCGGGTTCTCCTATCTGACGGCGGGCGCGTCGAAACTGGTGAAGAGCCGGCGCAGCGCCTCCCCGCCCTCGGCCGCTATATCGAAGCGGCGGCCGAAGAGCAGCCATTCCGAGCACAGCCCCTTGATAACCCAGCGCAGCATGGACGCGGCCGCATGCGGGGTCCAGGCCGCGCAGAGCCGACCCTGCCGTTGCGCCTTGGCGAAGGCCGCCTCCAGCGTCTGCATATGCTCGTCGTCGATATCGTTCTGGCGCTCGGAGATGCGGGCGAATTCGCCCGTCGCATCGCAGCGCAGAAGGATCGTCAGGATGCGCTGGCGGTGCTCGTCCGCCGCCAGAAGCTCGATCCATTGCCTGCCGACCCGTTCGAGAAGGCCGAACACATCGACATTCTCCGCCTCCAGCTCGCGGGCGATCAGGTCTTCCTGCGGCAGGGGCAGCGAGTCGGAGAGTTCCAGCACCAGGTCCGCCCGGTTGGCGAAGTGCCAGTAGATGGCGCCGCGGGTCACCCCCGCGGCGCGCGCCACATCCTCCATCGAGGCATGGGCGACGCCTTTTTCGTAGAAGACCTTTTCCGCCGCCAGCAGGATCTGCTGGCGGGTTTCCTTGGCCTCCGCCTTGGTCCGGCGCATGGCGGCTTACTCTGCCGGGCTTGCGGCCGGAACCGGCTCCTCCTTCTTCTTCCCGTAGCCGACGAGCTTCATCACGAAGACGAAGAAGACCGGCACGAAGAAGATGGCGAGCACGGTGGCGGTGATCATGCCGCCCATCACGCCGGTGCCGATGGCGCGCTGGCTGCCCGAGCTTGCGCCCGTGGCGATGGCGAGCGGCAGGACGCCGAGCGTGAAGGCGAGCGATGTCATCAGGATCGGGCGGAAGCGCAGGTGGCAGGCCTCGACGGTCGCGTCGATCAGCGACCGGCCCTGCGACATCAGCTCCTTGGCGAACTCGATGATCAGGATCGCGTTCTTCGCAGAAAGGCCGATGATCGCGATGAGACCCACCTTGAAGTACACGTCGTTCGACATGTCGCGCAGCGTCACCGCGACGACCGCGCCGATCACCCCGAGCGGCACCACGAGGATGACCGCGAAGGGAATGGACCAGCTCTCGTAGAGCGCCGCAAGGCACAGGAACACCAGGAGGATCGACAGGCCGATCAGGATCGGGGCCTGCGAGCCGGACTGGATTTCCTGCAACGACTGGCCCGTCCACTCATAGCCGAAGCCCGGCGGAAGCTGGGCCGCGAGCCGCTCCATCTCGGTGATCGCGTCACCGGTGGAGAAGCCCGGCTTGGTGTCGCCGCTGATGCGGATGGACGGATAGCCGTTGTAGCCCACGGTCTGCGTCGGCGCCTTCACCCATTCGGCGGTCGCGAAGGCCGAGATCGGCACCATGCCGCCCTTGGCGTTGCGAACGTTGAGGTTGAGGAGGTCGGCGACCTGCATGCGCTCGCCCTGATCCGCCTGAACCGTCACGCGCTGCATGCGCCCGGAGTTCGGGAAGTCGTTGACATAGGTCGAACCGAGATTGGTCGAGATCGTCGAGTTGATGTCGGCGAAGGTCACGCCGAAGGTGTTGGCCTCCTCGCGGTCGATCACGATGTTGACCTGCGCCGCATCCGGCATGCCGTCGAAGCGCACGCCCGTGACGACGTTGCTCTGCGCGGCAAGGCCGAGAAGCTGGTCGCGCGCGGCGGCGAGCGCCTCGGCACCGAGGCCGGCGCGGTCCTGCAGGCGGAAGGAGAAGCCGCCCGTCGTGCCGAGGCCCTGGATCGGCGGCGGCGACAGCGCGAAGCTGATCGCGTCCTTGATCTGGCTCATCGCCATGGTGGCCCGGCCGGCAATCGCCTGCGCGGCGTTTTCCGGCCCGCGCTCACTCCAGTCCTTCAGCGTCACGAAGGCAAGGCCCGCGTTCTGGCCGGCACCGAAGAAGGAGAAGCCGTTGATGCCGACGATGGTGTCGACGGCCGGCTCCTGACCGAAGATCTTCTCGGTCTGCGTGAGGACCTCGTCGGTGCGGTGGCCCGTCGCTTCCGAGGGAAGCTGCATCATGACGATCACGAAGCCCTGGTCCTCGTCCGGCAGGAAGGAGGTCGGCAGCTTCACGAACATGTAGCCGAGGCCCGCCAGGATCGCGAGATAGATCACCATCACGCGGCCGGTGCGGCGCACGAGCCAGCCGACGCTGCCGCTATAGGCGCGCGACGTCCTGTCGAAGCCGCGGTTGAACCAGCCGAAGAAGCCGCGCTTGGCGTGATGATGCCCCTTGGGAACCTGCTTCAGGAAGCTGCCGGCAAGCGCCGGGGTCAGCGACAGGGCGAGGAAGGCCGAGAACAGGATCGAGACGACCATGGTCAGCGAGAACTGCTGGTAGATGACGCCGACCGCGCCGGGGAAGAAGGCCATCGGAATGAACACCGAGGCGAGCACCAGCGTGATGCCGATGACGGCGCCGGTGATCTGCTTCATCGCCTTGCGGGTCGCTTCCTTCGGCGGCAGCCCCTCTTCCGACATGATGCGCTCGACGTTCTCCACGACGATGATCGCGTCGTCCACGAGAATGCCGATGGCGAGCACCATGGCGAACATGGTGAGCACGTTGATCGAGAAGCCCATGGCATACATGACGGCGCAAGTGCCGAGCAACGCGACGGGCACGACGAGCGTCGGGATGATCGTGTAGCGGATGTTCTGCAGGAACAGGAACATCACGAGGAACACGAGGCCGACGGCTTCGAGCAGCGTGTGCAGCACCTTCTCGATGGACACCTTCACGAAGGGCGAGGTGTCGTAGGGGATCGAGTATTCGAGGCCCGGCGGGAAGAACCGCGACAGCTCGTCCATACGCGCCTTGATCGCCGCGGAGGTCTCCATGGCGTTGCCGGTCGGGGAAAGCTGCACGCCGATGGCGGCGGACGGCTGACCATTGAGGCGCGTCGAGAACGAATAGGTCTCGCCGCCCACCTCGACACGCGCGACGTCGCGCAGGCGCACGGCCGAGCCGTCCGCATTGGCGCGCAGTACGATGGCGCCGAACTCTTCCGGCGTCGTGAGCTGGCCCTTGATGTTGACGGGCGCGGCGATCTGCTGGGTGATCGGGTTCGGCTGGGCGCCGATGCTGCCGGCCGCGATCTGCGCATTCTGCGCCTGCACGGCGGCGGTCACGTCGGCCGCGGTGAGATTCAGGCCGAGCATCTTGGCCGGATCGAGCCAGACGCGCATGGAGCGCTGGGTGGCGAAGAGCTGCGCGCGGCCGACGCCGGGCACGCGCTGGATCTCCGACAGGATGTTGCGGTTGAGATAGTCGCCGAGGCCGATGGCGTCCATGGAGCCGTCGGTGGAGGTGAGCGAAACGATCAGCAGGAAGCCGGAACCGGCCTCCTCGACCTGCACGCCCTGGCGGCGAACGGAGTCGGGAAGGCGCGGTTCGACACGGCTGATGCGGTTCTGCACGTCGACCGAAGCCTGGCTCGGATCGGTGCCCGGCGCGAAGGTGATGTTGATTTCGGCCGAACCCGAGGCGCTCGAGGTCGATTCGAAATAGAGCATGCCCTCGACGCCGTTCAGCTCATCCTCGATGAGCTTGGTGACGCTCTGGTAGGTGTCCTGCGAGGACGCGCCCGCATAGGACGTCGAGACCGAAATCTGCGGCGGGGCGACGTCCGGATACTGCGCGATCGGCAGCAGCGGGATGGAGATAATACCGGCGATCATGATGAAGATCGCGACGACCCAGGCGAAAATCGGCCTGTCGATGAAGAAACTGGGCATCGTCCGGATCCTTACTTCGCCTGCTCGGTCGTGGCGGCATCGCCGCCTTCGGCCTTGCCGGCTTCGTCGGCCTTGGCCTCGCCTGCCTTGGTTTCACCTGCCTTGGCTTCATCGGCCTTGGCCTCGCCGCCCTGCTTGGCGGCATTGGCGACGGCGTTCGGGTCCCATTCGGAGGGAACGACCTCGCCGCCCGGCTGGACCTTCTGGAAGCCCTCGACGATGATCTTCTCGCCGTCCTTCAGGCCGTCGGTGATCACCCAGCGGGTGCCGGCGGCGCGGCCGACATGTACCGGACGGGGACCCGCCTTGTTGTCGGCGGAGACCACATAGACCAGCGCGCTGCCCGACGCATCGCGCTGGACGGCCTGCTGCGGAACGAGGACCGCGCCCTTCTCGACGCCCTGCTCGACCTGCACGCGCACATACATGCCCGGCAGAAGGTCGCCTTCCGGGTTCGGGAATTCGCCGCGCAGCGTCACCTGGCCGGTCGATTCGTCGACGGCGGCTTCCGAGAACAGGAGCTTGCCCGGATGCGGGTAAGCGGAACCGTCGTCGAGGAACAGCTTGACGTCGGCCGAATTGTTGTCGGCCATCAGCGCACCATCCTTCAGCGCCTTGCGCAGGCGGATGAGGTCCGTCGCCGACTGGGTAAAGTCGGCATAGACCGGGTCGAGTTGCTGGATCGTGGCGAGGTTTTCCGTGCCGTTGGTGGAAACCAGCGCACCCTCGGTGATGAGCGCGCGGCCGATGCGGCCGCTGATCGGCGCCTTCACCTCGGTATATTCGAGGTTGAGCTTGGCCGTCGCAAGGCCGGCCTGGGCAATGGCGACGTCGGCGTCGGCCTGCGCCAGCTTGGCGATGGCGTCGTCATAAGCCTGCGCGGAGGCGACGTTCGACTTCTTGAGCTGCTCCTGGCGCACGGTGTCGTTCTTCGCCTGGGCCTGGACGGCCTCAGCACGGCGCAGCGTCGCCTCGGCGCTGTCGACCTGCACCTGGAACGGCGCGGGATCGATGCGGTAGAGCACATCGCCTTCCTTGACCAGCGAGCCTTGCTCGAAGACCCGGTCGACGACGATGCCCGAGGCCCGCGGACGGACTTCCGCGGTACGGGTCGCGGCAATGCGCCCCGGCAGCTCGTTGGTGATCGGCACGTCCTCGGCTTTCACCGTGAGAACGGCCACCTGCGGCGGCGGAAAGGCGAAACCCTCCTGCGGAGCCTGCTCTTCCTTGCAGCCCGAAAGGGTCAAGAGGGCGCCAAGGGTCGCAATCGAAATCGGTCTCGTGAAACGCATGGGTTCTTCCATAAGCGGCGCCGGCAACGGGGCGGCAGGGTGCTGAAAACGAATAGATGCGGTGGCCGCAGGGCCACCGCATCGCAACATACAAACAGGGCTGTATGTTAGTTTCTGACGTTTGACAATCGTAGATCACGGCGGAAGAAGCCGCAATCCTCCCCTTTCACGGACTTGTGATGAGGGGCCTCAACGTATCGCGCGTCCCTCCGCATCGAAACGATGCGTCTGGCCGGCGGCCGGCGTGGCGTAGACCGTATCACCGACTTCGTAGTGGTGCTCACCGAACAGGCGGACGGTGAAGGAGCCGACCTTGTCCGATTCGACATAGACGATGGTGTCGGCGCCGAGATGCTCGACATGCACCACCTTGCCCTGCCACTCGCCGCCTTCGCGCGACAGCGTCAGGTGCTCCGGGCGCACGCCAACGGTCTTGGCGTCGGAAACCCCGAGGCGTTCGGCGTCGATGAAGTTCATGCCCGGCGAGCCGATGAAGCCGGCGACGAAGAGGTTGGCCGGCCGGTTGTAGAGTTCCATCGGCGAGCCGACCTGCTGGATCACGCCCGCGTCCAGCACCACGATCTTATCCGCCAGCGTCATCGCCTCGACCTGGTCGTGCGTAACGTAGATCATGGTCGCCTTCAGCTCGCGGTGCAGCCTTGCGATCTCCAGGCGCGTGTTGACGCGCAGCGCCGCATCGAGGTTGGACAGCGGCTCGTCGAAGAGGAAGAGCTTCGGCTCGCGCACGATGGCGCGGCCGATGGCGACGCGCTGGCGCTGGCCGCCGGAAAGCTCGGCCGGCCGGCGGGCGAGGTATTTTTCCAGCGACAGCATGGCCGAGGCCTTGGAGACGCGCTTTTCGATCTCCTCCTTCGGCGCGCCGGCCTGCTTGAGGCCGAGGCCCATATTGTCCTTGACCGACAGGTGCGGATAGAGCGCGTAGGACTGGAACACCATGGCGATGCCACGCTTGGCCGGCGGCACGGTGACGACTTCCGCGCCGTCGATGGTGATCGAGCCGGACGTCGCGTCCTCAAGGCCGGCGATGATGCGCAGCAGCGTGGACTTGCCGCAGCCCGAGGGGCCGACGAAGATGACGAATTCGCCGTCCTTCACGTCGAGGTCGATGCCCTTGATGACGTCGACATTGCCGAACGACTTGCGTACGGATTTCAGTTGAAGAGAGCCCATCTTTTATCCCCCTAGAGCTTGACCGTCTGGCCGGTTCTGACACTTTCATCGGCCGCCAGGCATATCCTCAGCGACTGCACCGCATCGTCCATGTGCCGCGAGAGGTCGATGTCCTCGCGGATCGCCTTCAGCACGAAGGCCTGTTCCCGGTCGCACAGTTCCTGGTGGCCGGGCTCGCCCGCCATCTTCAGGTCCTCGTCCGGCGACAGGAACTTGCCGTCCGGACCGGTCGCCGCATTGTGCACGCGGATGACCGCCGTCTTGGTGTGGGTGTCGATATCGTCCGACTTGGCGTTCGGGTCCATGACGATGGAGACCGAGCCGTTCGGCGACATGACGTCCTTCACGAAGAAGGCCGTTTCGGAGATCATCGGACCCCAGCCCGCCTCGTACCAGCCGAGCGAACCGTCGTCGAAGAGCACCTGGAGGTGGCCATAGTTGTACATGTCCGGCTTGATCTCGTTGGAGAGGCGCAGGCCCATGCCGCGCACCTCGACGGGCTTGGCGTCAGTGATCTGGCACATCACGTCGAGATAGTGCACGCCGCAGTCGACGATCGGCGGCGTCGTCTCCATCAGCGCCTTGTGGGTCGCCCAGGTCGGCCCGCTCGACTGCTGGTTCAGGTTCATGCGGAAGACGTAGGGGCCACCCAGCTTGCGCGCTTCCGCAATCAGGCGGATCCACGAGGGATGGTGGCGCAGGATATAGCCGACGACCAGCTTGCGGCCGTTCGCCCTTGCACAGGCCACGACGCGCTCGGCATCCGCCACCGTCGTCGCCAGCGGCTTTTCGAGGAAGACGTGCGCCCCGGCCTCCATGGCCGCGATGGCATATTCGGCATGGCTGTCCGAATAGGTGTTGACCGAGCAGAGTTCGGGCTTCAGCGCCTTCAGCGCCTCATGGAAGGACGGATGGATTTCGTAGCCTTCCAGCCCGGCCGGAACCGGAACCTTCGAGCGGTTGACGAGGCCGATGATCTCGAAGCCGGGATTCTCGTGATAGGCGAGCGCATGGCTCCTGCCCATGTTGCCGAGACCGGCAGAAAGAACACGGATGGGGGTCATTGCAGAACTCACTTTACGGCTCCCGAGGTGATGCCGCGGATCAACTGCCGCGAGAAGATGAAGTAGAGGATCAGGACCGGCAGGATCGCCAGCGACAGGGCGGCGAGCACCGCGTTCCAGTTGGTCACGAACTGGCCGATGAAGATCTGCGAGCCGAGCGTCACCGTCTTGGTCGCCTCGCTCGGGGCCAGGATCAGCGGGAACCACAGGTCGTTCCAGATCGGGATCATGGTGAAGACCGCGACCGTCGCCATGGCCGGGCGCACCAGCGGCAGCACGAGACGGAAGAAGATCGAGTATTCCGAAAGCCCGTCGATGCGACCGGCATTCTTCAGGTCGTCGGAGACGGTCCGCATGAATTCCGACAGGATGAACACGGCGAGCGGGATGCCCTGCGCGGTATAGACCAGGATCAGCGCCGTCAGCGTGTTGACGAGACCCGTCGCCACCATGCCCTGCAGGATCGCGACCGTGCCGAGACGGATCGGGATCATGATGCCGATGGCGAGGTAGAGGCCCATCAGCGTGTTGCCGCGGAAGCGGTATTCGGAGAGGGCGAAGGCGGCCATGGCCCCGAACAGCAGGACCAGCGCGATGGAGGCCACCGTGACGATGAAGCTGTTCTGGAAATAGGTCGTGAAATTGCCCTGCCCCAGCACCGTCGTATAGCCGACGAGGTCGAAGGTCGCGGGGGTCGGAAGCTGCATCGGGTTGCGGAAGATCGCGTTGCGATCCTTCATCGAGTTGATCAGCGTCAGGAACACCGGGAAGATCGAGATGATCGCGTAGCCGATCAGCGCGAGATGGACGAGCCCCGTGCGGGTCAGCGAGTTGCGTGCTTGAGACATGTCAGGCTCTCCCGGTCAGAACTGGTAGCGGCGCATGCGCCGCTGGATGGCGAAGAGATAGAGCGATACGCCGGCGAGGATGATGAGGAACATGACCGTCGCGATCGTCGCGCCCATCGAGCGGTCGCCGAGCTGGAGCTGGAAACCGAAGAAGGTGCGATAGAGCAGCGTGCCGAGGATATCCGTCGACTTGTCCGGCCCGGCGAGCGCGCCCTGCACGGTGTAGACGAGGTCGAAGGCGTTGAAGTTGCCGACGAAGGTGAGGATCGAGATGATGCCGATGGCGGGGAGGATCAGCGGCAGCTTGATCTTGAAGAACTGGCTCCAGCCGGTCACGCCGTCGCATTCGGCCGCCTCGACCACCTCTTCGGGGATATTGAGCAGCGCGGCATAGATCAGCATCATCGGGATGCCGACATATTGCCAGACCGAGATTAGCGATACGGCGATGAGCGCCGAGCCGGGCTTGCCGAGCCAGGGCGAGAACAGCGACTTCAGACCGACGAGATCCATGAGATAGGGCGAGACGCCCCAGATCGGCGAGAGGATCAGCTTCCAGATGAAGCCGACGATCACGAAGGACAGCAGCGTCGGCAGGAAGATCGCCGTGCGGTAGAACGAGGCGAAGCGCAGCTTGGGCAGCGACAGCATGGCGGCGAGCGCCACCCCGATCGGGTTCTGCACCAGCATGTGGATCACGAAGAAGACGAAGTTGTTCTTCAGCGCGTTCCAGAAATCGGCGGCCCAGCGCTCGTCGCCGAACAGCACCTTGAAGTTGCTGAGACCGACGAAGGTCGACTGGCCGTCCACCGTGTTGAACAGCGACAGGCGCAGCGTCTCGATGAGCGGCAGGATCATGACCGCCGAATAAACGATGAAGGCCGGCAGCAGGA
>Ga0209793_1000613_pt1 | contig 36302 bp, 33 predicted proteins | sample EBPBio122009_DNA_FD_185863 | JGI IMG/M metagenome (GOLD analysis project Ga0209793, IMG submission 185863) | Wastewater treatment Type I Accumulibacter community from EBPR Bioreactor in Madison, WI, USA - Reactor 1_2/2/2009_ DNA (SPAdes) (version 2) | ecosystem: Engineered > Bioreactor > EBPR >... | reverse complement strand
GCACAAACACCACGAGCACCGACCCTACCGGCCCGATTAGTGTGTCAACCTCGAAGCCTTCAAGCCGCTGACCAGCACAAACATCCGGCCCGACCCGGAATCACGCCAACGTGGCACGAGTCAGGTCCGGGCCGCTGACGCGAACGCGCCGGTCCTCGAACGAGGACCGGCGCGGTGCGGGTATGCGGTTGGGGCAGCTACCCCTCAGACGGTCGCCGCCGTGGCGCCGCCGTCGCGGCGGGTCGCCTCGTCCCGACTGACGAGGGGGCTCTCCTCGTCACGGACCTGCTTGGCATGCCGCAGGCCGAGGAGCCCGAGCAGGGCCATGAGCAGTGAACCCACGAGGGCGGTGATCCCGGCGATGGTCATGATCTTGGCCATGGTGCCGAAGGCGTAGGCGTTCAGCAGCAGCCCGCGCAGGGTGTTGCCCATGAACAGGCTCTGACGCAGCGCGCCGAGCTCCTCCAGCTTGGTCTTGTCGGCGTTGGCGTCCTTGCTCAGGGCGATAAACTCGCCGGAGACGTCTTCGTAGGTACGCCCGCCGGACGACTTGTCCATGTGGACCTTGATGTAGTGATCGGCGAAGGCCTTGGCCTGGTCGCCATTGGTCATCTCCTGGCCGGCGTACTTCTCCAGGTACGGCTTGATGAGCGGGTCCTCGATGGCCGGCCCGGACGGCATGGTGATGTCCTGCTGCTTGAGCTGGTCGGTCACATTGGACTTGGTGAAGTTGGCTCCCCACAGCAGCAGGCCGCCGCCGATCAGGAGCAACGCGGCCAGCGCGAGGCCGAGCCACGAGATGAGTTTGTCGAGAGTGCTACGCATTGAGTGGGGGGTCTCCTCCATCTCCGGGGAGAGCCACTCGGGTCGGGCTCCGCAGCCCCGGGCCGGCTTCGATGACCGGCTGGTGACAGCCTACGCCGATACAATTTATGATTCAACTACGAGCGGGTACCGAGCTCGACGGCGTGTCGCGACGGCGAGCACGACAGCGGGTGAGGCGCGCCGCGCAGACAGGCGACGGCCCGGGCGCGCAGGGGTCAGCGCCCGGGCCGTCGGTCTTGGGGTGGGTCAGCTGAAGCTGTCTCCACAGGCGCAGGAGCTGCCGGCGTTGGGGTTGTCGATGGTGAAGCCCTGCTTCTCGATGGTGTCGGCGAAGTCGATGGTCGCGCCGTCCAGGTAGGGGGCGCTCATCCGGTCGACGACCACCTCGACACCGTCGAAGTCGCGCACCAGGTCGCCGTCGAGCGTGCGCTCGTCGAAGTAGAGCTGGTAGATCAGGCCCGAGCAGCCGCCGGGCTGCACGCCGACACGCAGGCGCAGGTCGTCGCGGCCCTCCTGCTCGAGCAGCGACTTGACCTTGGTGGCGGCGACGTCGGTCAGCAGCACGCCGTGGGTATCGGTGGAGGTCTGGTCCGTGGTGGTCATCTGGCTGATCCTTCGCGTCGTGGGCGGGTCGTGCTCCGTATGCCGCGTGCAACGCCACGTCGGCTGCGGATTGTTCCCCGTACCCGCACCAGAATACCCACAGTTAGGGCACCCTATGCACCGGTTGCCTGGTCAATTGTCAGGACCGCGCCGACCGGGTCAGGGCCACAGGTGAGGGCGCCCACGTCAGGACCGCGCCGACCGGGTCAGGACAGCAACTCCGGGCAACCAACTCCGGGGCAACCACGTCAGGGCGACCAGGTCCGGGCGACGCGCGCCGCCCGCGCCCGCAGCGTCCCGACCGGGTCGGCGAAGGCGGCCTCCTCCTGGGCGGGATCGGCGGCGACGGCATACATTCCGCTCAGGCCCACCCCCATCGCCTCGCGCCGGCCGACGAGGACCCGTCCGGCGATCACGATCGCGGGCGTGGCGGTGGCGAGCGCGCGCTGAGCGACCCCGGTGACGACCTTGCCGCGCAGGCTCTGCCAGTCGAAGGACCCCTCCCCCGTCACGACGAGGTCGGCGGCGGCGCATAGGTCGCGGAATCCGACGGCGTCGAGGACGAGGTCGACGCCGCTGCGGCGGTGTGCACCGAGGACGAAGAGCGCGAATCCCAGCCCGCCGGCCGCGCCCGCCCCGGGTTCCTTGTCTAGCCGACGCGGGGTACCGGTGAGCAGGTCGGTGCGGGGCGGCCCGAACCGCCAGACCCGGTCGGCGTAGTGCCCGAGGGCGCCCTCGAGGTCCTGCGCGAGTTGCGGGGAGGCGCCCTTCTGCGGACCGAAGACCGCGCTCGCGCCCTGCAGCCCGAGCAGGGGGTTGTCGACATCGGTGGCGGCGACGATCTCGATGCCGGCCCACTCGGCCTGCACCCGGTCCAGCCCGGCCAGCGCGTCGGGGCCGAGGTCGCGCAGGGCCAGGCCGCCGCGGGCCAGGTGCTCGGCCGGACCGGCACCGAGGGCGGCGAGCAGGCCCGCCCCGCCGTCGTTGGTCCCGCTGCCGCCCAACCCGACAACGACCCGCTTGGCCCCCGCCTCGCGGGCGGCGAGGAGGAGCTGACCCACGCCATACGACGTGGTCACCGCCGGGTCCCGCTCGCTGGCGGCGAGCAGGTGCAGCCCCGCCGCCTGCGCCGATTCAACGTATGCCGTCCGCTCCCCCTCCGCGCCCACGAGGAGCACTCCCGCCGGCACCTCGCGCCCGAGCGGATCGCCGACGATCGTCGCGATCATCTCCCCGTCCAGCGCGCGCTCGAGGACGTCGAGGAAGCCCGGCCCCCCGTCGGACAGCGGGACCAGCGTCAGCACATCGCCCGGCGCCGTCTGCGCCCACCCGGCCGCCATTGCCTCCGCGGCCTGCGTGGCCGTCAGGGTGCCGGTGAAGCAGTCCGGGGCGATGACGACGTGCATCCGACCAACCTACTCACGACCCCCGCCCCCGCACCCCCGTCGAGATGTCGATTCCACCCCGTCGAGATGCCATTTCGACCCCGTCGGGATCGCCCTCGGCGCACCACGGCTCGGGCGACCCAACCCCGTTCCGCGGCCACCCGGCATACCATCGGCGAATGACGACGACACCGCTGCCGCTGCTAGTCCTCGGGAAGGGCCGCGACCTCCATACCGAACGCGGCGTCGAGTGTCCCGGCGACCTGCCGCCGGCATCCGACCCCGCCCTGGTGGAGCGCGCGCGGGCGGCGAAGGAGGCGCTCGGGGACCGGGTGTTCATCCTCGGTCACCACTACCAGCGCGACGAGATCATCGAGTTCGCGGACACCACGGGCGACTCTTTCAAGCTCGCGCGGGAGGCCGCGGCCCGGCCGGAGGCCGAATACATCGTCTTCTGCGGCGTGCACTTCATGGCCGAGTCGGCCGACATCCTGACCGGCCCCGACCAGACGGTGATCCTGCCCGACCTGGCGGCCGGCTGCTCGATGGCCGACATGGCGGCGATCAGCCAGGTCGAGGACGCGTGGCAGGACCTGCAGGACGCGGGGGTCGCGGACGCCACGCTGCCCGTCACCTATATGAACTCCTCCGCCGCCATCAAGGCCTTCACCGGTCGCCTCGGTGGCACGATCTGCACCTCGTCCAACGCCAAGACGGCGCTGACGTGGGCGTTCGAGCAGCGCGGCGACGGCCAGATCCTCGGCACGGGAAAGGTGCTCTTCCTGCCCGACCAGCACCTGGGACGCAATACGTATGTCCGTGAGCTCGGAGGATCGCTCGAGGAGTGTGTGGTGTTCGACCCGCACAAGCCGATGGGCGGCCTGAGCGTCGAGGAGTTGCGTGCGGCGCGGATGATCCTGTGGCGCGGCCACTGCTCGGTGCACGGGCGCTTCAGTGTCGACGCCGTCGAGACCGCGCGCCGCGAGATCCCGGACGTCAACGTCATCGTCCATCCCGAGTGTCAGTACGAGGTCGTAGAGCTGGCCGACTACGTCGGCTCCACCGAGAAGATCATCAAGACGATCGCCGCCGCGCCCGACGGCTCGTCGTGGGTGGTCGGCACCGAACTGAACCTGGTGCAGCGGCTGGCCAAGCAGTTCCCCGGCAAGCGGATCGCGTTCTTGGAGAAGAACGTCTGCTATTGCTCGACGATGAACCGCATCGACCTGCCGCACCTGGTGTGGGCGCTGGAGTCGCTCGTCGAGGGCCGGGTCGTCAACCCGATCCGCGTCGACCCCGAGGTCGCCGGCTATGCCCGGGCCGCCCTCGACCGCATGCTCGCTCTTCCCGGTGAGACCCACAAGGACTGAGCCGGCGACCAGGAGCGACCCGGCCCGGGTGAGCTGGGGTCGGGTACTTTTCCGCCCAGTGCCACTTCCTTGCGGTTCGCCTCGCAACATTTCCGTTGCGAACCGATACGAAGTGGCACTGGGCGGAAAAGTTCACGCGCCACGATGAGCCCTGGCGACCAGGAGCGGCCCGCTCGACCGGGCCGAGCGGCTACGGCCGCGGGAGGGCGGCGATGCGGGCGAGCAGGGCGGCCTCGGCGAGGCAAACCTTCTCGAACTCGCCGAGGTGCAGAGACTCGTTGGCGCCGTGGGCGCGCGTGTCCGGGTCCTCGACACCGGTGACGAGGAGGGCGGCATCGGGGAACCGCTCCGCGAAGGCGGCGACGAAGGGGATGGAGCCGCCGACGCCGATGTCGACGGGCGGGTGACCCCACGCGTCGGCGAAGGCGGTGCGGGCGGCGTCGTACATCGGGCCGGTGGCGTCGGCGGCGAAGCCGGCGCCCTGGTCGTCGAGGGCGACCTCGACGTGCGCACCCCACGGGGCACGGTCGAGGAGGAAGTCCTTGAGGATCTCGAAGGCCTCCATCGGCTCTTGGGAGGGCGCGATGCGCATGGAGATCTTGGCCCGGGCGCTCGGCACGAGCGTGTTGGACGCGGTGTCGACGGTCGGGGCGTCGATGCCGATCGTCGTCAGCGACGGTTTGGCCCAGATGCGCTCGAGCAGCGGCCCGCGGCCGATCAGCTCGACCCCGTCGAGCAGCCCGGATTCGGCGCGCAGGCGCGGCTCGTCATACGGCAGTTCGCTCGCGGAGTCGGCGGCGAGCCCGGTGACGGCCACCTCGCCGTCGTCGGTATGCAGTGTGGCCAGCAGCTTGATCAGCGCGGTCAGCGCGTCGGGCACCGCGCCGCCGAACATGCCGGAGTGAATCCCGTGCGAGAGGGTCGAGACGGTGACGACGGCGCGGATCAGGCCGCGCAGGGTCGTGGTCAGCGCGGGTTCGCCGATCGCCCAGTTGGTCGAGTCGGCGAGGACGATCGCGTCGGCCTGCAACCGGTCGCCATATGCCGCGAGGGTCGCCGGCAGCGACTCGGACCCGATCTCCTCCTCCCCCTCGACGAAGACGACGACGGTGACCGGCAGGTCGTCGCCGTGGGCGCGGACGGCGGCCAGGTGCGCCATGATGCCGGCCTTGTCGTCGGCAGCGCCGCGGCCGTAGAGGCGGCCGTCGCGTTCGGTCGGCTCGAACGGCGAACTCTCCCATAGCTCCTCGGAGCCGGGAGGCTGGACGTCGTGGTGGGCATAGAGCAGCACCGTCGGGGCTCCGGCCGGGCCCTCCTTGCGGGCGATGACGGCGGGCCGCCCGCCGGCGCGCACGATCTCGGCGTCGAAGCCCTCGGCCGTGAAGAGCGCCGCGGTGGCCTCGGCGCTGCGCTCGACCTCGGCCTGGTCGAAGGCGTCGAGCGAGACGCTCGGGATGCGGGTGAGGGCCTCGAGGTCGCGGCGGATGTCGGGCATCAGCTCGGAAAGTCGGGCGCGCAGCTGGTCGAGATCGATGACGTCGGTGCTCACGCGTTTCTCCTATGTCAAGCCGCTGCCGGGGGGGCAGGGGTTTGACGGTTGTTGTGGTCGGTGGTGAGGAGTCGGAAGACGACGCGAACGAGGCGTCGTTTGAGGCAGCGGAGGGCTTCGGCCTTGGACTTGCCTTCGGCGAGCTTCTTCTCGTAGTAGGCGTGCCCGAGGGTGCCGGGGATGCGGGCTTGGGTGACCGCGATCCGGTGGATCGCACAGTTGAGTTGACGGTTGCCTGACCGGGTCATCCGGACCCGGCCAGCGGTGTTGCCCGACCAGACCGGGATCGGGGCGATCCCGGCGTGCCGGGCGAACGCGGCCTCGGAGTGGAACCGGGTGATCCCGGCGGACTCCCCGAGCAGCTTGGCTGCGGTCAGCTCGCCACATCCGACCAGGGCGAGCAGGGCCGGGACCTCGCGGCGGGTCAGGACGCTCAGGCGCTTGTCGAACTCCTTGATCCGCGCCGTGAGCGCGATGATGTCCTCGAGTTCGTCCAAGGCCATCTCCGCCACGACCCCGGTCAGGGTCTCCAGCCACGCCTTGAGGGCGTTCTGATGCTTGACCAGGTCCAACGAGCGCGGCTTGGGCGCCCGCTGCGGGTCGAGTTCGTGGACCCGCCACAACAACGAGTTGATCGTGCGAGTCCTGGTGTTCACCAACGTCTCTCGCCGGTCCACCAGCAGCTTGGCCTCACGAGAGACCTCGTCATGCGAGGCCACCGGCAACGAGGGTTCCCGCAGGAACGCCCGCGCCACCGCCAACGCGTCGATCGGGTCCGACTTCCCGCGGGTGCGAGCGACCCGGCGCTGCTCAGCCATCATCTTCGGCGGCACCCGCACCACCTTCTGCCCCGCGCTGAGCAGGTCCCGCTCCAACCGGGCCGAGAGGTGGCGACAGTCCTCGATCGCCCACGTCACCTCGACCCCGAACTCCTTGCGAGCCCACGCCAACGCCCTCAGGTGGCCCTTCGTGGTGGCCTCGACCGTGCGTTGCCCCACCTGCTTCCCGACCGCATCAACGGCGACGAACGTGTGCGTCCTCTTGTGGACATCGACTCCAACAACAACCATGGTGGTTGCCTCCTTCACCTGATCAGTGACTGGACGGTTGGGCCGGTCGGCGGACACATCTCAGTGGGGGCGATGCCACGCTCCTATCAAGTCACGCCGGCCGGTCCTTCACACCCGGCGCCGGCAAAACGCATGCTCATCAACCCGAAGGCGACACCGACACTAAGAGCCAGACACCGGATGCTCAGGATCCAACCACCGCGTGAGCGGTGCCATCACCCTGACACTGAGTCGACACTATCCGTCTCGTCGCGGGCCGTATCCTTGCCGGGTGTTCGGACGCAAGGACAAGACCGAGGCCCCGCAGGCTGCCGCCCCGGTCCATGAGGAACGCCCCGGGGCCAAGAACCGGCCCACGCCCAAGCGGCGCGACCAGGAGGCGGCGCGCAAGCAGCCGCTAGTCGTCGCCGATCGCAAGGCCGCCAAGAAGGCCGAGCGCGCCAAGCGTATGGAGTCCAACACCCGGATGCGATCGGCCATGGTCACCGGCGACGACCGCTACCTGCCGCCGCGCGACAAGGGTCCGGTGCGCCGGTTCGTGCGCGACAGCGTCGACGCCCGCTGGAATATCGCCGAGTTCCTGCTGCCGCTGATGGTCATGACGCTGGCGCTGCAGTTCTTCCGCGCCACCTGGGCCGCCTATGTCTTCCTCGCGGTCTATGCGCTGATCCTCATCGCCGTTCTCGACGGTTTCTTCGCCTGGCGGGGCATCAAGAAGAAGCTGCGGGCCAAGTTCCCGGACGAGAACCTCAAGGGCCTCGGCCCGTATGCGGGTATGCGGATGATGCAGATGCGTCGCCTCCGCATGCCCAAGCCGATGGTCGAGCGCGGCGAATACCCGAGCTAGCGCCATGGACGACTACCGCTGGAGCATCCAGGGCCGCGACGGGCAGCCGATGTCCGACCTGGCCTCCCCCACCTTCCCCACGCAGACCGACGCCGAGGCCTGGCTCTCGGAGACCTGGGGCGAACTCGCCGACGCCGGCGCGGCGGCGGTGACCCTGGTGCACTTCGAGGACGTCGTCTACGGGCCGATGTCCCTCGACCCGCCCGCCTGACCCCACCTTGACCCTGCCCGTGGGCGGGGATTACGCCGACGGCACCGGGTAGGCGACCTCGTCGAGCCGGTGCCGCACTGCGCCGACATCGGCGTCGGGGTTGAGCGCGAGGATGTCGTCCTCGCGCAGTTCCTCGTGCCGGAAGATCTTCGCCAGGGCGTCGGCGTCGATGTCGACGTCGTACATATGGCGTGCCCATTCGGCGTAGGTCTCGGGCTGCCCGTCGATCACGTCGAAGAGCCAGACGCCGCCGTCATAGCGGGAATCCAAGTCCGGCGCGCAGTGCTAGGCGTCCGCTCCAGCGGGCCACCACACGGCCAGCGTGATGTTGGGGACCCCACCCGCGCTGACGGCCGGCTCGTTGACGAGCGGCCGCAGCGTCATCGGCACGCCCTTGAGAATTCGGGCGTCGACCTGATCCCCGTCGCGGCCCCACGGCGACAACGCGCACTCATGGTCGAAGCCGCGCAAGAACGCACCGCGGGCCGTGAAGGTCACCGAGGCGTCGTCACCACTGCCGCTGCGATACGTGGCACAGTGCTCGTTCTCGCCCCACTCCGGGTCGAACGCGAAGCTCGCCCACTCGCCACCGAGGATCGCGTCGGAGGCCGTGACCGACACCCACCAGCGGGCGACAGTGGCGGGGGTGGGCAGTCGCGCGGCGAGCGCGCTGACCGCCGGGTTCATGCTTCCTTGGTCTGCACGTCGACGAATGGCGGCTTGACGACCTGGGCCTCGATGCCGCGGCCGCGCACGTCGATCGTGACGGTGTCGCCCATGGCCACCGAGCGCTCCAGCTGCGCCAGCGCGATGCCCTGCTTCAGCGTCGGCGAGAAGGTCCCCGAGGTCACCTCCCCCACCTCGGCGCCCGACGCGTCCTTGACGACGCAGTGCGAGCGCGGGATCCCGCGGCCCGCCACCAGGAGGCCGCGCATCAGCCGCGAGGTCTTGGCTGCCCGCTGCTCGGTCAGCGCCTCCTTGCCCCAGAACGCCGGCTTGTCCCAGCCGACCGCCCACGCGGACCCGGCCATGACCGGGGTGATGTCGAGCGAAAGATCGTTGCCGTGCAACGGATATCCCATCTCGGTGCGGAGGGTGTCCCGGGCGCCGAGACCACACGGCATACCGCCCCGCTCGGTGATCGCGACGGCGAGGGTGTCCCACAACGGCCCGGCGTTCTCCCACATCGGCACCAGTTCGTAGCCGCGCTCGCCGGTGTATCCGGTGCGACAGACGATGACCGGCAGCCCCTCCCACTCGGCTTCGACGAAGGACATGTACTCGTGCCCGACGGGCAGGCCGAGGGAGCCGAGTACCTCGTCGGAGAGGGTGCCCTGGACGGCGATGACACCGTATGCCGTGTGCAGGTTCTCGACCGAGATCCCCACGGGCGCGCTCGCCTGCAGCAGGTCGACGACCGTGGCCGTGTTGGCGGCGTTGGGGATGAGGAAGACGTCGTCGTCGCTGCGCAGGTAGGCGATCAGGTCGTCGACGACACCGCCGGATTCGTTGCAGCACAACGTGTATTGCGCCTTGCCCGGCTGGATGCGGCCGAGATCGTTGGTCAGGCAGGCGTTGACATATGCCGCCGCTCCCGGCCCGCTCACGCGCGCCTTGCCGAGGTGCGAGACGTCGAACATCCCCACCCGCTCGCGCACCGCGGTGTGTTCGGCGATGACGCCGCCGCCGGGATATTCGATCGGCATCAGCCAGCCGCCGAAGTCGGCCATCTTGGCGCCGAGTGCCACGTGGCGCTCATGCAGGGGCGAGGTCAGCAAGCCGTCGGTGCTCATGGCACGAAGGTAGCGCGTCGGCTCACCCGCGGTGCGCCCGAAGCCCTTCCCCCCAACCGCGATACCCACCGGTAGATTGCCCTGGTGACCATCCTGACCTTGACCGACCAGCCCGTTGCTGCCCACAAGGCCGACGCCCTGGTACTTGCCACCCAACCCGACGGCGATGGGGCCACGCTGGCCCCCGGACATGGGCTGCCGCGCGCCGCCGCCACCCATCTCAAGGGCGCCCTCGCCGCCTTCGGCGCGACCGGCCGGGTCGACGACGTGCACACAGTGGCGATGGTGCCGGGCGTGGCCGCCCGCAAGGTCGTGCTGACCGGCATCGCACCCAAGTCCGGCGACGGCAAGCCGACCGCGGACACGCTGCGACTGGGCACCGGTGCCGCGCTGCGTGCCGCCGGCACGGCCGACACCGTGATCGTCGATGTCCCCGCCGGCACCCAAGCACTGCTCGCGGCTGCCGCCGAGGGCGCCTACCTCGGCACCTACGCGTTCACGGCGCACAAGACGACGGGGACGTCGGCCAAGGGCGGCCGGAAGACCAAGTCCGCCACCGGCAACGTCGGGGCGATCCGCATCCAGGTCGCCGACGCCAAGGACCGCGCCGCCAAGGCGACCCTCAAGCGCGCCGAAACGCTCAGTGCGGCAACGGCATACGCCCGCGACCTGGTGAACACCCCCGCCAACGTCCTCTATCCGCAGACCTTCGCCGACTCCGTCGCCGCCCGGGTCGCCGAGCGCAAGCTGCCCGTCGAGATCACCGTCCACGACGAGAAGAAGCTCGCCAGCCTCGGTTGCGGCGGCATCGTCGGCGTCGGCCAGGGGTCGGCCCGACCGCCACGGATCGTCGAACTGCACTACACCCCCAAGCGCCCTGCCGGACGGATCGCGTTCGTGGGCAAGGGAATCACCTTCGACACCGGCGGTGTGTGCATCAAACCCGCCGCCTCGATGCTGACGATGAAGTGCGACATGGCCGGTGCTGCGGCGGTCGCCGCCGCGGTCATGGCCGCCGCCGAGATCGGTCTGCCGGTGGCCGTCAGCGGTTACCTGTGCCTCGCCGAGAATATGCCGGGCGGCAACGCCCAGCGCCCCGGCGACGTCGTCACGATGCGCTCGGGCACCACAGTCGAGATCATCGACACCGACGCCGAGGGCCGCATGGTCCTCGCCGACGGGATCTCGCTGGCCGTCGAGTCCGGCGCGGACGCCGTCGTCGACGTCGCCACCCTCACCGGTGCCTGCATGGTGGCCCTCGGCACGCGGGTCGCGGGCGTGATGGCAAACGACGAGCCGCTCTCGCGGCGGGTGCTCGCCAGCGCGGCCCGGGCCGGGGAGCCGATGTGGCCGCTGCCGCTGCCCGAGGAGTTGCGCGCCAAGCTCGACTCGAGCGTCGCCGACCTGCAGCACAAGGGCGATATGTACGGCGGCGCCCTGACCGCCGGCCTGTTCCTGCGCGAGTTCGCCAAGGATGCCGAGGGCACGGCGATCCCATGGGCGCACATCGACATCGCCGGGCCGGCCTTCCAGACCGAGGCGCCGTTCGGCCACGTCGGCAAGGGCGGCACGGGGTATGCCGTTGCCACCCTCCTCGACCTCGCCGCCTCCTGGGGCGCGAAGTGAGTGAGCCTGACGAGGCCGATGTCCTGATCCTCGGGGCGGGTAGCGGCGGCTATGCGTGCGCCCTGCGCGCCGCGCAACTCGGCCTGCGCGTGACCCTCGTCGAAAAGGACAAGGTCGGCGGCACCTGTCTGCACGCCGGCTGCATCCCGACGAAGGCGACGCTGCACGCCGCGGAGATCGCCGACACCGCCCGGCACAGCGCGTCGGTCGGGGTCGACCTCGGCGAGCCGCGGATCGACATGGGGCGGGTCGCGGCATACCGCCAAGGCGTCGTGGACCGGCTCTTCAAGGGCCTGACGGGCCTGATCGCGGGACGCGGCATCGACGTCGTCGCGGGTGAGGGCCGCGTCGTCGACGCCCACACGGTCGCGGTGGGGGACCGTATGCTGCGCGGTCGCCACCTCGTGCTCGCCACCGGGTCGGTGGCCAAGACAATCCCGTCGATCCCGTTGTCGGACAAGGTGATCACCAGCGATGGGGCGCTGGCACTGACGGCCGTTCCGCGACGGGTGGCCGTGCTCGGCGGCGGGGTCATCGGGGTCGAGTTCGCGTCGGTCCTCCGTTCCTTCGGCGCCGAGGTGACCATCGTCGAGGCCCTCCCCCGGTTGGTCGCTGCCGAGGACGAGGCCCTCTCGGCGGGCCTGCAGCGGGCCTTCCGGCAACGCGGCATCGCAACCCGGCTCGGCGCGAGCGTGAGCGGCGTGAGCGAGTCCGGCGACGGCATACGACTCGAGGTGGACGGCGACGAGCCGGTCGAGGCCGACCTGCTCCTCGTGGCCGTCGGGCGTGGCCCGGCGCCGGTGCCCGGCATCGAGAACCTCGCGGTCGAGACCGATCGCGGCTACGTCCCCGTCGACGAGCGGTGCCGCACCACGGTCGAGGGCGTGTATGCCGTCGGCGACCTCGTCCCCGGCCTGCAGCTGGCGCATCGCGGCTTCGCCCAGGGCATCCTCGTCGCCGAGGTCCTCGCCGGGCTGGGCCCGGCGCCGATCGTCGAGAGCGGCATCCCGCGCGTGACCTACTGCGACCCGGAGGTGGCGTCGGTCGGTCTGACGGAGGCGGCGGCGCGCGAGAAGTATGGCGAGGTCGAGACCGTCGAATACAACTTGGCCGGAAACGGCAAGAGCCAGATCCTGCAGACCAAGGGCTTCGTCAAGCTCGTGCGCGCCAAGGACGGCCCGGTCGTCGGCGTGCACATGCTCGGGGCGCGCGTCGGCGAGCAGATCGGCGAGGCTCAGCTGATCGTCGGCTGGCAGGCCCACCCGGAGGATGTCGCGCCGCTCGTCCATGCCCACCCGACCCAGAACGAGGCCCTCGGCGAGGCCCATCTCGCGTTGGCCGGCAAACCGCTGCACGCTCATGCGTGAACGCCGGTGGCATATCCGCCCCGAATGCGTGAGAGTGTGGTCTGCACAACATCTCAATCGAGCCCCAAGGAGATCGAGGACTCATGTCTGAACGCGTGACCATGCCCGCACTTGGCGAATCCGTCACCGAAGGCACCGTGACGCGCTGGCTGAAGTCGGTCGGTGATCAGGTCGCGGTCGACGAGCCGCTGCTGGAGGTCTCCACCGACAAGGTCGACACCGAGATCCCGTCCCCGGTCGCCGGGGTGCTGCTCGAGATCCTCGCCGAGGAGGACGAGACGGTCGCTGTGGGCGCCGATCTCGCCGTGGTCGGCGATGCCTCCGAGGGCGGCGGGTCCGCCCAGGAGGCACCCGCTGCCCAGCAGGAGCCGGCGGCCCAAGAAGCCCCCGCTCCCCAGGAAGCGCCGGCTGCTCGGGAAGCGCCCGCAGCGCAGCCCGCGCCCCAGGCAGCACCGCAGCAAGAGGCTCCGCAACAGCAAGCCCCTGCCGATCAACAAGTCCCCGCCGAACCGTCCGGCGGCGGGTCCGTCGAGGGCGGCACGACCGTGACGATGCCGGCGTTGGGCGAGTCCGTCACCGAGGGCACCGTCACCCGCTGGCTGAAGGCTGAGGGCGACGACGTCGCCGTCGACGAGCCGCTGCTGGAGGTCTCCACCGACAAGGTCGACACCGAGATCCCCTCCCCGGCCGCCGGCAAACTGACCAAGATCCTCGCTCAGGAGGACGAGACCGTCGCGGTCGGCGCCGACCTGGCCGTCATCGGCGGCACCGTCTCGGGTGGCGGTGACGCCCCGGCCGCAGCAGCGCAGCAGGCTGCCCCCGCAGAGCAGGCCGCCCCCGCCGCGGAGCCGGAGGCGCCCGCCGCCGTCGAGGATGCCGCGACGGCTCAGCCCGAGCCCTCGACCGAGGCCGAGGCACCCAAGGGCGAATCGGAAGCTCCCAAGGACGAAGCCGCCCCGGGCGAGCCCGCCCCTCAGGAAGCCGCGCCCCAGCAGGCCGCCCTCCAGGAAGCCACGCCAGCAGCCCCGGCCCCGGCCGCCCCCGCCGCGTCGGGTGCGGCAGCGGCGGCAGGCGACGCCGCGGCATACGTCACCCCGCTCGTGCGCAAGCTCGCCGCCGAGAACGACATCGACCTGGCGAGCGTCACCGGCACCGGCATCGGTGGCCGGATCCGGAAGCAGGACATCCTCGACGCCGCCGAGAAGGCCAAGGCCGCCGCCGCTCGGGCGACCCCCCAACCGGCCGCACAGGCAACGGCACCGGCCGCGGCGCCCGACGCCGCCCCCGCCGTTGCCGACAGCCGTCGCGGGACCCGCGAGAAGATGAGCCGCCTGCGCAAGATCATCGCCCAGCGCATGGTCGAGTCGCTGCAGGTCTCGGCTCAGCTGACCACGGTGATCGAGGTCGACATGACCAAGGTCGCCCGGCTGCGCGACCGGGCCAAGGGCGAGTTCGAGAAGCGGGAGGGCACCAAGCTGTCCTTCCTGCCGTTCATCGCGCTCGCCTCGGTCGAAGCGCTCAAGACCCACCCGGGCGTCAACGCCAGCATCGAGGGCGAGGAGATCGTCTACCACGGCAGCGAGAACCTCGCGATCGCGGTCGACACCCCCAAGGGCCTGATCGTGCCGGTCATCAAGAACGCCGGCGACCTCAATATCGCCGGGCTCGCCCGGTCGATCGCCGATGTCGCCGCCCGCACCCGGGACAACAAGATCACGCCCGACGAACTGTCCGGTGGCACCTTCACCATCACCAACACCGGCAGCCGCGGGGCGCTCTTCGACACCCCGATCCTCAACCAGCCGCAGGTCGCGATGCTCGGCTCCGGCGCCATCGTGCGCCGGCCCGTCGTCGTCGAGGTCGACGGCGCCGAGACGATCGCGATCCGTTCGATGATGTTCCTCGCGCTCTCCTACGACCACCGGATCGTCGACGGCGCGGACGCCGCGCGGTTCCTCACCACGGTCAAGGAGCGCCTCGAAGAGGGCAGCTTCGAAGCCTCGCTGGGGTTGTAGGCAACCCACGGCATTCGGGGCTCGTGCGCCGCTAACGATTCGTCGCAGCACCCCGGATCGCAGCGGCCCAGGATCACTGACCAGGACGAAGGGAGGAATTCCGTGCAGCAGGGTTCGGCGAGGCCGCTGACCGTCGCCGTCACCGGCGCGAGCGGGTTGATCGGCCGAGCCCTTGTTGCTGCCCTGCGCGAGCGTGGAGACGAAGTCATCACTCTCGTGCGCCGGGAGCCCGTGAGCGCGGGCGAACGCCGATGGGATCCGGCGACCGGGCACCTGGACCCGCAGGCGCTGGCCGGGGTGGATGCGGTGGTCAATCTCGCGGGCCCGGGCGTCGGGGACAAGCGGTGGACACCGGCATACAAGGCTCGGGTGCTACGCGACCGGGTGAGCGCCACCGAGGCGGTGGCCGAAGCCGTGGCCGCGCGGCTCGCGAGCGACGATCGAGCGATCCACCTCGTCAACGCCTCCGCGGTGGGCTACTACGGCGACCGCGGGGAGGAACTGCTCACCGAGGACAGCCCCGGAGGCTTGGGATTTCTGGCGGAGGTATGCCGCGCCTGGGAGGGCGCGACCCAGGCCGCGTCCGCGGCCGGTGCCCCCGTGACGCTGGCTCGCACCGGCCTGGTCATGTCTGGCGCCGGTGGCGCGCTCGCGCCGCTGGTGCGCGCGACGCGGCTCGGCGCGGGTGGCCCGATGGGTTCCGGGCGCCAGTTCTGGCCGGTGATCTCGCGTCGCGACGAGATCGCTGCCCTGCTCTTCCTCCTGGATCACCCGGACCTGACCGGCCCGGTCAATCTCGTGGGTGTCGAGCCGCCCCGCCAGCGCGAAGTCGCCGGGGCGCTTGGCCGACTCCTGCATCGACCCGCTATCCTTCCGGCACCGGGCGCTGCCCTGCGGGCTGTGATCGGCGAGTTCGCAGGTGAGATCATGGCCAGCCAGCGGGTTCTGCCCGATCGGCTGCTCGCCGCGGGTTTCGTCCACCAAGACCGCGCACTGACCGCCGTCCTCGCCTCGGCACTGGCCGAGGAGTGAGCCGAGAGGGTTTCTTACACCATGTCGCACCCCACGTCTTCCCGTTCTCATGCTGCCCGCCGCCTGGCCTTGCTCGGCGCCGCCGTCATCCCGGTCTCGATAGCCGCCGGGGCCGCCGGCGCCAGCGGCGCCACCGGGCCGACCGTCACCTTGACGACGCCGACCGCGGGATCAACCAACACGGACGGCCGGGTGACGGTCACCGGCACCTATTCCGGGCCCAACAAGGTCACGAGCGTCACTGTCTCCGGGTGCCGGCCGGACGGTTCACGATGCAAGGACTACCTGCTCGCCAACACCAATGGCGCCTTCTCCGGAAAATGGCGCGGCTTCCCCGCGCGGTTGACGCCGACGTCGAGCGACGGCAAGTCGGGCACCTTCACCGTGGTGCTGAGCGGCCTGCCGGGCACCCGACTGCGGATCAGCGCCTTCGCGAGCGACGCGGTCACCCCTCGTGGCGGATCGGCCACGGTCAACGTGGCGGTCAAGGCGCCGGAGGACCCGGCGTTCATCAGCGTCGTCTTCGGCCGGGCCAGTTGGAAGGCCGCCTCCGGCGAGGGCTGCACCAATCAGCCGAACACCGCGCGCACCCTCGAGCAGGACGCCAAGGACATGGCCCTGCTCGGGCTGATGGGTGTGGCGCAGACCGTGACCTCACGCGTCGACGAGACCGAGCGGCTCTGCCCCGACAACTTCGCCGTCGAAGCGTCGTGGGTCGACCTGGCCCGGATGCGCGACGCCTACGGCTGGTCGTTGACCTCGCAGAGCAAGACCTATCCGGACCTGACGAAGCTCACGACGACTCGTGTCATCGACGAGACTGCCGGGACGTTGCCGATCTTCCAGGCACATGGTCATACCCGGGCCTGGGGTTCCTTCGCCTACCCCAACAACAAGCAGAACTCCACCGTGCAGCGCATCGCGACCAACTACTTCGCCTTCGGGCGCAAGTACGCCAACGACCTCAACAGCCGCCAGAACTCCATGGTCTTCCCCTACGAGATGCGCACGTTGTCGGTCAACGGGGGCCGCTGCATCAACGTCAACCTGCCGTGTTCGACGATGCCGATGGTCAACGACCGGGTGACCACCAGCCCCAACAACATCGGGCGCATCCTCAAGCCCGGCCCCGGCCACTGGGGCGTCGTCCAGTTCTATCGGATCGTCGAGGGCGTCGAGGGCAAGCTGGGGCAGAGCTTCGCCTGGGACTGCACCTCCTCGGACTGGCGTAACCGCTGGACCTCCCAGCCCGAGCTCTACTGCCGCAACACGATGATCGAGGGCCTCGAGAAGCGCAACAAGAGCGCAACCTCGGTCGACCCGGCCGCTGTCGCCATCGCGTGGGGCCGCAAGCCGTTCGGGTCCTGACCCGCCACCCCAGTCGAAAGCCCACGACGCGCCGTCATGAATTTTCATTACGGCGCGTCGTGCACTTTCGACGTGTGAGTGCCCGCGTGTGGACTACGCCTCCCGCAGGTCGCGCACCTGCCATCGCGAACCGGACCAGGCCAGGTCGAAGACGATCTGGGTATGCGGTGCAGCCGGCACCGTCGTCGTCCGCCCGTTGGCGTCGGTGATGGTGAATTCGCTGGCGTCGAGGACGGCGCGGACCCGGACCCGGCGGTCGGCCCCGTCGATCGCCCGCGCGGTGGCCGACCGCACCGTGAAGCGCAGACCTTCGTAGGCCAGGTCGTCGCGGCGGGCCCGCGCCAGTGCCGCGTCGTCGGCGTCCGCGGCCGGTGATCCCCCGGCGTTCAGCCGCACGAGCGCACGCGCGTCGAGATCGGTCCAGGCCTGCGCTCGCAGGTCCGCGAGCGCCTGCACGACGGCCTTCGGCTCATCCAGGGCACCCGAGCGGGCCCGGACCGGATCGGCCGGTGCCGCCGTACGCGAACCCGGGTCCGCAGTGGTCCGCGCTGTCGGGCTCTGCGCCGGCGTGCTCTGCGCCGGCGTGCTCTGCGGCGACGCGCTCGGGACCGGCTCGCGCTCGGACGGGCCGGGCCCGGATTGCGTGGTTGCGCTGGATGCCGCGAACGGGGCGGGCGCCAGAGTCTGGGGGTGATCGGGTCGAAGCGCCAGCACCGCGCCGGCGGAGACGAGCAAGGCCGCCAGCGATGCCGCAAGGTAGCGGATCGGGCTCGCGCACAACCAATCCCAGGCAGCGAGGGCACGCTCTCCGAGTCCCTCGTCGTGGGCCAGGCCGAAGGGATCGTTGTCGGGGACCGTCTGCCGGGCCGTCTGCCGGGTCGCCTGCTGGGTCATGAGCCGGGTCGTGTGCCGGGTCGTCTGTCCGCCGGTGCGCCTCAGTGCGAGCCGGCCTCGGGCCGGCGGGCCGGCTCGCCGGCCACGACGGGCGGGTGCCGCAGTTGCCGAGTGGACGGGTGGACCCTCCCCGGCGGTCGTGGTCGCGCCGGCGCGTGGTGATCGGATCGTGAACCGGGCCGAAGAGAAACGGCTCCGCGATTCGGGGTCCGGGTCATCTGCGCGGGCCAGTGCCCGCAACATGCCGGCCAGGTCGCTCGCCTGCCGGCCCCACTCCACAGGTATGCGGGGCGGGGCCGGCTCGCACACCGCCCGGAGGCGCTGCTCGAGATCATCCAGTGGCTGCCCCGAGGTCTCCACCTGGTGCTGCCAGCGAACCAGCGCATCGGCCAGCTCGCGCCGGACCTCCTCGACGGCGTCGAGTCCGAGCCGGGCCACGCCGGCGTCGAGCGGCGCGACGTCGGCCAGGAGGGTCGTCCCCAACTGCAGCAGACAGCGTTGTGCCGCAACGGGATCCGGGTCGGCCGGCCAGCCACCGACATCACCGAGCAGGACCGACCCGTCCGCGTCCACCCAGACCCCGCCGGCGTCCAGCACCGGGTGTCCCTGCCCGCGACCGGCCAAGCCGGCCAGGGCGGCGTGCAGGGTCAAGAGCACCTCCACCACCCCACTGGCGCAGATCGGTCCGTCGGCGATCAGGTCCTCGAGAGTGTGGGCGGGTGGGTCGGCATACAGCAGCGCGCACCCGCCCGGCACGGCGTGCACCTCCGCGAGGGTGAGCACCCCGGGAAGGTGTAGCCCGGCATACCCGGCTCGGTCGTCCTCCTCCCCCGGACGCACCAGAACGGCGACGCGAGTGCCATCACTCTCGCGGGCGCCGATCCAGCGGGTCGATCCGTCGGGTGCCGTGGTCGCCGGCCGCAACCGGTACCCCGTGAGCGTGACGTCCATCCCCTGCCCCTTCCGCGATCCGCCGGCTGCGTCCCCTCAAGCCTCTCGCACCGGCCGCTCGACCCCCGGAAGTTATCCACAACCTCCTGGTGAGGTCACGCCCGCCGTCGCGAGGCGACCTCCTCGACAACCCGGATGTCGCCGGCATAGGGGGGCTCGGGCCGCGGCCAGGAGCACACGACGTCGGTGAACCCCAGGGCGGCGGCCCGCCCGGCGGCGTCGTCGAAGCAGTCGGCGCTGCTGAAGGGGTAGGTCGGTTGGGAGTCCAGCCCCAGGTAACGGCGCAGCGGCCGGTTGCGGCCGGCGCGGCTCACCTCCGCGTCCATGCGGCCGGCCGCGCCGGCCACGAGGGCCCACCACGCTGCATCGTCATCGGCCTTGCCGCCGTAGGTGATCCAGCCGTCGCCGCGCTCGGCCGCCAGGGCGATTGCGCGGGGCCCGTTGGCGGCGACGAGCAGCGGTATGCCGTGCTGCTCCCCCGCGTTGGGTGGCCCGGGCAGGCTGCCGGCACCGTCGAGGTCGTAGCAGGGGCCGTGGTGGCTGATCCCGTCCTCGCGGAGCATCCGGTCGACCACGGTGACGAACTCGCGGAAGCGGGCGCTGCGGGCGCCGGCGCTCACGTGCGGGGAGGTGAGGCGCGCATCGGTGTCGCCACCGGCGCCGACACCGAGCAGCAGCCGCCCACCCGAGAGATCGTGCAGGCTCAGGCTCTCGCGGACCAGTTGCGCCGGATGGTGGGTGTTGGGCGAGGAGACGAAGGTGCCGAGGCGGATGCGGCGGGTTTCGAGGGCAGCGGCGGCGAGGGTGGGGACGGCGGCGAACCAGGGCGAGTCGGGCAGCCCGCCCCAGGTCAGGTGGTCGTAGGTCCAGGCGTGGTCGAAGCCGAGTTCGTCCGCCGACAGCCAGTCCTGGCGGGCCTGCGCCCACGGGCGATCGGGGAGGATGCAGACCCCGACGCCGATGGGCCGCGTCATGATCGGTCGGGATGCGCGGCTTCGCCCGTTGACGCACTCACGGCGGCGTCCTCACGGGCCAGACGCGAGGGGGCCCAGATGCGCGGGCCGATGTCGTAGGCCAACGCCGGCACCAGCAGCGAGCGCACGATGAGGGTGTCGAGCAGGACGCCGAAGGCGACGATGAACCCGATCTGCACCAGGAAGATCAGCGGGAGCACGGCGAGTGCGGAGAAGGTGGCCGCGAGGACGATGCCGGCCGAGGTGATGACGCCGCCGGTGACGGCCAGGCCGGTGAGGATGCCCGGTCGCGTGCCGCGCCGCTGGGCCTCCTCGCGGACTCGGGTCATGAGGAAGATCGAGTAGTCGATACCGAGGGCGACCAGGAAGACGAACCCGTAGAGCGGCGTCGCCGGGTCGGAGTTCGGGAAGTCGAGGATGTGGTTGAACACCAGGGCCGCCACCCCGACGGTGGCCGCGAACGACACCACATTGGCCACGACCAACAGGACGGGGGCCACAAGCGAGCGCAGCAGCAGGGCGAGCACGATGAAGATGACGATCAGGATCGCCGGGATGATGACCCGCAGGTCGCGTTCGGTGGCGTCGAGGACGTCGAGGCTGACCGCCGTGCTGCCGCCGACCAGCGCGTCCGGGGTGACGGCGTCCAGATCGGCCCGCAGACGCCTGACGACCTCGGTCGCTTCGGGCGAGTCGGCGGGGACCGCCAGGGTGGCCTGCACGATGTGCTTGCCGTCGACGGCGACCGGCGGGGCGCCGGGCACGAGACCGACGTACGGGTCCTGGACGTCCGCCTCGGTGCGAAGACGCTCGACGACCGCCTCCGCCTGCGGCTGCGGCACGACGATCTGGACCGGCGACCCGGCACCGGCGGGATAGTGCCGCGCCAGCGCCTCCCCCGCCTCCACCGACGGCACATCGGTGAGGAAGAGTTCGTCCGCGGAGAGGCCGTCGGCCTTGAAGGTCGGGATGAAGGCGGCGAAGGCAAGCAGGCCGGCCAGGGTGATCACCCACGTGCGGCGCGGGTGGGTGCCGACCAGTTTGGCCACCCGGCCCCACACGCCGCGGGTCTCGAGCGCGTCTTCGAGGTGGCGGTGATCCAGCTTGGGCGCCACCGGCCAGAAGATGCGGCGGCCGACGAGCAACAGGACCGCCGGGAGGAAGGTCAGGGAGGCAGCCATGGCCCCGGCGATGCCCAGGGCGCCGACCGGGCCCAGCCCTGCCGTGCTGCCCAGGTCGGAGAGCATCAGGCAGAGCAGGCCGAGGATGACCGTCGCGCCACTGGCGAGGATCGGCTCGACCGCACCCCGCCATGCCGAGCGCAGTGCGTCCCAGGTGTCGTCGGTGTCGTGCAGGGCCTCCCGGAACCGGGAGACCAGGAGCAAGGCGTAGTCGGTCGCGGCGCCGACGACGAGGATGAACATGATGCCCTGGGACTGGCCGGACAGGTCGATCGCCCCGGCCTTGGCGAGCGGGAAGACGGCCAGGGCGGCAAGGGCCAAACCGAAGACGGCACTGATCAGCACCGCGAACGGCAGGATCGGGCTGCGATAGACGACGAGCAGGATGAGCAGGACGACGACCAGGGCCACGAGGAGAAGGACGCCGTCAATGCCCTCGAAGGCCGTCACGAAGTCGCTGAGCAGCCCACCCGGACCGGCGACATGACCGGTCAGGCCGGCGTCCTTGAGATCGGTGTCGAGGAGGGCGCGCAGCTCGAGCGCGGTCTCGTAGAGGGGGGTGGTCTTGTTGATCGTGTCCTCGGCCTTGTCGCTGTCGAGGTTGAGCACGACGAGCAGCGCCTTGCCGTCCTGGCTGGGAATGGGTGCGCTGGTGGGCGAGCCGATGAACTCACCGATCGTGCGGCCGGCACCGAGCTCGGGCAGCGGCACGGTGGGCAGCTTCTCGGCCAGCGCCGCGGCCGCAGCCTGCTGCTCGGGCGTGATCGCGGTGGGTGACTCGAGGACGAGGAGGTAGGGCAGGTCGTTGTTCGCGCTCGCCCTCTGGACGAAGTCGGCCACCTCGGTCGACTCGGCCGTGGCCGGCACGAACGAGGCGTTGTCGTTCTTCTGGACCTCGGCCAAGCGGCCGACCAGCGGCCCGCCGACGGCGGAGACGGCCAGCCACAGCAGGACGACGAAAGCCGCGACGAGCCGCGGCCGCCGGGTGCGTCGTTGCTGCGGTATGGCGTGCGCTCCCCCGCTCCCGACCCGCCGGCTCATCGCGCAGCGACCGAGGAACGCGCCGAATCCCCATGGGAGAGCAGGAAGTCGAGAACGACCGGCAGCTGAGCGTCCCATAACTCCCAGACGTGATCACCCGGTTCATAGAGGGTCGTGACGTCGGCGCCCACGCCCTGCGCCGCGGCCTCGAAGTCGCGCACCATGGGATAGAGGATGTCCTCGGTGCCGCAACCGATCCACATGGGCGGCAACGATCGTCCGCTGCGGACGAGAGAAAAGAGATCCGCCTCCGGCGGCACCTCTCCGGCGAAGATCACCTCGTTGAGGCGAGCTCGGCCGGGCTCGCGCATGAGGGCCCGCACGTCCACAGCCCCCGAGAGGGCGGCGACCGCGGCATACCGCTCGGGGTAGGTCAACGCCAGCCGCAGCGCACCGTAGCCACCCATCGACAGCCCGGCGACGAACGTCTGCGCCGGATCGGTGCTGACCCGGAAGAAGGTCCGCACCAGCTGCGGCAGCTCCTCGCTGACGAAGGTCCAGTAGCGGTGTCCCCCGGCCTCGTCGGCATAGAAGCTGCGCGAGACCGCCGGCATCACGACGGCGAGCCCGCGGGCGTCGGCATACCGCTCGACGCTCGTGTAGCGCGTCCACGCCGAGTGGTCGTCCGAAAGCCCGTGCAGCAGATAGAGAACCGGCGGGTCGCCCACCCGCTCGACGGACTCGACTCCGACCTGGGCCTGCGTGACCTGGGGCAGGACGACGGTGAAGGTGACTCCCACCTCGAGGACATCGGAGAAGCAGTTGATCGTCGCGACGGCCACGGGCCGGCTCCTTGTCCTCGGTGAGTTCACGTGTCAGCAGGTGAGTCACCCTAACCGAGCGGGCAGACAACCCGGGCCACGACGGCATACGGTGGCTGTCATGCGCTTCGAGCACCTGGGCTTCGACCCCGACTTCGTGGACTACCTGGCCGCCTGGGATCACCAGCGGGAGGTCCACGCGCAGGTCGTCGACGGGTCGCTGCCCGACACGGTGTTGCTGCTCGAACACGCGGCCGTGTTCACCGCCGGCAAGCGCACGCTTCCGCTGGAACGGCCCTTCGACGGCACTCCGGTGATCGATGTCGACCGGGGCGGCAAGATCACGTGGCATGGTCCGGGGCAGCTGGTCGGCTACCCGATCGTCCGGCTGCCGAACCCGGTCGACGTGGTGGCCCACGTCCGACGGCTGGAGGAGGTCATGATCCGCACGTGCGCCGACTTCGGCGTCGAGGTCACCCGGGTCGACGGGCGCAGCGGCGTGTGGATCGTCGGCACCGGCATCGGCGACCCAGACCGCAAGCTCGGGGCCATCGGCGTGCGGGTCAGCCAGAACGTCACCATGCATGGCTTTGCCCTCAACGCCAACCCCGACCTGGGCTGGGCCAGCGTGATCGTCCCGTGCGGCATCGCTGACGCGGGCGTCTCCTCGCTGTCCATCGAGGCCGGCCGCGAGATCACGGTTGCGGACGTGCTGCCGTATACCGAGAAACACCTCGCCGAGGTCCTCACCCTCTCCTGACTCCCGGCGGCGGCGGGATGCGGCTCGGCGTGGAGGCCGCGAGCTCGCGCACGCCGCACGCGCTGCGGTATGCCGCGCGCACGGCCGCCCCGGTCACAAGTTGGGGTGTCTCGGGGCCCGGAACGCCCAGGTTCTGACGCGAGACGCGACATGGGCGATCGCTCGATGTCGATCGCCCATGTCGTGACGGGATGGTCGTGCCGGGAGGGTTGTGTCGTGTCGGAAGGGTTGTCGCGTCGGAAACGGTTGGCGTGTCGGAAACGGGTGGCGTGTCGGAAACGGTTGTCGTGTCGGAAGGGTGGTGGGGGGAGGGGCGCGGTCAGGTCGTGCCGTTGGCGGCGGTGGAGTCGCTGGTCGCCGATCCGGAAGTGTTCGGGTCGAGGCTGCTGCCCTGTTGCGAGGTGCCGTCGGGAGCCTGACCCAGCTGACCGCCCAGCTGGCCGCCGTGACCGCCCATGCCGCCGCCGGTGTTCTCGGTGATCGTGGCCAGGTCGGCGCTCACCTCGAAGAAGACGGGCGACCCGTCCTTGGTGCCGAGCGCGTCATACGACCCGTCGGGGTCCTTGCGCACCTCGGTGATCGAGGCGGCGGAATCCTTGGCCTGGACGGCGGCGACGACCTTGTCGGACTCGTCGCCGGTGACCGCGGTGTCCTGCGAACCGCCCATCTGACCATCGCCCAGCTGGCCGCCGTGACCGCCCGGGCCCATCTGCCCCTGCTGGCCGGATGCCCCCAGGTCGGTCGTGCCCTGGTCAGTCGTGCCCTGCTGGTTCAGCCCCGGGAGCCCGGAGTCGGTGTTCGCGCTCTGCGAGGTGCTCGTGCTGGGAGCGGTGGTCGTGGTGTCGTCGGCGTTAGCGGCCAGGACGACGCCACCCGCGAGGACCAGCCCGGCGGCGGCGCCGACGGCGCTGGTGATGATCGTGCTCTTGCGTGCCATGGAGGCAACTCCTGTCGTGTTCGGCCGGCCCGGTGCCGACCTCTGGCCCAAGAGACTGGGCGCCGGACCTAGGGGTGGCCTGACCACGAGCCTTCGGCGGGCTGTGGATTCGGGTCCGGCCCTGTGAACATCCTTTGAGCCCAACGCCACGCGGCGGAACCAGCCCACCCCAATTCCGCCGCGCCCAGGTCGACCCCGGGCGACGTAGGCTAAGCGAGTGACGATCGCCCCCGAAGGACGCAAGCTGCTGCGGGTCGAGGCCCGCAACGCCGAGACGCCCATCGAGCGCAAACCGAGCTGGATCCGCACGACCGCGAAAATGGGCCCGCAGTTCACCGAGATCAACGCCCTCGTCAAGGGCGCCGGCACGCACACGGTCTGCCAGGAAGCCGGCTGCCCCAACATCTTCGAGTGCTGGGAGGACCGCGAGGCGACCTTCCTCATCGGCGGCGACACCTGCACCCGCCGGTGCGACTTCTGCGATATCGCCACCGGCAAGCCGCAGCCGCTCGATCGCGACGAGCCGCGCCGGGTGGCGGAATCGGTGGCCACCATGGGGCTGCGCTATTCGACGGTCACCGGGGTGGCCCGCGACGACCAGCCCGACGGCGCGGCGTGGCTGTATGCCGAGACCGTGCGCCAGATTCACGCGCTCAACCCCAACACCGGCGTCGAGATCCTGCCGCCCGACTTCGGCGCCCAACCCGAGCTCGTCGGGCAGGTCTTCGACGCCCGCCCCGAGGTCTTCGCCCACAACCTCGAGACCGTGCCGCGGATCTTCAAGCGGATCCGCCCGGCCTTCACCTACGAGAAGTCCCTGCGCGTGCTGACGATGGCCCGCGAGGCCGATCTGGTCACCAAGTCCAACCTCATCCTCGGCATGGGTGAGCAGGAGGCGGAGATCGCCCAGGCCATCGAGGATCTGTATGCCGCGGGCTGCGACATCCTGACCATCACCCAATACCTGCGCCCCTCCCCCCGCCACCACCCGATCGACCGGTGGGTCAAGCCGGAGGAGTTCGTGCACTGGAGCGGGTATGCCGAGGGGCTGGGTTTCAAGGGCGTCATGGCCGGCCCGCTGGTCCGTTCCTCCTACCGGGCCGGGCGGCTGTGGGCGAGCGCGATGACCAAGTCCGGCCGCGGCATACCGCCGCACTTGGCGCACCTGGGCGAGGCGGGCGAGCCGGCGCGCCAGGAGGCGGCGACGCTGCTCGCCGGAGGTGCGAAGGCCGGCGCCTAGGACCGTATCCTTGGGAGCTATGGCCAAGGATCCGGCGGCGCCGAAGAAGCAGCGCAGCAACCCCTTCAAGCAGATCGCCTCCGTCTACAAGGCGGTCAAGTCGATGGATCCGTCCATCACCTGGTGGTTGCTCGGCGTCTTCATCGGGGTGCTGGCGCTCTTCGTGATCATCGGCTTCCTCGTCGACCACCCGATCTATTTCGTCTTCATCGGCCTGCCGATCGCCGCACTTGCCGCGATGATCACCCTCTCCCGGCGCGGCGAGAAGGCCGCCTTCGGGGCGATGCAGGGCAAGGCCGGGCAGAGCGTCGGAGCGCTGTCGATGCTGCGGCGCGGCTGGTACTACGACCAGGAACCCGTCGCCGCCGACGTCGCCCGCCCGCAGGAGATCGCCAACGCCGCGATGATCTTCCGCGCCCTCGGCGCCCCGGGTGTCGTGCTCATCGGCGAGGGCCCGCTGCCGCGGGCGAAGAAGCTGATGGAGAAAGAGGTCAAGAAGGTCGCCCGGGTCGCCCCCGGCGTCCCGATCCACCAGCTGTATGTCGGTGACGACGACGGCCAGGTCAGCGCCCGCAAGCTCACGCGCACCATGACCAAGCTCAAGGGCACGCTGACCAAGGAGGAGATGTCCGCGGTCAACAAACGCCTGAAGTCGATCCCGGGCATCCGCCAGGGCATCCCTGCCGGTGTCGACCCCACCAAGGCCCGCATGGACCGACGCCAACTGCGCGGGCGGTAGGTCACCACGGCACTCTGCGAGCCCTGCTGCCCGGCATACGACCGCCTCATCTCACTCTTCGGGATGGGGCGGTCCGCGTAACACGCCGGAAACAACCGGGTGAAATTCCATTAATGCGGCCCTCGTAGGGTGGCGAGCAACGCACGGGCCGGCGAGACGCGCCCATCCACCCTCACAGGAGGTCCCTCTTGTTCAGCTCCGCTGACGAAGTCCTCGCGTTCCTCAAGGACCAGGACGTCAAATTCGTCGACATTCGCTTCTGCGACCTGCCCGGCGTGATGCAGCACTTCAATGTGCCCGCCGAGTCGCTCACCGAAGACTTCTTCACCGAGGGCCAGGCCTTCGACGGCTCCTCGATCCGTGGCTTCCAGGCGATCCACGAGTCCGACATGAAGCTCGTGCCGGACGTGGCGACGGCATACCTCGACCCGTTCCGGGCCGAGAAGACCCTCATCATGAACTTCTCGATCGTCGACCCCTTCACCGACCAGCCCTACAGCCGCGACCCACGCAATATCGCGATCAAGGCCGAGGCCTACCTGAAGTCCACGGGGATCGCCGACACCGCATACTTCGGCGCGGAAGCCGAGTTCTTCGTCTTCGACGACGTGCGCTTCGAGACCAAGCCGCAGGCGGGCTACTACTTCATCGACTCCGTCGAGGCCGCGTGGAACACCGGCCGCGAGGAGGAGGGCGGCAACCGCGGCTACAAGACCCGGGTCAAGGGCGGCTACTTCCCCGTCCCGCCGGTCGACCACTTCGCCGACCTGCGCGACAAGATCTGCCTCAACATGAAGGAGGTCGGCCTGACCGTCGAGCGCAGCCACCACGAGGTCGGCTCGGCGGGCCAGCAGGAGATCAACTACAAGTTCAACACGCTGCTGCACTCCGGCGACGACATGATGAAGTTCAAGTACGTCGTCAAGAACACCGTATGGGACGCCGGCAAGACGGCCACCTTCATGCCGAAGCCGATCTTCGGCGACAACGGCTCGGGCATGCACACCCACCAGTCCCTGTGGAAGGACGGCGAGCCGCTCTTCTACGACGAGAAGGGCTACGGCGGCCTCTCCGACCTCGCCCGCTGGTACATCGGCGGGCTGCTCAAGCACGCTCCCGCGCTGCTCGCCTTCACCAACCCGACCGTCAACTCCTACCACCGCCTGGTGCCGGGGTATGAGGCGCCCGTCAACCTGGTCTACTCCGCGCGCAACCGCTCGGCCTGCATCCGCATCCCGATCGCCGGCGCCTCCCCCAAGGCCAAGCGCATCGAGTTCCGCATCCCGGACCCCTCGTGCAACCCCTACCTCGCGTTCGCCGCGCAGCTGATGGCCGGCCTCGACGGGATCAAGAACCGCATCGAGCCGCCGGAGCCGGTGGACAAGGACCTTTACGAGCTGCCCCCGGAGGAGCACGCGGAGATCAAGCAGGTCCCCGGCTCCCTGCCCGAGGTGCTCGACGCTCTCGAGGCCGACCACGAGTTCCTGCTCGAGGGCGATGTCTTCACCGAGGACCTGATCCAGACGTGGATCGAGTACAAGCGCAAGAACGAGGTGGACCCGATCCGCTTCCGCCCCCACCCCCACGAGTTCGAGATGTACTTCGACCTCTGAGCAAAACCGCAGGTCAGAGGACTAGAACACCCCCTCAGTCCGCAGCGAGTCCGCACGAGCAGCCAGAACCACAGCGACGGCCGCTCGTGCGGACTCGTCCGTATCCGGCCACAGATGCGCGTAGGTCCGCAGAGTCGTGGTCGCGTTCTTGTGCCTCAACCGCGCCTGCACGACCTTGACGTCGAGCCCCGAGCCGATCAGCAGCGAGGCGTAGAAGTGCCGCAGATCGTGGAAGCGGAACCCGTCTGGGAGGCCATCGACGCCGGCGCGGCGCGCGCGGACGGCCCGCTCAATCGTCCACGGCGACACCTGCCGGCCGATCTCGTTCGTCACGACGAACTCACCGCCGAACCGCTCCACGAATCCCGCGAGCTCGAGCGACAACTCCCGAGGAATAGGAATCGCACGCCGGCTCTCCTCGGTCTTCAGCGGCTCGGCCGGATACTGCATGGCCGGCTGAATCAGGCCCCGCATGAAGTCGACGTCACTGACCCGCAGCGCCGCCGCCTCCGACACCCGCAGCCCGGCGAATGCGCCCAGCAGAATCGCCGGCCGAAGGTGATCGGGCATCGCATCGAACAACCCCCAGACCTGGGCCGTCGTGGCGACGTAGGGCCGTTGGTCGGCCTGGCCCGGCGAGGTCTTGCGCGAGCACGGCGACCGAGGTATCAGCCCATCGTGGACCGCGTCGCCCATGATCTGCGCGAGCCGGCGGTAGACCGCGTAGACGTAGGAGTCGGACAGGCCCTCGGCCTTCAAGCGAGCCGTCCACGCCTTGACGGCTGACGGCTTCACCGCCACGAGCGGCACGTCGCCGAACTCGGCCCGGATCAGCCGGATCTGAACCTTGGCCTGGCGCACGGTCGACGCGCGGCGGCTTGCGTAGCCGGCCAGCCACTCGTCGCACCACTCCCCCACCGTCTTGCGGGCATCCCGCGGGTCGACGTAGTCGCCCCGGACCAGCGAGGCCGTCACGCCGTCGAGCCAGGCCTGCGCCTCCACCTTGCGCCGGAAATGCCTCGCGTGCTCCTTGCCGGCCGCGTCCCGGTAGCGAGCCCGCCAGACGCCGTCAGGCCTCTTCGTGATGCTCGCCAAGGCCCTCGCCCCTCCCCTCCAGCTCTTGCTCGGTGGGCTCGTAGTCATCGTCGAAGGCTGTTCTTAGCCAACGAATCTCAGCATCGGCTTGCGCCAACTCCGTCCTCGACTTGTCGAGGGCAAGATGCAGTCGACGCAGGTGTAGCACCAGCATCGCATTCAGAGTCCCGCGCGCGGCCTGGGCAAGCGTCCCCGCGAAGTCCGTGCCGCCCAGGACCGGACCGAGGATCTCCCCCAGCGCCCGCAGTTCGCGCACACTGAGCTCCTGCTTACCGGTCTCCACGCGCGACACCGTGTTCTGCCGCCAGTGCGAAAGTCCTTGCTCCTGCATGGCTTGTGCTAGCGCCGTCTGGGACATGCCCAATCGCTTCCTCAGGCGCGCGACGTTGAAGGCCAAGACCTCCATGTCGTCGGTCGTCTCGGGTGGGTAGAGATCCTCGTCGCTATCGGCCACGGCTCACGTTAACACGACGTGTTGTAACTCCGCTAGGCATACCAACAATTCTAGTGTTATACTCACTCGTGTTAGACCGTCAACCACAGAAAGGATGGGACGGATGAACCCCGACCCGCTCCCGACCACGGCCGAGGCCGCCGAGCTGCTGCACACTCCGGTCGGCACCCTGCGCTACTGGCGCCACCAGGGCACCGGCCCCAAGGGATTCCGCCTGGGCGCGCGCCGGGTCATGTACCGCCGCTCCGACGTTCTGGCCTGGCTCGAAGAGCAGTACAACGCCGAGCAGGTCAAGGCCTGACCCCTTGACCGACCTCTGGTGGCGCACAACCTGGATGGAAGCTGTCTGGTCCTCGGACCTGAAGCCGCTCCCCACCCTCGTCGCCGCCGTCTACGCCGACCACGCGCGCGACGGCCGCACCGCGTGGGTCACGCTCGATCGCTTGATCGAGCGCACTCGGCTGTCTCGTGACGCTGCGATCCGGGCACGTAGGGCCTAGTCGAAGCCGGCTGGCTTGTCGTGCGCGAGAAGGCTCGACAGCACCGCGCCGACGTCTACGAGCTTGTAATTCCCGAAGGCGCCAGCAGTACGCCAGACGGACCCCTGACGGATTCCAGCAGTACGCCAGACAGACCCCTGGCGGGCGCCAGGGGTCTTTCTCCCGACGCCAGGGGTCTTTCTCCCGACGCCAGGGGTACGGGAGAAAGACCCAACCTCAGTACTTATCCCAGAACTAATCCCTCTTCCTCTTCGTCCGCGCGCGCCATCGTCGAACGAGCCGTGGCCGTCGAGGCCGGGCTCGAAGACGACGAGGACTTCTTCTTCATGGTCGACAAATACCTGGCCGACTTCCTCGCTGAAAATAACGTCAAAGCCGCGATCCCGTGGCTACGCGCGTGCGACGAGGCCGGCGACCTCGGCCGGAACTTCACGACCTACTGCCAGGAACGCAACGCGCAGAACGTGCGAGACCGAGAGAGCGCCGAGACTATGCGGCGCTCCTGGGAACAAACAGACCAGAAGATCGCCGAGATTGCCAAGGCGCTCGACTGCCCCGTGCCCGAGGCATATCGGGCCGTCCGAGCCGAGGCCAGGAACATGGGCATGGAGCACAAACCGTATGCGAGTGTCGTCCTCGACTCGGTCCTGATGAACCTGCAGCGGGAGGCGTCATGACCCTGCGCCCCTGCCTCATCTGCGGCGAGCCGAGCGACGGCCCACGCTGCACCCTGCACGCACTCCCCAAGCCCACCGCCCAGGACAAGGGATACGACCACCACTGGCGAGCCCTAAGCAAACGCGCCCGCCGGCTACAACCGTTCTGCAGCGACTGCGGGTCCACCGACGACCTGCAGGCCGACCACAGCCCCCAAGCCTGGCAGCGGCACGCCGAAGGCCTCGCGATCCGCCTTAGCGACGTGGACGTCGTCTGTGGCCCGTGCAACCGAGCTCGCGGCGCCGCCCGCACCCTGGGGGGAGGCCCCATCCAACGGGCCGCACTAGCTCCCCAGTGTGCGCCTCCACCCAAGAAACCATCCGGCTCCACCAGCAGGGCATGCCGTGGGCCGACATCGCCCGCACCCAAGGGCTGCACCACACCACCATCAGCTCACGAATCGGCCACTGGCGGGCCGAACAATGACCGTCCCGAACCCCCGCAACACAACCCACCACCGAAAGGAACACACCATGACCGCAACGCCCGCGGAACAGCCGCAAGACTTCCTCGTCTGGCTCGCCACCCAATCCGAAGGCCGCACCGCCTCCGAACTCAGCGACGGACTCGCCGAACTCGTCCGCCGCGTCAAAGACACCGGAAAGAAAGGAAGCATCAGCCTGACCATCTCCGTCGAACCCATGAAAGGCGCCGACGAACACACGATGATCGTCAAGGACTCCATCAACCTCAAACTGCCAGAGTTCGACCGCACCGCCTCCGTCTACTTCTCCGACAAAGACGGCGGCCTCCACCGCAACGACCCGCGGCAACTGTCGTGGGACACCCAACTCCGAGAAGTCCCCCCACCCGCCGGCGTCGACCCCGCCACCGGCGAAATCGTCGACACCCCGAAAGGCTGAACCATGACCGAAACCATCACCACCGCCACTGCCCAGGTGGTCGAACGCCTCACCCGCGAAGCCGTCGACCCGGTGGTCATCGAGGAGGGTCTCTACCTGATTCCCGACGCCGAGACTGGCAGAGGATCTGGATCTCGCTCTCCCCCAACCGGTCCCGCATCGCCTCGGCGGCGTCGCGGACGGCGCGCATGGAGGAGAAGAGGCCCAGCGTGCGCCCGCCGGCTGCGCGCACGAGCGCCTCGATCTCGTCGAGCATCGGCTCGGTGAGGCCGCCCTGGCCGCGCGCCGGCAGGTGCGCGGCGACATAGACGATGCCCTGCTCGGCATAGCTGAAGGGGCTGCCGGCGTCGAGGCCGCGATAGGGCGGGGCGCCCTGGCCCCGCAGCCCCATCGTGCCGGCGAGCGCGTCGAAGGTGCCCCCGAGCGCCAGGGTGGCGGAGGTGAGCACGACGGTGCGCTCCTGGAAGATCTTCTCGCGCGCGAGCATGGCCACGCTCATCGGGGCGACGCAGAGCACCGCACCGCGCCGGGGGTCGACGCGATTCCACAGCACGTCGAGCTCGCGCTCCTCGAGCATGCGGGCACTGGTGTCGAAGACCTCGTCGACGGCGGCGATGGCGACCTGCCTCGCGCCGTCGGCCGTCTCCCCCGGCTTCGGCTTGAGCTCGCTCTGGACCCCGCGCGCGCTGTCGCGCACCGTCGCGAGGGCCAGGGCGAGCTGCTCGGGGATGGCGGTCAGCCGCTCCTCGGGAAGCGCCTCGAGGGTGCGCTCGAGGACGAGGGCGGAGTCCTCGAGCACCTCCGCGGAGTCGGCCGACCGGGCCCGGCGGGCCGCGCGCCGGATCATGCCGGGTGTCAGCTCGTCGGTGATCGTCGAGGTGATGCGCTCGACGAGCTCGTGGCCCTCGTCGATGACGAGGAGGTCGTGCTCGGGGAGCATGAAGCGCCCCTCGAGGGCGTCGATCGCGAGGAAGGAGTGGTTGGTGACGATGATGTCGACGTCGCGGGCCGCCGCCCGCGCCCGCTCGACGAAGCACTCGGCCGCCATCGGGCAGCGCGACCCGAGACACTCCTCGGCCGACACACTGACCTGCCGCCAGGCCCGCTCGGAGACGCCCGGGACGAGCTCGTCGCGGTCGCCGGACTCGGTCTCCTGCGCCCACTCCCGCACCCGCACGACCTCCTGGCCGAGCCGGCCGGCCGCGGCGTCCACGTCGCCGGTGTCGAAGAGCGCCTCCTCCTCGTCGGGGAAGCCGCCCTCGAGCTTGTGGAGGCAGACATAGTTGCGCCGCCCCTTCACGAGGGCGTATGTCGGCCGCCGCCCGAGCAGCGGGGCGAGCGCGCCGGCGAGCCGGGGCAGGTCGCGGTCGACGATCTGGCCCTGGAGGGCGAGCGTCGCCGTCGCGACGACGACGGGGGTGCCGGCGCGGTGGGCGTGCAGGATCGCCGGCACGAGATATCCGAGCGACTTGCCGGTGCCGGTGCCGGCCTGGACGAGCAGGTGCTCCCCGGTGTCGACGGCGTCGAGGACCGCCTGGGCCATCTGCTCCTGCCCCGGCCGCGCGGTGCCGCCGAGGTCGCTGACCGCGGCGCGCATGAGCTCGGGGAGGGTCGGCATACGGGTCACCCTATGCCGCCCCTCCGACAGCCCGGCACGTTTTCCACAGCCCCGCGGGGCGGGCTCAGCCGATCCCGGCGAGGACGTCGAGGACGGTGTGCCGCTGCGCCAGACCGGGCGCCGGGTCGGTGATCATCAGCTCGTCGGCGCCGCACCGCTCGCGGAAGGCGCGCAGGTAGGCGGCCACCTGCTCCCCGTCGCCGACGGCGGTGTATGTCAGCATGTGCCGCGCCTGCTCCCCCACCGGGGAGGCGAGGAGGTCGTCGTCGGTGAACTCGTCGATCCGTCCCGCCAGGCCCGGGACACGCTCGGCGAGATTGCGCGCCCGCGCCGCGAGCACCTGCCGCGCCAGGTCCTGCGCGCTCTGGGCGTCCTGCGCCGCGACGACGTTGAGCGCGGCGATCGCATAGGGCTCGGCGAGCTGGGCGGAGGGGGCGAAGCGCTCGCGATAGACCTGCATGGCCTGCAGCAGCGCGTCGGGGGCGAAGTGGCTCGCGAAGGCGTATGGCAGCCCGAGCGCGGCGGCGAGCTGCGCACCATACAGCGAGGAACCGAGGATGTAGAGCGGCACGTGGGTGCCCGCACCCGGATGCGCCTCGACCGTCGGGATGACCGACTCGCCGGCGAGATAGCCCTGCAACTCCTTGATGTCGGAGGGGAACTCGTCGCTCGCGCCCGGGTCGCGCCGCAGGGCGCGCATCGTGACCTGGTCGGTGCCCGGGGCGCGCCCGAGGCCGAGGTCGATGCGGCCGGGGTGGAGCTCGGCGAGGGTGCCGAACTGCTCGGCGATGATGAGCGGGGCGTGGTTGGGCAGCATGACCCCGCCGGCGCCGAGGCGGATCCGCTCGGTGCGCGCGGCGACGTGGGCGATGAGCACCGCCGTCGCCGAGGAGGCGATGGCCGGCATGTTGTGGTGCTCGGCATACCAGATCCGCTCGAACCGGCCCGTCGCCTCGGCGTGCTGGGCGAGCTCGACCGACTGCGCCAGTGCCTCCCCCACCGGCTGGCCCCGGCCGACGAAGGCGAGGTCGAGGATGGACAGGGGCAGGCGGGTCTGCGGATCGCTCACCGCCCCACCGTATGCCGCGGCGTCGGCCCGGACCGGCCATCCTCGTATGGCGCGGCGCCGACTGACGCGCCACTGCGAGGGCTGCTAGAGGGTCTGGACCAGCGCTTCCAGCGAATCGAACTTGGCGACCTCTGCCAGGAACCCGGAGGCACCATAGACGGAGCCTTCGGCCAGGGGGCTGCTGATGCGGCCCTTCTCCGCGTCGGCGACGAGGACGGCAAACGGGTGAACCGAGTCGTAGAGCCGCACATCGTCATAGGTTTTCAGGGGTGGCGCCCCGGGCTTCGGGTTCGCCCCCAGATCCGGGATCGTCATGGTCTGCAGGAAGAACAGACCCTCCTGGCTCGGCAAACCCCTGTTGAGTTCAGCGAGTTGATCTGGCAGTTCCCCCTCCGGCGGGAACATGAGCATCGGAACGATGACGTCGCTGTGCGGGTCGACAAGTTCGCCGGACACGACCTCGACATCCGACAGTTTCCAGGCGAAGACCTGGTCCCGCGCGCCCTTCTCGCCGACCTCCTTCCAAAAGACCACGGCGCCGATCCGCGCCTTCACCACGACCGTCGTGAGTTCTCGTAGCCGGGCAAGAGAATCGGGTGGCTGAGCCCATTCGACTGCCTCACCTAGGTTGAAGCGCTCTATTCCGATCCCGATGTCGCCAGACGCAGTGTTGGATTCACTGGGACTGACAAAACTCTCCCGGTCCACCTCTCTATCCGCTACTACAGACCCCTTCGATGCAGCACCAGGCGGAGTTGTCGGGGACTCTTCCGACACGCCCGGGCCACAGGCTGTCACTACCCCGGTTGCAAGAACCCCAAGCAGAATTACCCCTTGACGGCGTACTGAACGACCCATCACCCATACACCTCATCAATGTGGTTCTTGTCGTGCCCCCTGATATACGGGTTAGTGCCCCATGAATCATGCACCATGGTGAACATGCAAGTATTTATTTCGTCAGGAACTGGGTATGGTAACGGCTGGCTCGGATCCGTTGGGCGGTGCCGCAATCCGACAGTGTGGCCGAGCTCGTGACATGCAACCCTGCGTCTTTGCGTTGTCGTATCCAGGTATCCGGATTGGTACAAGAAGAAGTATGTGTTAATGCGCAGTTGTTGACCTCGACACCATCGGCTGGGATGAGAACCTCCTGTGCCCGTATTGTCCGATGAACACCTGACCCATCCCACCGTGTCGTCGAACTCAGGGTAAAAGAAATCGGAGGCGACGACGTCCGGCTCAGGATCCGTTGACGTGATATACATTCGCATAACCGTGTCATTGTATCCGAAATCATCGAATCTGGACATTGCCGTGGCCATATCGGGAATGTCATTCTCACCGGTTCCCGTATCGCTCATTGCCACTCTCTTGATCGCATGCTGCGTGTTGTTCGCGAGTGACAGACAATTGAGCGGGACTCCCGTTGTCCCACCCCCTCCACATGGCGCTGAACCCAAAATTGCCGGCCACAGCAGTTTGCGCAAGTCCCCCAGAGACGACTAACAGCACTAATGCAGCGAGGAGTACTCGCCGACCGCTATATGCTTGCGTGATTCCATGCTGGATTCTGGCATGCTGGCTTGCTGCCGTCAAGGCCTCGTGCATGAGGCCAGTCAAGGGCGTTTGGACTTCCCCCCGAAGCGTGTAGGTATCAGCTATAAGGAGATGCTGTGCCTGAGACACGTAAGAAGTACGACCGTGAGCCTCCGTCTTTCACGGGGCAGCGGTTTGATGACGTGAGGTGCGCGGAGGGGCTGTCGGCGTGTGGGGGCAGGCGTTGGTGCCGCGTGGCGCTGCGGTGCGGGTCTTCGAGGGTCCTTGGGTCGCG
>Ga0209793_1000608_pt1 | contig 36518 bp, 29 predicted proteins | sample EBPBio122009_DNA_FD_185863 | JGI IMG/M metagenome (GOLD analysis project Ga0209793, IMG submission 185863) | Wastewater treatment Type I Accumulibacter community from EBPR Bioreactor in Madison, WI, USA - Reactor 1_2/2/2009_ DNA (SPAdes) (version 2) | ecosystem: Engineered > Bioreactor > EBPR >... | reverse complement strand
GAGGCGCCCGACCGGGATGGCGCCGACGATCTTGGCGAGAACATCCTCGGGGACCGCTGTCACCATCTTGGTGGCGAGATAGCCGGGCGAGACCGTGTTGACGGTAATTCCCTTCCTGGCAACTTCCTGAGCCAACGCCTTGGTGAAGCCATGGATACCTGCCTTCGCGGCAGAGTAGTTAGTTTGCCCGAACTGGCCTTTGCTCCCGTTGATCGATGAGATGTTGATGATCCGCCCCCAGCCGCGTTCGAGCATACCGTCGATGAGAGGCTTGGTGACGTTGAACAGCGAGTCGAGATTGACCCGCAGGACCGCGTCCCAGTTTTCCTTCTCGAGCTTGCGGAACGTGGCGTCGCGGGTGATGCCCGCGTTGTTGACGAGAATGTCGACCCGATGGCCGTCGGTGCCGATGCGCTCGGCCATGCGCAGACATGACTTGAAATCGGCGACATTCACGTCGTAGGAAACGAAACTGTAGCCTTTGGCTTTCTCGGCGGATAGCCATTCGCGGGCGGAACCCTCGTCGCGTGCATGGGTCACGAGCACCTTGTGGCCTGCGTCGTGTAGAGCCCGGGCGATTGCCTCGCCCAGGCCTCCCATGCCACCGGTCACCAAAGCAGTCCTTGGTTCAGTCGACATCGTTCACGCGCCAGCGGATTTTTCAGAAGTCTTCACGCCCGGAACAGGCCAGAGGTTGGCCCACTGCTTGAAGATGTCCCGGATCGGTTGCGCCGAACCCACGCCGCCCACAGTCTCGCTGACAGCTTTCTGCCAGGTTTCGATCGCCTCCTGGAGGCCACTGGTGAACGCCGCCTGATTGCTGATCGCCACTTGGGTAAGCTCTTGCGTATCTCCGACACGCTGCTGTAACTGCCGCCAGAACGATTCGCCTGGCAGTGTCGCGAGGCTTTGCCAGTTCTCGGCTTTGCGAAGGCCTTCGATCTCGGCCTTGACCTCGGCGATGCCTTCGGCGCTCGCCTGGGAAGCAACATCGACCCACCGCTTGCCGCCCTCCTGGAGGAGGCGGTTGATCTGAATCTGCAATTCAAGGTTGGCTTTGTGCAATTTAAGGGGCACGACGTCGACACTCATGGAAACCTTCCTTCGGTTTTGATTTGCCCGGGGGCGGGATTTTAGACCATCGCTTCGATCGCCCGGCGGAGTCGCTTGCATCTCGCATCGGCGAAGCCGAAAATGGGATGCTGCGGCGAGGCATGTGGGACGAGCTGCCGCGTGATCTTTTGGCTGGACCTGTATTTGGCTCCCAGCAAACCTGCTTTTTGTCGAGATCGTGACAGAAATCTGCGGCTGGCATGTACCAGTCCGGATGAGGGAATGCCCACAAGCTCCTCCAAACGGGCCAGAGACAGACCTAAGTCTGCAGCGCTAAGGGTAGCGAGCCGGGAACAAAAGTTCTATATTTAATTAAGCCCATAAGACTTGTATTACTCGCCGTAGTTCGGAATATGTTTCAATATTAATCGCCTTGATGCTCATGCATGACTCCAGATTCTAAGAACAACTTTAAACTATAGTTACGATCAATTAGATGCCGTTCTTTATCATCGGTAGATGACGACTCAATCATCAGCTGATGACAGTGCGCGAACCATATGTAAATCGGGTTCGGCTTGTCAATAGCGTTCAAAACAATGACCGCTTGCGCATCGGGCGCCGTCGATCCGGGATCGCGGATCGAGGCGGATCAACGAACATTTCGGCGGAGTTAACAGGGTAATCCGTCGACCCGTTACGTTTGACACCAGCTACGACCTCCTACGAGCTTGATCGCGGCGAGGCGGTTTTGTGCGTGCCTGTCGTGCTTGGTTGCGATTCGTCCAAAGCTTTTGATGCGATTGGAAAAGCGCTCGAGGAGATCTCGCTGGCGGTAGCGCGGTGCGAGAGGGCATAGGTGACCTTGCTGTTTGCCTTGAGGGGGAAAACGAAATCAGCAAAGGAGGACATTCAGATCGTCAGAATCGTGGAAACTGAAGACGTCCGTCGGGTTAAATCACCATAGTTTCAGCGGCCCTGCATCAGTTTATCACGAGTTATCGATGCTCCGCGCCAATGGGTCTTCGGCTATTTCTCAGGCTAGCGGGGACCTCTGTTCATCAGCGCCGCCGCCGAGATGATTTCCAGCCTCTTTCTGGCGACCGGGAAGGCTGCTCTCAGGGAATGAAACCTAAGGGGCATTGGTGCGAAGGAGGGACCGACTAACCGCCTCCGAACAACCGATCCTGTTGATTTCGACGCCGGAGCGCGATGCAAATATCAGGTGACATACCCGCAGCATCAGCTATCGTCATCAGTCGTTGACCATTGGGTGTTAGAAATATACCGTGCGGTCAGTCGTTCACTCGCGAGTTGTATCGCCAGTGATATTTGCGCAGATCGCTTCCAGTTCTTAAGTCCCAACACGATCTCGCGCTTAGCAACGTGGATGCAACAAGGAACATTATGTCGCTTGATACCAGAAAATTATCGCTAATCGATCGCTACTGGCGTGCGGCCAATTATTTATCCGTTGGCCAGATTTATCTGATGGACAATCCGTTACTCCGCGAACCGCTGAAACCGGAGCATGTCAAACCGCGCCTCCTTGGGCATTGGGGAACGACCCCGGGGCTCAACTTCATCTATGCGCATTTGAATCGGATCATCACCGAGCGCGACGCGGACATCCTCTATGTCTGCGGGCCTGGGCACGGTGGCCCCGGCATGGTTGCGAATACCTGGCTGGAAGGCGTCTATTCCGAAACCTATCCCGAGATAGGTGATGATGAGCCCGGAATGAGACGGCTGTTCAAGCAATTCTCATTTCCAGGCGGCGTTCCGAGCCACGTTGCGCCGGAGACGCCAGGCTCGATCCATGAAGGCGGTGAGCTGGGTTATGCGCTGGTTCATGCCTACGGCGCCGCGCTAGACAATCCCGATTTGGTGGTGGCTTGCGTGGTAGGCGACGGCGAGGCAGAAACCGGACCGCTCGCGGCCGCATGGCATTCTAACAAATTTGTCAATCCGGCCCGTGACGGAATGGTTCTGCCCATCCTGCACCTCAACGGCTACAAGATCGCCAACCCCACCGTTCTTGCGCGGCTTTCCGACGACGAGTTGCAGCATCTTTTCATCGGCTACGGCTATGAGCCGTTCTTTGTCGAGGGTAGCGAGCCCGCTGAAATGCACCAGCAGATGGCCGGAGTGTTCGACACTGTCTTCGATCGGCTCGCTGCGATCCGAGGGAAGGCATCCTCGTCATCGGTGCGCCCGCAGTGGCCTATGATCATTCTGCGCAGCCCCAAGGGCTGGACAGGACCTAAGGTCGTGGACGGCAAGATGGTGGAGAACCACTGGCGCTCTCATCAAGTGCCGGTCGCGAATTGCCGCGAGGACGAAGGACACCGCGCTATCCTCGAGGAATGGCTGCGGAGCTACGGCCCGGAGGACTTGTTCGATGAAAGGGGCGCACTGAAGGCAGAGCTCAAGGCCTTGGCACCCAAGGGTCCGCGGCGCATGGGCGCCAATCCGCATGCCAACGGCGGCCTTCTGCGCAAGGAACTGCGTACACCCGACTTCCGCAGCTATGCCGTGGAGGTCGGCCGGCCCGGCGCGGCGGAAGCGCAGGCGACGAAAGTTCTCGGCGATTATCTACGCGACGTCCTACGGCTCAACGATGACGAGCGGAACTTCCGTGTGTTCGGGCCGGACGAGACGGCTTCCAACCGGCTCGGCAGCGTGTTCGAAGCGACGGACCGGGTCTGGATGGCCGAAACGCTCGAAACTGACGATCATCTGTCGCCCGACGGGCGCGTTATGGAAGTACTGTCCGAGCATCTGTGCCAGGGATGGCTTGAAGGCTACCTGCTCACTGGCCGCCATGGGTTCTTCTCTTGCTACGAGGCGTTCATCCACATTGTGGACTCCATGTTCAGCCAGCACGCCAAATGGCTGAAGGTTTCGCGCGAACTGGAATGGCGCAAGCCGATCTCCTCGCTAAACTATCTTCTGACTTCTCATGTATGGCGGCAGGATCATAACGGGTTCAGCCATCAGGATCCCGGCTTCATCGATCTCGTTGCAAACAAAAGCGCCGACATCGTCCGCGTCTATCTGCCCCCGGATGCGAATACCCTGTTGTGGGTCGGCGATCATTGCCTCAAGACGTGGGATCGGGTGAATGTCATTGTCGCTGGCAAACAGCCCGCGCCTCAATGGTTGACCATGACGGAGGCCGAGCAGCACTGCGAGGCGGGCCTTGGAATATGGGACTGGGCTGGAACCGAGGACGGATTGGAGCCAGACATCGTGATGGCCTGCGCCGGCGACGTGCCGACCATGGAAACGCTCGCCGCTGTCGACCTCTTGCGGCAGGCTCTGCCACATCTGCGCATCCGAGTCGTGAACGTCGTGGACCTGATGGCGCTGCAATCGCCGCAACACCACCCGCATGGTATTTCTAACGAGAAGTTCGACAGCATCTTCACACGCGACCGACCGGTGGTCTTTGCGTATCACGGCTATTCTTACCTTATCCATCGCCTTGTCTACAAACGCGCCAACCATCCAAATTTCCATGTGCGCGGCTTTATCGAAGAGGGGACCACGACGACGCCCTTCGATATGGCCGTCCTCAACGAGTTGGACCGGTTTCATCTGGCCATCGAGGCGATCGAGCGTCTTCCCGTCCTGAAGGAGAAGGGAGCGGAGATCGTTGCAGCACTCCAGGAGAAGCTCGTCCTGCACAAGGCGTATGTGTATGAACATGGAGAAGATATGCCCGAAATCCGGGACTGGACGTGGCCTTAACGCTGACGAAATCATCTCAGGAACCGGAGAATGCTGATACTGTTCGGTGCCTTACCTTGCATCGCTTCCAAGCCGGGGCGGATCATTCGTGTAGCCACTTGTGCGGCTTGATGACAGGTCGTCACCTGTCTCGATGACATTCTTCCCCACTCGGATGGGCTAAAACGCTCCTTGTGGGCATGAGGTCGATGTCTCCCCAGCAGGCCCGCTGATCAATTGGTTGGTGCCTGCCTGGAAACGAGACATGGAGAGATCACAGAAGGGACTGCTGAATGAAGGGCGACGGAAATCCCTGCGGTCGCGCCCCGCAGACACCGGATGACTACTCGCTCCGCGTCGCGGAGGAAGTCGTAGACAAACTCGCCAGTGACGCCCAGCGCGGTCTGACAAGAACGGAAGCAGCACGCCGGCTGGCAGAAAATGGTCCCAACGAACTGCGTGCGGTGCCGCCGATTCCTATCTGGCAGCGCCTGCTTTCCCAGTTCCGGGATCCACTCGTGTATCTGCTGCTCGGAGCAATTATTATCGCCCTCGCGGCATGGGCTATTGACGGGCATGCGGGCTGGCCTATCGACGCAGTCGTGATAGCCATGGTGGTCCTGGCGAATGCAGCTCTTGGCTTCGTGCAGGAAACAAGAGCTGCTGATGCCGTGGCCGCGCTGGCGCGAATGACCGCCGTTACCTCCTCCGTTCTGAGGGACGGCGAGCGAATCCGCATTCCCTGCGCCGAGCTTGTGCCGGGCGACATCCTGCTGCTTGAGGAGGGTGACGCCGTCGGAGCCGATGCAAGGTTGCTTAGCGCAGCAAGCCTTCGCGTGCAGGAAGCCTCGCTCACCGGCGAAAGCGAGGCCATCCTCAAGGATGCAGCCATTCTGCATCATCCTGCCCCGCTGGCCGAGCGTTTCTGCATGGTGTTCAAAGGGACCGCGGTGGTTCAGGGAACTGGTCGTGCAATTGTCACCGGAACCGCAATGCGGACCGAAATCGGCACCATTGCGCAGATGCTGGACGCCAGCAAGGAGGAAACGACACCCTTGCAGAAGGAGGTCGCCCGGGTCGGCCGCGCGCTCGGGATTGCCGTTGTCGCCATCGCCATCGTCGTGGTCGCGACAGTGCTTTTGGTTTCCGACATCCACGGCCCTTCCGACGTAATTTCCGTTTTGCTGATGGGCGTTTCGCTGGCCGTCGCCGCAGTCCCGGAAGGCCTCCCCGCCATATTGTCCCTGGTGCTCGCGCTTGGCGTCCAACGCATGGCGGGACGAAAAGCCGTGGTCAAGACGCTCTCGTCGGTCGAGACGCTCGGCTCGGCTTCCGTCATCTGTTCGGACAAGACAGGAACGCTGACCCGATCCGAAATGACGGTCGAGCGCATCGTAACGGCGTCCGGCAGCAGCCGTGTCACTGGCGTCGGGTATGCGCCTGTCGGCAATCTGGAAGTTGAGGGCGGTGGAGGTTTCAAGGGGCCTCTGCGCGCCGAGCAGATCGTGGTTCTGAGCGGCGGCAGTCTGGCTGGCAATGCTGCCCTGCGCCAGGCGGAGAACGGAGTCTGGGAAATTCAGGGCGATCCCACTGAGGCCGCTTTTCTGGTTGCCGAGCGTAAGCTCGAAATTGACGACCGCCGCAGGCGACGCTTCGAACGCATCAACGAAATTCCGTTCAGTTCAGACCGCAAGATGATGTCGACCATCGAGATCGACCATGAGCATGGCAGCGAGCGGATTCTCGTTACCAAGGGAGCACCGGATGTTCTGATGGCTCGTTGTACGCATGTACGGATCGGTATGGATGTCGTTCCATTCGACGCCGGACAGCGCGCGCATGCCGCCGCCGAAGTTGAACGGCTCTCCGACGACGCCTTGCGCACTCTGTCGGTCGCCTATCGGCCGCTGGCCGATGGCGAAGACACGGAGGAGGGCGAAGACCTTGAACATGATCTGATCTTTGTCGGCACGGTCGGGATCATCGATCCGCCTCGGCAAGAAGCGGCCGTCGCCATATCGAAAGCCCGCCGGGCCGGAATACGCGTGATGATGATCACCGGCGACCATCCGCGTACGGCATCGCGCATAGCCGCTTTGCTTGGCATCGTCGATCGCGGCGCGAAGGCTTTGACCGGGGCCGATCTCGACGCAATGGACGATGCCGCGTTCGCGGCGGCAGTTCGCACGATTTCGGTCTATGCCCGCGTCGCTCCCGTGCACAAGCTGCGCATCGTCGATGCTCTGCAGGCCGATGGCAATGTCGTGGCGATGACGGGCGACGGCGTCAACGACGCGCCGGCGTTGAAGGCGGCGGATATCGGCATCGCAATGGGAATCAACGGGACGGAAGTTACCAAGGAAGCGGCCAATATGGTGCTGGCCGACGACAATTTCGCCACGATCGTCGACGCCGTGCAGGAAGGACGCGGAATCTTCGACAATATACGCAAATTCCTGCGCTATCTCTTGTCTTCCAATATGGGCGAGGTGCTGACCGTCTTCCTCGGCGTCATCGGAGCGGGCATGATAGGATTGGCTGACGCCGGCGGTGGCGAACTGGTTCTTCCGCTGCTGGCAACTCAAATCCTTTGGATCAATCTGATCACGGACTCCGGCCCTGCTCTTGCCATGGGTATCGATCCGGAAACGGACGACGTGATGGCGCGACCGCCTCGCAAATCCAACGAGCACGCAATCGACGCGCAAATGTGGCGGAGCGTTATCGCGCTCGGCCTGGTGATGGCGCTGGCAGCGCTTCTGACCATGGATTTCTATCTGCCCGGCGGGCTCATCGAAGGGTCTCAGAGCCTGGAACGAGCACGCACGGCGGGGTTCACCGTGTTGGTTTTCTCCCAACTGTTCAATTGCTTCAGCGCCCGATCAGAATCCAGCAGCGCGTTCAGCTATTTGTTCGCGAACAGGTGGCTTTGGGCGGCGGTCGGCTTGTCTGTTGTCCTGCAGATAGCAGTCGTCAATGTGAGCTTTCTCAACGCCGCGTTCGGAACGGTGCCTTTGTCACTTGATCAATGGTTGCTCTGCCTTGCGATGAGCAGCAGCGTCCTTTGGTTCAGCGAAATCCGGAAGTGGATCACCCGACGTTACAACAAGAAGCGGGACTTCGTTGCCGCCTGAGACAGCCGGTGGCACTAGGGCATCTTCGATAGAGAAACTAATGATCGTAACAGGCTTCGCATGACGCCCCGATAGCTCGCGTTCCACCCCCTGACGGTCCACGGCGAGGAATCCACATGACTATAAGCCCTTGCCGGATATCCAACGGCTCCTTGGGCTCGGCTTCTCACTATCGAAACCGTGCCCGCGGAGCACGACGTGGATCTTCTCAGGTTCGATGCCTGCGGTATGCTTCAAAGATGAGCATGGCTAGGAACGATCATGATGTCACACTGGACCTCATGGAGAATATTGCCTGCCACACTGTCGATAAACAGGTTCAGGATCGTGCTCCTGCTTTCTGTGCCGGCAATCACCAGATCAATATCGTTATCGTCGACATATTCAGCCAGTTGCCCCGCTGGATCGCCCTCCAGCGTGACGACTTGAACCTGGCAAGCTCCGCCTGTCATCAGAGATTGATCCAGGGTGTCTCTGGCTCGTTGGGCGATATCTTTTGAGAACTGGTGACTATAAGCCTCTTTGTTCTCGACCCAGTTCTTGAACGGAGGATCGAATGCATGGAACAGAATAAGGGTTTCAGGTCGGAAGAACCTGACAGTGGTTTCGAGCACGGCAGACGCAGCCGGGGAAACATCTGTCGCTACGACAATCCGGTCGCCTGTATCGACCGACTTCTTTTTCACCACAAGCACGGGCAGTCCGCTCTCTCGCAATAGAGACGTCGTCGTGCTGCCCAATAAGGACCGACCATCGGTTTCGTTGCGCGATATTCCCGTGACGATCAGATCAGCTTTATCCCATAAAGCGATCTCCTTGATCTCGACGAGTGGACGGCCTCGTCTGACGACGACGGCGCTTATGAGCCCATCAATACCTGTAAGCTCTTCACGCAGGCGTATAGCGTTGCGCGAAACGGCGCGCGGAACAGAGCTCATCTCAGGCTGCTCAAGGAAGTCGTCTTCGTCTTCGATCACATGAACCACCGTCAGACGCGCCTGCCACTGAAGAGCCAACTGAATGGCGCGCTCCTGTGACCTGTCGCAACGGGCCGAGAAATCCGTTGCGAAAAGTATATGTCTCGGGGGGCATGTTCTCCATGCCGTCCTCACCTTCAGTTCGCGGAGCGCTCGGTCGTCAGCTATCAATGGGAGGGACGCCCGTAGGCATGCCCTGTTCGGCAGAACGAATGTGCGAAGGCCGAAATATGATATCCGGCCGGTCTTCGACTGAAACGAAGCCCTCCGAGGCGTGGAGCCATTCCTGTATCATCAAGTCGATGACTTCCTTGCGCGGAAGGGCGAGGATCTCCGCCACAGCGTCGACCGCCATGGCAAGGTCGTGGTCGAAGGTGACCTCGCCGGTATTCCATGCGTGAGCGGCAGCAATGAACAAGGCTTCCCGCATTTCCCGCGGCACGACCAGTGCGACCGCCTGGTCAAGCCCAGCTATCGCAGTTTCAGAATCCAGCACATCTCACTCCTCAGTAATGCAGAACACGGCCGTACGCATATATTGTGCGACGCAAACGCAAGAGCGGGCCTGTCGAAACGCCGCCAATGAATACTTGCGATATCAGCTCGCTTGATTGATCGCCTGAAGCGTCACCAACGTGCCTTGCCGCCCTTCCAGAATCCCGCGCGCATCTTCAAGCCGGCCTATTCCAGCAATCCCGCCCGCGTTCGCAAAATCGCACGCCGCTTCGACTTTCGGTCGCATGGACCCGGCCGCGAACACGTCGCTGGTCAACTCGGCAGGCGTTACTTTGCGGATCGGCCGCCTATCGACCGTTCCCCACCCCTCATAAACAGCGTCCACGTCGGTCAGCATCAGGAAAGCGTCGGCCCCGAGCGCCTTGGCGAGAAGCCCGGCTGCTCTGTCCTTGTCGATCACCGCTTCCAGTCCCCGAAGCGTCCCATCGGCTTCGCGCATGACCGGGATACCTCCACCGCCGGCGCAGATGACAGTGACGCCAGCCTCGACAAGGAGCCTGATCGTCTCGATCTGGGTAATATGCTGAGGTAGTGGTGACGGGACGACCCGGCGCCAGCGGCCCTGCGCTTCTTCTACCACAGGCCAGCCATGTGCCTCTTTCGCCTTTAGCGCCTCGTTCTGCGTGTAGACCGGACCTATCGGCTTTTCCGCGCGAGCGAAGGCGGGATCGTCCCGGTCCACCTCTATCTGGGTCAGCAGTGTCGCGATCCTTGAACCCGCAGGCATCGCATTGGTCAGCTCCTGCTCGACCAGATAGCCGATCATGCCGACGCTCTCTGCACCCAGGACATCGAGCGGATAGGGGTCGACGTCTTTGTAGGCCGCCGCCTGTAAGGCGAGGAGACCGACCTGTGGTCCGTTTCCATGGGCGACCACGATGTCATGGTCGCGCGCCAGATCGGCCATCGCTGCGGCCGCCTTGCGAACGTTGGTGCGTTGCGCATCGGCCGTCATTGGCTCGCCGCGCTTGAGGAGCGCATTGCCGCCCAGTGCTATCACGACCCTCATGTCACGACCCCAAGGTTGCGACCAGCAGGGCCTTGATCGTGTGCATTCGGTTTTCCGCCTGGTCGAAGACGATGGACGCTTCGGACTCGAAGACCTCTTCGGTCACTTCCATGCTGTCGATGCCGTATTGCTGGAAGATCTTCTCGCCGATCTCGGTCTCGCGATTGTGGAACGCGGGTAGGCAGTGCATGAATTTCGCATGCGGATTGCCCGTCGCCGCCATGATGTCAGCGGTGACACGATAGGGTGTGAGCAGTTCAATGCGTTCCTTCCAGACCGAATCCGGCTCCCCCATCGACACCCAGACGTCGGTATAGACAAAGTCGCAGCCCTTTACCGCTTCGGCAGCATCTTCGGTCAGCGTGATCTTCGCGCCCGTCCTGGCTGCGATCTCCCGGCATTTCCGCACGAGATCCTCTTCGGGCCAGCACGCCTTCGGCGCGCCGAGGCGCACATCCATGCCGATCTGCGCGGCGCCTGCCAGCAGCGAGTTGCCCATGTTGTTTCCGGCGTCACCGAGGAAGGCGAAATTCACCTGCGACAGGTGCTTGCGCGTGTATTCCCGCATAGTCAGGAAATCGGCGAGAATCTGCGTCGGATGGAACTCGTCGGTCAGTCCGTTGTAGACCGGAACGCCGGCATAGGCCGCCAAGGTTTCCGCCTGTTCCTGTCCGAAGCCGCGATACTCGATGCCGTCATACATCCGCCCGAGAACGCGGGCGGTATCCTTCATCGACTCCTTCTTGCCGATTTGGGTGCCGGTTGGCCCGAGATAGGTAACGTGGGCGCCCTGGTCATAGGCGGCCACCTCGAAACCCGTGCGTGTGCGCGTCGAATCCTTCTCGAAGATCAGCGCGACGTTTTTGCCTTTCAGGCGTTGCTCCTCGTAGCCGCCATATTTCGCCTGCTTGAGCGAAGCTGACAGTTTGAGCAGGAAACGGATCTCGTCCGACGTGAAATCGAGCAGCTTCAGGACACTGCGACCTCTCAGGTTAACGGGCATGATAGACCTCCTTTAAACCGGATCCCGGATGAGGGGGCACGTCATGCAATGACCGCCACCCCTACCGCGGCCGAGTTCGGCGCCCGGCACGGTGATGACCTCTACGCCTGCCTTGCGAAGCTGCGTGTTCGTATAGGTGTTGCGGTCGTAGGCGACGACGACGCCAGGCTCGAGCGCCACGACGTTGTTGCCGTCATCCCATTGCTCGCGTTCAGCGACATAGGCATCGCCGCCCGTCTCGACCACGCGCAACTGCTTCAGCCCCAGCACCTCGGCCGCGACCTCTACGAGCGGCCGCTCTTCCTTGCGTGCATCGATCGTGCCTTCGCGCTCGCCCGGACGAATGGAATAGGGCTCGATCTTGTGGGCGACATCCGCAAAAAGCGTCACGAGATCGCGGTCGCAGAAGCTGAAGACGGTGTCGAGGTGCATGGAGGCGCGCTCGACAGGCAGTTTGCAGGCGATCACTCTTTCCGCGCCGCCCTGTGCGAACAGCGACCGCGCGAGCTGACCGACGGCCTGTGGTGTCGTCCGCTCGCCCATGCCCACAAGAACCGTTCCGTTGCCGATCGGCATGACGTCGCCCCCCTCTAGAGTGGCAAGGCCGTGGTCCTTGTCGGGATCGCCCCACCAGACCGGGAAGCCCGTGTCGCGGAAATCCGGGTGGAAGCGATAGATGGCGGCGATGTTGACGGTCTCGAGCTTGCGCGCGTTCCAGCGCATCGGATTGAGCGTGACGCCGCCATAGATCCAGCAGGTCGTGTCACGGGTAAAGAGGTGATTGGGAAGCGGCGGCAGGACAAAATCCTCCGGCCGCAGCGTTTCCGCGAGAAGGCCGGCGCTTTTGATCGGTAACTCCGTCTTGCTCAGTCCGCCCAGCAGGATCAGGGAAAGGGCGTCCGCCTCGATCTCCATCAGATGCGCCCTGAGATCATCGGCGAAGCCGACGCCAACCGTGTCGTCATTGACCCGCCGTTCAAGAAGCCAGCGGCGAGCCTCGGGAATCTGTAGCGTTTCTACCAGCATCTCGCGCAGAAACACGACCTCGACGCCGCGATGGCGCATGGCGTCCACGAAGGTCAGATGCTCGACGCGGGCCTGCTTGACCCAGATGACGTCGTCGAAGAGCAGTTCGTGGCAATTCGACGGGGTGAGTCGGGCAAGCGCTGCCCCAGGTCGATGGACCAGAACGCGCCGAAGCTTGCCGACCTCGGAATGGACTCCGTAGGCGTGGGGCATGACAATCTCCTTCAGACGATGATGGCGGCGATGCTGAGGCTCGCCATGATGATGACGGTGAGGATCACGAGAAGCGGCCACATGAAGCGCAGCCACCGTTCGTATGGGATGCGACCTATGGCGAGCGCACCCATGACCACGGCGAAGGTCGGATTAATGAGATTCACGATGCCATTCGCCGACTGATAGGCAGTGACGACCAGATCGCGGCCCACGCCGGCAAAATCGGCGACCGGGGCCATGATCGGCATCGACAGGACCGCAAGACCCGACGACGACGGCACGAAGAACGACAACAGGATCTGGAGCCAGTACATCACGTTGATGAAGGCGACTTTGCCCAGCCCGGCAACTGAGACCTCTGCCCAGTGCAGGATCGTATCGGTGACCTTGCCGGCATCCATGATGACGACGATACCGCGAGCCAAGCCGATGATCAGGGCAACGCCAAGCAAATCGCGTGCTCCGTTAACGAAGGCATCCGTGAAGTTCTTCTCACCCGTTCGCGCAATGACGCCTATGACAATGGCGGAGGCGAGGAAGAGACCGCTCATCTCGCCCATCCACCAGCCGCCCTTGAGCACACCCCAGATCATCACCACGAAGGTGATGCCGAAGACTGCAAGCACGACCTTGTGTACCAGGGTGAAGTCGATCGTCCCCTCGTGATGAGCGCTGAGGAAAAGCTTCTCGTTGTCGGCTTTCATGTCGTAGACGAGCGATTTGCTCGGATCGAGCCGAACCCGTTCCGCATAGCGCATGACGTAGGCAACGCAGGCGAGCCAGGTCAGCCCGAGAATGACGACGCGCAAGACCAGGCCTTGCGTGAACGGCACGCCGGCCGCGTCAGAGGCGATAACGGTGGCAAATGCGTTGACCGTGGACCCCAGGACACCAACGCCTGCTCCAAGGAGGATGATGGCGACGGCGGTAACCGCGTCATATCGCGCGGCGATCATAATCGGGATCAGCAGCATATAGAAAGCGAGCGTTTCTTCGGCCATTCCATAGGTGGTGCCGCCGAAGGCAAACAGCGCCATCAGGAACGGGATCATCCACTTTTCCCGTCCCTTGAGCTTGGCCATAGCGCGCTCGATTCCGGCATTTATCGCGCCTGTCGAGGTGACGACCCCGATGAACCCGCCAATCACCAAGACGAAAAGAGCAACATCGATGGCGTTTGCGGTGCCGGCTGCGGGGTCGTAGAACCCCCGGATCGGCGCCATGATGATGTCGAGTATCCCCTGGGGCGCCGGCTCGGTCACAGCATATGTGCCTGCAACCGGCACATGCTTGTTCAGGGCAGCGTTCTGGACGCGATCGTACTGCCCGGCTGGTATGATCCATGTGAGTGCTGCGACCAGAATGATCAGGCCGAACAGGATCGTGAATGCGGTTGGAAACCGGAACTGACGTTCCTTCGATGCTTCAGAAATCTCGCTCATGAACCCCTCCGAGAAACGGTCGATATTCAAGCTTCGCGGGCGGCTACGACTTGCTCGGAACGGAGAAAGCCTCTAGGTGCAGGCGAAGAAAAACGACCGTTGCTCGTTTTTTAGGCTGAGGAATTGATCTGAGTCAACGGCTGATGACTAATGCAGGCGCATTTTGGGTGTGATCGCGCCGTTCCAAGCCTTGATTACTATGGTCGAAATCGTCGCTAACGTTGCGAGGGACGCTCAAGCGCTGGCGTTACCGTTACCGTCCATCAATTCGAGCACCTGCATTTCAGGACCGAACTTCAAATCTAAATACTAATCACTTTTATTTATGCGAAAGCAATATCAAGTCCTTTGCTTGAGAAAGCTTGCCCCGGGTATGCCCTCAACAACACATTGCACCGCCCTGAACTGGAACTCCGTCAAATCCGCTCCGGCGACCGCAACTGTCCCGTCGCGCACGTCGATGTTCAGCCTGACTGGATCAAATCCGAGGTCATTGCGGATACGCGCCGAAGCTGCAAGCCTGATACCTTCGTCTCCACGCGCAATGTGTTCGATACCCGAAAAGGAGGTCGCCTTTAAAAGGTCGCGGCGGCTGACGATCCCGATAACCGCGCGGTCGGACGTTACCGGAATACGCTTGATGTTGCGGCTCAGCATGGTCTCGGCCACCGTCGCCAACGGTGTGGAAGGGGCGACCGTAATAACCTCCGCCGTCATGACGTCACCAACGCGCCAGCTGTTGGATCGGATATAGTTTTTGAGATCTTGCTCATTGGTCATCGGATGAACCTGCCGGCCGAGCAAAGACTTCCCGATTTCCTTTCGACCCATCAGATCGCCTTCGGTGATAATCCCGACGAGATTTCCCTCGCTACCGGTTACCGGCAGACCGCTGACGCCGCGCTCCAGCATCACGGAAACAGCGTGACGCACATGAGCATCCACACTGATCGTTGCGACGTCGCGGGTCATGATGTCAGACGTAATCATGCGCATCCCTTTTGAAACGCGGCCTCGATCCGATCAGGCGGCTTTGCTTGACATGTCGAGCACGACGCGGCCCTCGACACGGCCAGCTTTGAGCTCCTCAAAAATCCGGTTGATGTCCTCAAGCGGCGCCGGCGTGACCTGAGCCTTGACTTTGCCTTCGGCAAAAAAGGCGATGGCCTCGTCAAGATCCCGACGCGTGCCGACGATTGAGCCCCGCACGGTTATGCGCTTCAGGACGACATCGAAAATAGGCGTCGCGAATTCGCCTGGCGGCAATCCGACCAAAGCAACGGTGCCTTTTCGTCGAACGAGCTGGAGCGCCTGCGAGAACGCCGGAGGCGATACCGCGGTGACGAGCACTCCATGTGCTCCGCCGCCTGTTGCTTCGAGGGCCTCGGCGATGGCGTCCGGGGACCGCGCGTCGAGAGCGACATCTGCCCCAGTCCGCCTTGCCAAAGCCAGCTTCTCAGGTGTGACATCCAGTGCAATGACCTTCAATCCCATTGCTTTGGCGTATTGGATGGCCACCTGGCCTAGGCCGCCGATGCCGGAGATGGCGACCCATTGCCCGGGTCGCACTTCCGTTTCCTTGAGCCCTTTGTAAGTCGTGACGCCGGCGCAGAGAATAGGCGCGACCGCCGTGAAATCAACGTCGTCAGGCAGTCTTGCAGCGAATGCAGCATTGGCGATCGCGTATTCCGCAAAGCCTCCATCGCAGCTGTAGCCCGTATTGTGTTGATGCTCGCAAAGCGTCTCCCAGCCGGTTTCGCAATGTTCGCACCGCATGCAGGCGTCATGGAGCCATGCGATGCCGACGGCATCGCCGATTGCAAAGTCCGTGACACCTGGACCGAGGGCCGCGACGGTGCCTGCTACCTCATGGCCGGGAATGAAGGGCACGGATGGCTTGACCGGCCAGTCGCCGGAGGCGGCATGCAGATCGGTGTGGCACACGCCACAGGCGGCCACTTTCACCAGCACTTCGCCCGGGCCGGGCACGGGTATCGGAACGTTCTCGATTATCAGCGGCTTTCCAAATTCATGAACAATCGCAGCTTTCATAAGTCCTTGCATGACTGACAACCTCCTGTTCGAATAAACCGCTTTTGTCTTTCAACCGGGTGACCTTGATGACGCCTTGCGGATCATCGCGGCCCGCGCTCGCCTATTGCAGGAAGGTCCGGAAGCGGCGTAGCGCAAAGACAAAGAGCGCTGCGCCGATAAGCACGAGAGCCAGCAGCTGTGGCCACACCACATCGAGGCCCGCACCGCGAAACAGGATCGATTGCGCAAGGATCACGAAGTGGGTGTTTGGCGCTGCGAGCATGATGTCCTGAATGATCTGCGGCATGCTTTCGCGTGGAGTGACGCCACCCGACAGAACCTGAAGCGGAAGCAGAACCAGCATCAACAGCAGCCCGAACTGCGGCATCGAGCCCGCGATGGTGGCGAGGAAAATTCCCATGCACGTGGTGGCGATGAGCTGTAGCGCCGCACCTGCCAGAAAAAGGCCGACGGAGCCCTGGATCGGCACCTGAAGAACCCCTTGCACGACGAACACGATCGAGATGGCAGAGGCAACAAGCACGACGAGCCCCATCGACCAGATCTTGCTCAGCATGATCTCGGTCGGCGTCACCGGCATCACGAGAAGATGCTCGATGGTGCCATGCTCGCGTTCACGTATGAGAGCCGCACCCGTGAGCACGATCGAAAGCATCGTGATCGATGAGATCACATTGGAAATGGCGCCGAACCAACCCTTGTTGAGCTCCTGGTTGAAGCGGGAACGCAGAGCGAGATCCACAGGAACCTCGGTGGTTCCCCGGTAGCGGTTGAGATATTCGCTGACTTCGCTGGAGACGATGGACTGGATATAGCCGCCGCCGCTGAAGGCCTGCGACATGCGGGTGGCGTCGACATTGAGCTGGATCGTAGGCGTTCGACCGGCAAGCAGATCACGCTGGAAATTCGGCGGAATGTCGAGGGCGAAAGTGTCGAGCCCCGCATCCATGCGACTGTCCATCTCATGCTGGGAAATGACCTTGGGGATAGAGAAATAAGGCGGGTAAAACGCGGTCAGGATGCGGGAGGAGACGGGAGACTGGTCTTCGTCGACGACAGCAATGGCTGCCTTGTTGAGCGTCTCAGGCATCGACGTCGAAGCCGTGTAGATCGACAGGGTGAAGGCATAGAGGATGAGGACGACAAGCATTGGGTCCCGGGCGAGACCGCGCAGCTCCTTGATGCCGAGTTGGGCGATGTTGGCCAAGCGCATGGATCACCCCGCCTGTTTCTTGAGGAGCGCCGCGCTGCTGGCGAGAAGAACCGGGACAGCGATCAGGAGCGGGATGAACGACGTAGCAAGATCCTTGAATTCGAGTGCCTTGGAGAAGGTACCGCGTGCGATCGTGACGAAGTAGGTCGCCGGATAGATTTGTCCGATAAATGCGCCCACCCCCTCCAGCGAGGAGACCGGATCGATCATTCCGGAATACTGGACGGCCGGAATGAGTGTGATCAGCGCGGTCCCGAAGATCGCAGCGATCTGGCTGCTCATGAAGGTGGAAGTGAGAAGTCCCAGCCCGGTCGCCGCCGTGACGTAGAGAAGTGCAGCACCGGTCAGCGTCAGGAAGCTGCCTGTCACCGGCACCTGGAACACGAATATCGCGAAGGCCGTCAACATGAAGAAGTTGAGCATGGCAAGCGCGATGTAAGGCAATTGCTTGCCGAGGAGAAACTCCACCCGAGTGACGGGTGTCACGTAGAAATTGATGATAGAGCCGAGTTCCTTTTCGCGCACGACACTCAGAACGGCGAGCATGGCGGGGATCATCATCAACAGCATCGGGATGACGGCTGGCACCATGGCCTTGAGGCTCTCGACGCTCGGATTGTAGCGGTATCGAAGGGCGATCTCGAAGGTGCCGGTCGTTGCCGCGTCGCCATAGAGTTCGCGCGCTTTCTGGGTGAGCCATGTCTGATGCATGCCTTGCACATAGCCCCGCACCGTCTCGGCCCGCGAAGGCATTGCGCCGTCGATCCAGGCGCCGATTTCGACCTTGGTGCCGCGCGCGACATTGCGCCCGAAGCCTGGCGGGATTTCCAGTGCGAGGCTGAGTTCGCCGTCGCGCATGCGTCGGTCGAGGTCGTTGTAATCGACGATCGGCGCCTTCTCCGTGAAATAGCGGGATCCGGCGATCTGAAGCGTGTAGTCGCGGCTGATCGTCGTGTCGTCCCGGTCGAGCACGGCAAAGGACAGGTTCTCGATATCCATATTGATGCCGAAACCCACGACGAACATCAAAATGACGCTGCCAAGAATGGCGAGCGTCGCGCGGATCGGGTCCCGGCGCAGTTCGAGCGATTCCCGCCGTGTATAGGCGAGCATACGGCGCAGGTTGAAAGTCGAACTAGCGGATGAAGCCGGCGGGGGCGCGGCGGCTTCATCCGCCTCTTCACGCTGCGTGATTGGGGCGGGCGCAGGTGAAGCCTTGTCGCCGATGGCCTCCTCCAAATAGGAAATGAAGGCTTCCTCCAGCGTTTCGGCTGAGCGCTTCTCGATGATGGCGCGTGGCGTGTCGCTGACGAGCACCTTGCCGGCATGCATAAGCGAGATACGGTCGCAAAGCTCTGCTTCGTTCATGAAATGGGTCGAAACGAAGATCGTCACGCCATCCTTGCGCGACAGGTCGGAGAGTATCTGCCAGAACCCGTCGCGCGCCACCGGATCGACGCCCGATGTGGGTTCGTCCAGGATCAGAATGTCGGGCGCGTGGATCATCGCCACGGCGAGCGACAATCTCTGCCGGATGCCGAGCGGCAGCGCATCCGGCAAAGTATCCATGATCTCATTGAGGTCGAAGCGCTCGGCCATGTCCGTAATGCGCGCCGGGATTTTATCGGGCGGCAGGCTGAACAGCCTGGCGTGCAAGTCGAGGTTCTGGCGGACCGTAAGCTCGGTGTAGAGCGAGAAGGCCTGGCTCATATAACCGACCTTCCGTCTGACCTCGATATCTTTCGGATCGACCTCGTTGCCGAACAGTTTTGCGGTTCCTTCGGTCGCCGGCAGGAGGCCCGTAAGCATCTTCATGGTCGTGGTCTTGCCGCAGCCGTTCGAGCCAAGAAAGCCGAAGATTTCGCCGCGGGGGATCTGGAAGCTGACATTGTCGACGGCGGTGAAGTCGCCGAACCGCATGGTCAGGTGTTCGGCTTCGATGGCATAGTCCGTCCGCCCGTCATCGGATCTCGGCGGTATGACCACCTCGTGGTGACCGGAGCGTCGTTCATCCGGAAGCAGGGCGACAAAGGCGGCATCGAGGTTGGCCGCTCCGGTGCGCGCGAGCAGTTCCTGCGGCGTGCCGGTCGCAAGGATCTTGCCGTCATCCATGGCAACCAGCCAGTCGAAGCGCTGCGCCTCCTCCATGTAAGCGGTCGCGACGACCACGCTCATCGACGGGCGGTCGCGGTGGATATCGTCGATCAGCTCCCAGAACTGCCTGCGTGACAGGGGATCCACGCCTGTCGTCGGTTCGTCGAGGATCAGCAAATCCGGGTCATGGATCAGGGCGCAGCAAAGTCCGACCTTCTGCTTCATGCCGCCCGACAATTTGCCGGCCGGGCGATCGGGGAAGGGGGCTAACCCGGTGCGCCGGAGCAGGTCGTCGATGCGGATCTCACGCTCACGCTTGTCCTGGCCGAACAGGCGCGCGAAAAATTCTATATTCTCGAACACCGACAGCGTCGGGTAGAGGTTTTTTCCGAGACCCTGGGGCATGTAAGCGATCTGCGGGCAGGTCCGGTCGCGGTGCTTCTTGTCGGCGATGTCGCCGCCCAGAACCTCAATATGGCCGTCCTGAACCTTGTGCGCGCCCGCAATGAGGCTGAGCAGACTGGATTTTCCGACGCCGTCGGGACCGATCAGCCCGACCATGATGCCGGCGGGAATGTCGAGGCTAACAGCATCAAGCGCGCGCGTCTTGCCGTAAGACAGGCTGACATCGTCGATTCTTACGACCGCGGCAGAGGGCTCCTGCGCGTCGTTCCCGCCTGGCGACAGTTGGCTCATTTCACCAATGCCTCGGTGAGGTGCGCAGGCCATTCGGCATCCTGCGCAATGCGGACATAGGCCATCCCGGGGAGCCCTGTCTTGACGTACTGAATATGCTCGCGCAGCAGTTCAGGCGATATTTTCGCCCTGATGCGGAACATCAGCTTCTGGCGTTCCTCCTCAGTCTCGACTGTCTTGGGTGTGAATTGTGCGACGTCCGCCACGAAGCTTGCCGTAGCGGGGATGACGTATTGAGGGGCGGCGTCGAGAACCAGACGAACCTCGGATCCCATCTGAATGCGGCCCGCCTGTTCGGTCGGCAGGAAGAACGTCATGTAAACGTCGCTGAGATCGACGATATTGAGGACGCGGCCACCAGACGACAGCACTTCGCCAGGCTGGGCAACGCGGTACTGTACGCGCCCTTCGCGGGGTGATCTCAGCGTGCTGTCATTGATATCCGCAACGATGCTTTCGATGGCCGCCTGCGCAGCCACGACGGAGGCCTCCGCATCGATGATCTGGGCCTTGGCGGCGCCGATGGCGGCCTCGGACGCGGAAAGCGACGCCTTCGCGGCCGCGACGGCTGCCCGTGCTCTCTGTGCCGATGCCCGGTCATCGTCAAGTGTTTGCAGGGATGTCGTATTGGTTCTGATCAGTTGCTCGGTGCGTGCGAGTTTCCGCTCCGCAGCATCCTGTTCGGCTTCGTGCTGGCCGATCACAGCAGCGGCAGCTTCACGCTCCGCCTCGCGCTGGGACAGAAGGCTTCTTGCCGTATCGACGCTGATGACGGCGCGCTGCAGCGAGGCTTCGGCCTGTTTTTTCTGCGCTTCCAGTTGCTGGGTATCCATGATGGCCAGCACCTGGCCGGCGCTGACGAACGCGCCTTCGTCGACCAAAATCTCCTTGATGCGTCCGGGGGTCTTCGTGGAAATGTCGATTTCGGTGGCCTCGATCCTACCGTTTCCGCCGGCGATCCCGGCCGGAAGCCCGGATCCGTCATAAATGCGCAAGCCGTAATAAGCGCCGGCGACGCCGGCAAGGACGACGATCGCGACAATCCAGTTCTTGAGAGATTTCATGCGCGGACCTCCCCTCGCGGAGCGGCCGCACGAGCGTACCGCGGATGGCTATGGAGATTATCTGAGGTCATCATGCGAAATGTCATTGCCATGGAAAAGAGCCTGTGTTGGTCACGGAAAGCCGCGCTCGGGCAAATACGAGACGGTCCCGCTTCCCTCCCCGGTTGCGAACGAGTGGTTGATTGCGCGCGATAATCGAGAGAGCGAGGAAGTCGGGCGAGAATGAGTCGTCGCAGCGATCTGCTGCCTTCGCACGGCTTGCAACTAATCTGCCTTGTGGTCTCGAGATTCAAACCTAATAGAAAGCTCGCCGTAGACGGGTTTTTTTGCACGTTCTTCATGGTTCACCAGAGTGTTTGCGTGAAGAACTGCTATTTGCCCCAGCCTCATCAACGCTTGTCTTGAAATCGCGAGCATATCATCACTCGATGACTAAAATGTCAACGGTGGACGCCGATTTGTCTTGAGCGGATGGTTCGGGCGTAGGATTGCGAGCGCCGCCGCCGCGGCGGCGAGGGATGGCCAGGTGACTGGTGGCTCAACCTGATGCCAGATCGCCAGCATCGTCCAGATCGATACCGACACGACGACGAGGACCAGCAAGGCGCCGCCGACACGCGAGCGTGAGCGGCTGTCGGTCGGGAGGGCGAGGCCCGGCCTAATGCGGTCGTGCATTCCCGTCTCCATGGCACGCGCCCTCCCAAAAGGTGGCAAAAGAAACTCAAGCGGGTGACTGTGGTCGCCGTCTCAGCGCAAAGGCAAAAATGATCATGGCCAAGCCGTTGAAAAGGAGATCGAACGCCAGCAGCGCCCCGATCAGCCACAGGCTGTTGACAGGCCATCCGGCAATAACGATCGCCCCGGCGACGAATGCAATAATACCCGCCAGCACGAGCCAGCCCCATCCTTGCGCGGGTCGCAACGCAAAGCCGGTAACGATACGCATAGCGCCCGCCGTGATGATGCTCAGAGAAAAAAGCAGCGTCAGGATCGTCGAGGCGAAAAGCGGGTTGGCAAATGCGAACAGACCGGCGACGATGTAAAAGGCACCGATCAGCAGCCAGCCGGCGAACTGTCTCCAACCTTTGACGTTGAAGGCGCAGATGACCTGCACGGAGCCTCCGACGAGCATCATCGCACCGACGAAGAAAACTGACGCCACAGTGGCCATAAGGACATTGGCGAGAGCCAGTACTCCAACTGCCGCAAGGGCGATGCCTGCGCCGACCAGCACCCCCATCTCGATCGCAGACGTTCGAGATCGTCCCGAGTGAGCTTTAATGAGTTCAATGCTGCCATGCAGCTCTCCTTATGTCTGTGCAGCGCAGAGCGATTCGCGGTCGCCGCACCCCACCCTAAAACCCTAGATGCAAACCGGTTGAGATTCCCCGCTAAACAGAGTAAACGACACCGTATCGTTTAACAAGCCAACTCGTCAAGGAACGCCAACTGAAGGAGTGTTCCGTCTCCGGGGGCATTCCCTGCCAATCCCTGTGACGTCAGAAAGGGCCGACTTTGCCCGCAAGCCCCTCCGTTCATAAGGCAACGTTGCAGAAAGCGCTTCAATGACGCGGACCGACAAGATCAATCACGCGCGTGTGGCGAGCCACCATGGCGGACGGCCGACACCGGCGGAGTCTGAACTGATATCGGCCCGGATCATGGCGGCTGCGCGCAAGCTTTTCCTGCGCGACGGGTTTGCGCAGACGAGCATGGACGCGATCGCTGCGGATATCGGAATCTCCAAGCGGACACTTTATTCGCGCCATCGAGGCAAGGCCGCACTTTTCGAAGCGATGGTCCTCGATGTTGTAAACATAGGCCTGTCGAAGATTGTTACGGGACAGTTGTCGGGCGATACGCTGCGGGACAAGCTGCTGACCTTGTCGTTGCGCATTCTCGAAGTTGCGACGGATCCGCTCATTATTTCTCTGGAAAGAGTTGTTGTTGGCGAGTCGTGGCAGTTCCCGCAGTTGGCGGGTCTCATCGGCCAGTATGGAATGCCGCCGATCCGCGAGGAGGTACTGGCCGTGCTGCGCGACTACGGGGCAAGTGAATCCGGTCTGGCCCGTGATGCGGAGATATTCCTGTCCATCACGGTGATACCGCATCTGCGGCAGGCCGTTCTTCAACGGACGCCGCCGGGAGTCGCGGGGATAGACCGGGCTGCCCTCGAACGCACCATTGATATCTTCGTCCGAGGAATAGAGGTGGAACCATGAGTGGCATCCACACAATCGGCAAATGCCGCGCAATGACACGCTGGCTGCTCGTTTCGGACTGCGCTTCCCGACCTCAGGGCACACTAGTTCCGAACAGAGCCACGCTTGAAGGCGCGACGCAGGCGGGCGTGCTGGGGGCGGCGACGGGACAGGCGATCATCGACGCCGACGTCGGTCCAGGAGACCGCATCGGGGCAGTGGCGATGCAAGCGGCGAAGACCTCCGGCGTAGCGGCGAGCGTGGCCGTCAGTGCGCCGATCGCTGTTTTCGAACCGACCATGCGGCAAAGCTACGGCGTGCAGGTTGAAAGGCTTGGACGGGCGGCAGGTGACCCGCGGATCGGAGGTAAGCCGATGATCCGAGCCCCCTCTGCAAACGCATGGAATCGAAAGCCCACCACTGGAATGGGCTGTCTGCGCGCGCTCCGGGATGGTCCCGCCAGAAATCATTCAATGGAAGTTCGCCCAATAAGATGATTCAAGTTAGCCCCTTTCTGTCTTTCACGATTGCGGTCCTGCTCCTCATCGTGGGCAAGATCTTGACGATGAACATCGCGGTGCTGCGAAAGTACTCGATACCGGAGCCTGTCGTCGGCGGCATTTTGTGCGCCTCGCTGGTGGCTCTGGCCTACTGGATTGCGGGCTGGAGAATCCAGTTCGAACTCGGCATGCGGGACTACCTTCTGCTGCTGTTCTTTGCCAGCATCGGCCTTAAGTCGGATGCTGCCACTCTCTTGCAGGGCGGCAGGCCGCTTGTCGTGCTTCTCGCGCTTGCAACGACGTTTATGCTCATCCAGAACGCCACGGGCATGGGGATCGCCGCATTGTTCGGGCTTGACCCGAAGGCCGGCCTGATGGTCGGGTCCGTCTCGCTCACGGGCGGCGTGGGCACCACGGTCGCCTGGGCGCCGATCTTCGTCGGCGACCTCGGGATCGCCAACGCAATGGAACTCGGCATCGCGAGCAACACGGTCGGGCTGATCGCCGCGTGCGTGATCGGCGGCCCCATGGCGGCCCTATTGATCCGACGTAACCGGATCGTCACCTCGGGCGATGCAGATCTTGACATCGGCGCCGCCCATGAGGAGCCGGAGCCGAAAATGGACTATTTCTGCCTGCTCTGGGCGATCCTGGCGCTCAATGTGGCGGTCATGCTCGGCATGGCGCTCGACTCCCTGATCGCCCTGACGGGCTTCAGGCTGCCCGCCTTCGTCAGTTGCCTGCTGGCCGGCATCGCAATCCGCAATCTGATGCCGCTGGCGGCCGGGGCCGCCATCACCCGCGTTTGGCCCGGCGTACGGCAAGGATTGTCGCTTCTGTCCGACCTCACTCTTGGGCTGTTCCTGACGATGGCTCTGATGGGCCTGCAGCTGTGGCAGTTGAGCGGCGTCTTCACCTTCGTTGTGGCCGCACTGGTCGTGCAGGTCGCGCTCACGATCGTCTACACGGTTTTCATCGTCTTTCCCGCCATGGGGCGCGATTACGAAGCAGCCGTGATATCGGCCAGCTTCGGCGGCATCACGCTCGGGTCCACCGCCACTGCCATCGCCAACATGACGGCCGTCACCCAGCAGTATGGTGCGGCGCATCGGGCCTTCATCATTGTGCCGCTCGTCTGCGGCTTCTTCATCGACCTCGTCAATGCGGTCGTCATCGCCATGTTCGCCCAATAGCGCCGGGCTATGTTTCGTCCGAACCCTAAGAGAAAAAAATGGATGACAAGAACCAACATGACCTGCCGACAGGCACTTCCGAGGACAAGCCCGCCGACATGGCCCCGGAAGCCCCGGCTGACGCTCCCGTCGAAGCAGGACCGGCCAGGACGGGAATCCGGATCGGCGTGCTGGTCATCGGGCTCATGGTTGCCTTCGTGGCCTGGTACACCGTTTCCGACAAGCTCGCCCCCTATACGGACCGCGGCACGGTCAGCGGCTACGTTGCCCGTATCGCGCCCCGCATCTCGGGGCCGGTGATCAGTGTCCACGTTGAGGACAATACGATTGTCCAGCAGGGTGATCTTCTTTACGTGATCGATCCGCGCCAGTTCGAGATCGCGGTCCAGCAGGCGGAAGTAGAACTCGAGCAGGCGACCCAGTCGATCGACGCCTCGTCGGCGGCCCTGGTCGCGGCACAGGCCAAGGTGTCGCAGGCCAGGGCCAAACTCGAAAACGCAACGACCTCGAACGCCAGGACGCAAAGCCTCGTCCAGCGTGGCATCGCCGCACGGCAGCAGGAGGAAGCATCTCGCGCGGAGCTCGGGGTCGCGCAGGCGGAGGTCGATGCGGCGGAGGCCGATCTGGCCAGCGCAGAAGCTGAATTGGGGGTGGCGGGCGCGAGCAATCCGCGCATCAAGGCAGCGCAACTCAAGCTGGAAAGGGCGCAACTCGACCTGATCTACACACGGGTGGTCGCACCGACGCTCGGCGTGGTCACCAATCTCGATCTCGCAATCGGCCAGTACGTGAGCGCGGGTTCAGCCGCCCTCACCTTCATCGACGGAAGGGGAGCGTGGATCACGGCCGATATGCGCGAGAACCAGCTCGCCAATATCGAGCCGGGCAACAAGGTGGGCCTGCTTTTTGATGCCTTGCCGGGGCAGATTTTTACCGGGACCGTACACAGCGTCGGCTGGGGCATCGATACCGGACGGACCGCATCCAGCGGTTTGGTGCAGAACGAGCCGGAAACGCGCTGGTTCGAGCCGGCCCGCCGGTTTCCCGTGCGCATTGAACTCGATCGAGCGCTTTCGGAATGGCCTCGCATCGTCAGGGTGGGCGCGAAGGCCACCGTCGTGGTCTACGCCGCAGGCGAAAGCAATCCGTCAGCGTGGATCGCAATGGCCCTGCACCGCGCCCAGTCGCTTCTGTCCTATCTGTATTGAGGTGGGGCCATGTATGTTTCGCCCCGGCCGAGCTTTCGCGACGACCCAAATTTTCCTTTGCGCATGGCGCTGCTTGCGGTGATCTCGGTGGGCGCGATACCCTTTGTCATGCCCTCTATGCCGGCGCTGATGGCGGCCCTGCCGTTTGGCCTGATGGCCGGCATGCGCAAGGCCTTCGATCCGAAGAAAGCCATAGGAGGTCCTCTGGCGCTCATCGTGATGATTTGGTTGGCAAGCGGCGTGCTCACCCTTCTCATGTCTTGGCCGGTGGCGTTCCTGATCGCGGTCGGCAGCCTCTATTTCGTCGCGTTCTATCTCATCCAGAGTACCGGCAACCCGATGGGAATGCTGATCCTGGTGTCCGTCGGCCTAGCCTCGATCCTGGGTATGAACTCCATAACCGCGCTCGATGCGTTGCGCGATTCAGTGGTCGAGGCGGGCGTCCTCGCGTTGATCGCCATTCCGGTGCTCTATCTCTTCGTGCCGCCGGCCACGCGGGAGAAGATGATCGACAAATATGAGCCCGCGCCGGGTAACCATGTGCGATCGGCGCTGATCAGGGCTGTCGTCTTGCTCGGGTTCAGCTTCTGGCTCTACAGCTTCATCGATATGTCAAACATGATGATGGCGATCGCCGCAATCTTCGTGCTGTGTTTCCCGACACGTGAGCAGTTGTTTGCGGAGGCCCGGGAACGGATCTTTGCGACGGTGCTAGGTGCGTCCGCGGCGGGTGTCGCCCTGTTCCTGATGACCCTGAACGCCCATTTCTTCATGCTGGTCGGTCTGGTGTTTCTCACGGTGCTGTATTTCGCCACCATGATGATGGTCGGACGACATCCGCCGATGGTCTACCAGTTCAGCGCATCGGCTGCCCTGTCACTGATCGTCGGCGCCCTGACTACGCAGGAACCTTCCTACGCCGCTCTGACCCGCCTGGCGCTGACTTTCGGAGGAACCGTCGTCGCCGCGCTGCTGACGGCGACGCTCGAAAGCCTGTTCGATGCGTGGGAACGACGCCCTGTGCGCCGCTAAACGAAGCAAGGATTCGCCATCATCTCGCCATTCATCGTGACCAATTCGTCATCGGGTACGACCAGGCCACGCCCGATCGATGGGTTCATAGCCTACCGCACCAATCAACCCAGACAGTTGTTCGGCATGAAGCATGTCGTGCCGGCGATGCGACGCGCCGGGGATCGAGCGATCGTCAACGCCGGCTTGAGATGGGCGTACGCGGCGCTGCACGGCTATGCGCGCGCCTTGCCGGCCAAGCCGAATCTCGGCGCATCATCATCAACGCCATCGCGCCGGGCTTTGTCGCGGACACCGAGTTCTTCGAGGCTGGCGGCTATTGTGACAGCGCCAGGATGGTTGACCGGGCGGCAGGGCAAACCCGGGTCGGCCGCGTCGGTAAGCGCGACGACATCACTGCCTGCGCCGAATGGCTGTAGTCCGAGCGCGAATCGATGTCCGCGCCGACAGTGCTGCATGCGCCACTGGCGAGATTGGCCGTGTCAATCCTCGTGGATAATGTTCCGCCATGAGGCCGAGGCGGCCTCCGGCCGGCGTAACCGGGGAGCACGGGCTGCCCAAACACAGGTAGATGCGGGCTGATTTGACTGGGCCTCGCCGGCTGCTGGCGTTCGGTGGTTCTCGTCGGAAGAGAACACAAGATTCGGTCCATCCTTCAGCGGCGACGTGAGACCGCGCTCGAACATATGGATCGTGGTTAGAGGCGCCGCCCTACAGCGGTAATTCGGTGCGAGTTCTCCGAGTTTGTGAATAATGTGAAACGAAAAGTACATCGCAGCGTTAGGCGATAGGTAGTCATCGTCTGTTGACTGCCGTTTGCTATGCCGATAAACCAAGCAGCCGTTTATTTGGAGAAATTATGCCTAAACGACTGATCGTTCCCGCCCTGGAAGACACCACCCGTGAGCGCATCCTGAAAGCCGCGATACTTCGCTTCTCCACATACTCCTACGAGGAAACCGGGTTGCGAGACATTGCTGCCGATGTCGGCGTCGACATGGCCTACGTTCATCGTTCCTTCGGTTCAAAGGAGAAGCTGTTCCGGGAGGCTGTCAAGGCGATGATCCGTCCCGAGGTCTGGCTCATCGGCGAGGCGAGTGAATTGCACATGACGCTGGCGAAAGACGTCCTTGCCGAGAAAAGTGTCAACGAAATCCGGCCTTTTGACATCCTCGCGCGATCTTTTTCCAGTCCAGAGGCATCGCGTGTTTTTCGTGAGCTCATCGACGACGGGTTCGTCAAGCCGTTCGCTTCCAAATGCCCGCTCATGTCCGAGCGGCGCGCGTCAATGGTCGCCGCGTTTCTGGCCGGGGTCAGTATTCTTCGTGACGTCATCGGCACACCAGCCCTCCAGAAGAGCGGAAGTGATCGTGAACTGATGGCTCTGGTCTCCCAGATTGTCGAGTTCATCATGAACGAAGACAAGGAATGCCAGACCATGAGGGCCACCGTGCCGATCAGTCGGGAGACATAATGAATGATTTGAGCAGGTCAGGAATGAGGGCGGCAGATGTCCCTCACGATACTCTCGGCACGGAGGCCTTCCGCGCCATTGATCGGATGCGCGAAGCCTGGAGCGCGCGGATCACCGGCGGGCTTTCGCCCGCGGCGCTGGCGCTAGCATTGTTCGACTGGTCGATTCATCTGGCCTCGGCGCCGGGGAAGCGTCTGGAGCTTATCGACAAGGGGGTGCGGAAAAGCGCCCGGCTGTCGGGCTATCTCTGCGCCGCCAGTCTCGATGACGACACTCCATCCTGCATCGAGTCCTTGCCGGGCGACTACCGCTTCACCGGGGAGGCGTGGAAGGGACTCCCCTTTGCGGCCTATGCCCAGGCGTTCCTGCTCGCCCAGCAGTGGTGGCACAATGCGACGCGGGAGGTGCCGGGCGTCGCTCCTCACCACGAGGACGTGGTCTCCTTCGCCGCGCGGCAAGTGCTCGACATGTTCTCGCCCTCCAACAACCCGTTCACTAATCCCGAGGTGATCAACAAAACCATCACCACTGGAGGGGCAAACTTCCTCTCGGGGTTCCAGAACTGGTTCGAAGATGTGAACAGGCTTGCAGGCGGCCGCCCGCCCGTCGGTGCGGAAGGGTTCGCACCGGGCCGGGATGTCGCGATCACTCCCGGCAAGGTCATCTTCCGAAACCATCTGATCGAACTGATCCAGTACAGCCCCACGACCAACACCGTGGTGGCGGAGCCGGTGCTGATCGTGCCGGCCTGGATCATGAAATACTACATCCTTGACCTGTCGCCGGAGAACTCCCTGGTACGCTATCTGGTCGGGCAGGGGCACACGGTGTTTGCCGTTTCCTGGCGAAACCCTGGGGCAGACGATCGCGATCTGACGCTGGACGATTATCGCCGTTTGGGTGTCATGGCCGCGCTCGACGTGATCGCCGCCATCGTTCCCGACAGCAAGATCCACGCCACTGGCTATTGTCTAGGCGGTACGCTTCTCGCGATGGCGGCGGCTGCGATGGGGCGCGCCGGCGACGGGAGGCTGGCAACGCTCACCCTTTTCGCAGCCCAGACGGATTTTTCCGAACCCGGCGAACTGGCGCTGTTCATCGATCCGAGCCAGATGCATTTTCTTGAAAGCATGATGTGGGATCGGGGCTATCTGTCGGCGAGCCAGATGGCCGGCGCCTTTCAAATCCTGAAGAGCAATGACCTCGTCTGGTCGCGACTGGTCCACGACTATCTCATGGGCGAACGCACGCCGATGAACGACCTTATGGCCTGGAATGCCGATTCCACGCGCATGCCTTACCGCATGCATGCCGAATACCTCCAGCGTCTCTACCTGGACAACGAGCTTGCATCCGGCCGCTTCATCATCGATGGCCGTCCGGCGGCGCTGCAGAATATCCGCGTGCCGATGTTCGTCGTGGGAACGGAACGCGATCATGTCGCGCCATGGAGATCGGTCTACAAGATCCACCAGCTAGCCGATACCGATGTTACCTTCGTTCTCGCCAGCGGCGGGCACAACGCAGGCATTGTCAGCGAGCCGGGCCATCGCGGTCGCCGCTATCGCATCGCGACCAGGCTGGCAGCCGACATCTGCCTCGGACCCGACGAATGGGCAGCAGAGGCAGAGGAGAGGGGCGGTTCCTGGTGGGAGGCGTGGCTGCCGTGGCTGGCTACACATTCAGGCAAGGTTCGTGTAGCCCCGCCTCAGCTTGGTGCCGCCGAGAGGGGTTTTCCTGCCATTGCAGAAGCGCCCGGTGCCTACGTGTTCCAGAAGTGAGAGTGCGATGGCGGAAAAATTACTGACAAATCATACCTTCGCCGATTTACAGGTCGGCGATACCGCAAGCCTCACACGGGTGGCAGGTGATACCGACATCGATCTGCTGGCAGCGATGCTCGGCAAAAGGCCGGCAGTTGGTGACGGGGCAGCGGAGGCAACGACGTTCTTCAACGATATCGTTGCCAACGGGCTTTGGACAGGCGCGCTGGTCTCTCTGGTGATCGGCACAAGGCTTCCGGGGCCAGGGACGATCTATCTGGGACAGGATTTCCGTTTCGTGAAGCCGGTCGCCGCCGGCGACACGATCACGGCAACCGTGCGGGTGGTGCAGAAAAACCCGGACAATCGCACTGTTGCACTGGAGACGATCTGCGCAAATCAGAAAGCGGAACTTGTCCTGACCGGTAAGGCCATGGTGATCGCGCCCGACAAGTCGGTCGAATGGACCGCAACACCCTCCTCCGTCGCATTGCAGGATACAGGGCGAGCAAGCCGATATGAGGCTTTTGTTGCCGAAGCTCGTAGTCTCCCCCCGGTTCGGGCCGCCATTGTACACCCGTGCTCCGCCGGAGCAATCCTGGCTGCGGTCGAGGTCCGCCAACAGGGCCTGTTCGACCCGCTGCTGGTCGGGCCGGAGGCGAAGATTCGCGCAGCCGCCGAAGCCTCAGGGATCGATATGGGCGACATGGCGATCGAGGACGTTGCGCACAGCCATGCGGCAGCCGCGCGCGCCGTGGAACTCGCGGTCGGCGGTACGGTTTCGGTTCTGGTCAAGGGCAGCCTGCATACCGACGAGCTTCTGGGCGCCGTCCTCGCCACCGGGTCCGGTCTCAGAACGGAGCGGCGCGTCAGCCACGTCTTCGCCTTCGACGTCCCGGCCTATGGCAAGCCGCTGATCGTCACCGACGCTGCGATCAACATCCAGCCGACGCTCGACCAGAAACGCGACATCTGCCAGAACGCTATCGACCTTCTTCTAGCTCTTGGCGTCAAAGAGCCGCGCGTGGCGGTGCTCGCAGCAGTCGAGACCGTCAACGCGAAGATGCCATCCACCCTTGACGCCGCGGCGCTGACCGTCATGGCGGCGCGTGGCCAGATCATCGGTGGACGTGTCGATGGCCCGCTTGCCTTCGACAATGCCATCGATCTCGATGCGGCGAAGACGAAGGGCATTGTCTCTCCCGTCGCGGGCGAGGCCGACATCCTGCTCGTGCCGGACCTTGAGGCTGGCAACATGCTCGCCAAGCAACTGATTTATTTCGCGGGGGCGACCGCGGCCGGCATCGTGCTCGGCGCGCGCGTGCCGATCGTGCTGACCAGCCGCTCCGATCCGCTTTCGGCGCGCATCGCCTCGGCAACGCTCGCAAGACTGCTCGTCGCCCGCAATCAGGTACCCGGAACGGGGGCCATCTCATGAGCCAGCAACTGCTTGTCACCTTCAATGCCGGCTCCTCCACGGTCAAGATCGGCCTGTTCGCCGTTGAAGGCGGTGGCCTCACGCGAATCGGCAAGGGAATGATCGATTTCCGCAAGGCCCCGTTGCGCTTCGAGCTTTCCGAAGGCCCGGATCGCTTCGATGTTGAGCTGGAAGCCAAAGCGGAGGAAGAACTGGACGAGGTCTTGCGCGAAGCGTTCGACCGGCTGTCCTGGCACTATGATTTATCCGGCATCGCCGCTATCGGCCACCGCGTTGTGCACGGCGGTGACCTGTTTGACGGACCGGTGCTCATCAACGATCAGGCGATGTCGCAGATGGAAGCGCTGATACCGCTTGCGCCGCTTCATCAGCCCCAGGCGCTGCGCCTTGTCCGGGCGATCGCGCGCCTTCGGCCAGAAATCAGGCAGACCGCCTCCTTCGACACGGCTTTCCACCGCTCGCATGCCGACGTCGTCCGCCGCTTCGCCCTGCCGCGGCAGCTCTACGAAGAGGGTATCAAACGCTATGGCTTCCACGGCCTTTCTTATCGATCGATTGCCAACCAGCTTATCAGCAAATGGCCGGAGCAGGCGGCGGGCAAGGTCATCGTCGCCCATCTCGGTTCCGGCGCCAGTCTTTGCGCGATGCACAACTGCGTCAGCCGCGACACCAGCATGGGTTTCTCAACGCTGGACGGCGTACCGATGGCGACGCGCTGCGGGGCGCTCGACGCCGGCGTGGTCATACACCTCTTAAAGGCCGGGCGAGATCCTGGCGAAATCGAGGATCTCCTTTATCACCGGTCCGGTCTCATGGGCGTTTCCGGCATCAGCGCCGACAGCCGCGTGCTTCTGGAGAGTGATGAGCAGCAAGCCAAGGAAGCAATCGAGCTGTTCACCTTCAGGGTCGCCGGTGAGATTGCCCGGCTTGCCTCGACGCTGGGCGGTCTCGATACTCTCGTATTCACCGCCGGGATCGGCGAGAATCAGCCGACGATCAGGGCTGATATCTGCACCCGGCTGATGTGGCTCGGCATTGATCTCGATCCTGGAGCGAATGCCGGGAGCGGTCCCGTCATCAGCAGTCCTGCCAGTCGTCTTACCGTCCTTGTCATCCCGACCGATGAGGAGCAGGTGATCGCCACTGACGCCTTGAGAATCTCGGGAGGCTGAGCGATGGCTTCGATCGTTGATTTATTCGGAAGACGTGGCCTCGTCGTCGGCATCGCCAACGATTCCTCCATCGCAGCCGGCTGTGCAACCGCGTTCAAGGCTGCCGGCGCCGATCTGGCGGTCACCTATCTCAACGACAAGGCTGTCCCGTTCGTGCGCCCGGTTTCCGATGAACTGGGCGCATCACTGTTCATGCCCTGTGACGTTCGCATTGATGGGCAGCTCGAGGCGGTGTTCGACACCATAGCAAATGAATGGGGCCGCCTCGATTTCTTGCTTCATTCGATCGCCTTCGCGCCACGACAGGACTTGCAGACGAGCATCGTCAACTGCTCCGCTGAAGGTTTCGCGCAGGCCAGGGATACATCGTGCCATTCCTTTATCCGCATGGCGCGGCTCGCCGCCCCGCTGATGAAGGAAGGCGGATCCTTGATAACCGTCAGCTTTTTCGGGGCTGAGCGCGTCGTCGACAACTACAATCTGATGGGACCGGTGAAGGCGGCCCTGGAAGCAAGCGTACGCTACCTGGCCGCGGATCTCGCAGCGCGGGACATCCGCGTCCATTGCCTGTCCACCGGGCCGATCGCTACCAGGACAGCTTCCGGAATCGAACGTTTCGATGAGCTCATCGATACGGTGCGTGAGCGAACACCATCGCGACGCCTCGTGAGCATCGCTGAGGTTGGGCGTATCGCCGCATTTCTGGCAAGCGAGGCGGCAACGCCTCTGTCGGGGTCGGTGGTATACGCCGATAACGGTTTCCACATCACGGCCTAGCCAGAAGGCGGGCTGATGCAAACTAAGTCGAGGTCGCTGCTCGCGCGGCGACAGGGTGAACTCTGTCATATCGAGAGCGCGATGCTTCGAATGCATAAGTAGGAAATCGGTTCAGTCAATGCGTAAAATCAGTCTACGCCTTACGCTACTTCTTCTCACAGGCCTGCTTGCAGCCTGTGCCGGCCGCCCCGGCCCGGAACTGCTCGCCCAAACGGCCGAAGCCGTTTCGGGGGCCAAGCTCACGACGGTTTATGTGGCTACCACGCGCAAGCGTGATGAGAACGGTATCTACACGTCGGGTCGTAGCCGCGAGGTCAGCTATATCCGCTACAGGGTTTCCATCCCGCCGGGTCACAAGACGGGCAATGTCGAATGGCCGAAATCGAAGCCGAATCCGAAGACGGATTTTGTCACCGTCGACCAGGAGATTCTCGACGCGGAGACATTCGAGGAGGAAGTCACGAGTAAACGCAACGGCAAACCGCCAAGTGTCGGCGTGTTCGTGCATGGCTACAACACCAATTTCACAGAGGCCGTCTATCGCATAGCCCAGATGACAGCTGACGCCGGCGTCGATGCCGCTCCGATCCTGTTTGCGTGGCCGTCCGAAGGCGCTCTGAGCGGCTACGTCGCCGACAAGGACGCGGTGACGTTCTCGCGAGACCAGTTGGCGGATTTGCTCGGCACCCTGGCGCGCAAACAGACCCAGGGTCCCATCACGCTCGTCGGCCACAGCATGGGGGCATGGCTGACGACGGAAGCCGTGCGCCAACTTCGGCTTACCGGCAAGGATGCGGCGATCCATCGACTCCAGGTCGTGCTGGCGGCGCCCGATATCGATGTCGACGTGTTCCAGGCACAGCTTGCGACGATCGGCCCACTGAACCCGCCGATGACAATCCTTGTCTCCAAGGATGACAGAGCGCTCAAGGTCTCGGAATTTCTGTCCACAGAACGTCAGCGCCTGGGCAGGATCGACGTGACGGATCCGAAAATCGAGGAGGCGACGCGCAAGGCGAACGTGCAGGTGATCGATATATCGGATATCGAGGCCTCAGACAGCTTCCGCCACAATCGTTTCGTCGGTCTCGCCGCCTACTATCCGAAGCTTTCGGGCCGGGATGGAACAAGCGACCCTCGAAATCTTAGGCAAGCCGGAGCGTTTGTATTCAATTCGGCTGGCGCGGTCCTTTCCAGCCCATTTGTACTTGCCGGCAAGATCGTCGGCGGAAACTGACACGACGCGAAGCAGCTTTCTTCACGCAACTATTGCAGGAGAATACTTATGATATTCAATTACACCGCAAGCCTCGACGCCACCGACCTGCAACTGTTGCGATCGCGATGGCGATGGCTGCTGGGCGCAGGCATGGTGCTCGTGCTGATAGCTCTTGTCGCCCTCTCCAACCTGTTGCTGGCCACGGTCGTTTCCGTCCTCTTTGTCGGTGTCACGATGCTACTGGCGGGTGCGGCGCATATCGTCTTCGCATTTCAGATGAAGCGATGGGGCCAAACTGTCGGTTTGCTCGTTGTCGGTGTGCTTTATGTCGCGGCCGGTGTGATGACATTCTGGAACCCGGTCCTGGCATCCACTTTCCTGACACTGCTGATGGCTCTCAGCATGCTCGTCGCAGGCATTGTCAGGACTGCCGCCGGTCTGGCGATCCGCCCGGCTTCCGGTTGGCTGTGGCTCGCGGCGGCTGGCGCCGCAACGGTGCTTGTTGCACTGGTCATCCTTGTGGGCTGGCCGGTCAACAGTTTGTGGATCATTGGCGCACTGCTGGCGATCGACGTCATGGTGACCGGCTGTGCCCTGAGCGCATTGGCGCTCGCGCTGCGACGGTCCGTCAGTATCGACCGCAATCACGAATAAGAACCCGAGGCTGGAAACGACAATGAAGCAAACAAGACCGTTCACCGTGGAGGTCCGAAAGAAACGCCGGCTACAGGAGCATGAAGCTGTCTTTCCATGGCGGGCCGTGAAAACGACAGACGAGGCCAGATCCGTGCCGGAAGGGGAAAACACAGCCCCGAATGAAATCGCGCCTCAGAACGACCCAGCAGGCCACCGTACCCGCACACGGCGGGGCTGAACTCTGCCCGCCGGGCCTCCCTGACGCAATCCGGAGGCATAAGGAAAAGGATTTTAGTCCTCTCAATCATCAGCTGTTGACTCAAGGAGTATGTTCATTAGGGTAAAGCTGATGTTTGGTGACGAGGGGTGGAATGAAGACGCCAAAAGATATTGTCGTTTATATCGATACAGCCGATGTTTCTGTTTGTCGGGTCTATATTGATTATGCTGTTTCACTTGCACGCGCATGGGATGCGCATGTCGTTGTCGCTTTCGTGCCGGAAGATTTGATCGCCACTCCGTCCCATGGCTTCGCCCGAGGGGCGGCGATCAACAGCATGATAACCTCCTTCGAAGCGCGCCGGCATGACGCCGAAGAGCAGCTGCGGGGGTGTCCGTCGTCGAATGATTTGAGACTTTTTGGGCTTTGGAAGATTGGAGTTTCCGGCTCGGATT
>Ga0209793_1000606_pt1 | contig 36633 bp, 38 predicted proteins | sample EBPBio122009_DNA_FD_185863 | JGI IMG/M metagenome (GOLD analysis project Ga0209793, IMG submission 185863) | Wastewater treatment Type I Accumulibacter community from EBPR Bioreactor in Madison, WI, USA - Reactor 1_2/2/2009_ DNA (SPAdes) (version 2) | ecosystem: Engineered > Bioreactor > EBPR >... | reverse complement strand
AACCAGCGGGCGGGTGTTGGCGATCAGCACGTCGATCGGGTCGCCGTCTTCCGAGAGCGTGTGCGGCACGAAGCCGTAATTGCCCGGATAGGTCATCGGCGTGTAGAGGAAACGGTCGACGACGAGCGCGCCGGCTTCCTTGTCCATCTCGTACTTGATCGGGTGGCCGCCGACGGGCACCTCGACAATGACGTTCACGTCGTCCGGCGGGTTCTTGCCAACGGAAATCGCATCGATACGCATGGGGGCTCCCTCGATTGGAAATGGAGTGGTTTGCGCGCTTCCTAATGCGAATCCCATTGCAGCGCAACATGACTTTCATCCAAGGCGAATAGACGGGCCACCTGCGCCGTTTCTCCGATGACCGGAGGATGTCTCATGCGCGTTGTACCCCTCTTCCTTGCCGCCACCGTCTATGCCATCGCCGCACAGGCCAACGAGAGCGCCTATACCGACCGCGATCTCGATGCCTGCAAGACCCTTGCAAAAGAGGAGGAAGGCGAGAGCATCACGATGAAATGCGCCGGTTACGGGAAGGCTCCGGTTTATTTCAAGGAGGGCGACCTCCGGCAAAGCCAGGCCTACGGCCCTATAAGCAAGGACTGGCTCGACGGGGCCTTCGAAACCTTCGGCCCCTTCAACCACACCAATGCGAAGATCGAATGGCGCCTCGACGGCGACGGCGCACCGTTTGCGACCGTCGTACGCTGGTTCGTCGCCGACCCGGAAACGACGAGCGATGCCGATACGCGCTACGGTCAGGTGCTCGTCGTCTCGACGGTCGCCACGGCGGACAATCCAACAAGCTGCGTCGTCGGCTATGTCGACGCGCTGGAGAACAAGGACGCCAATATGCTCGCCCGGCAGATCGCCGACGAAGAGGCGGATGGCTTCACCTGCGGCCAGGACGAGCCGCAATGGCAGGGAAAGCGGGGAAAGCTGGCGGGCGAGCCGATGCGCACCCTGCCGGAAGCGGGGCAATAGCCGTCAGGGCCAGACGAAACCGATCTTCTTCAGTTCCTTCTCGCCGAAATTCTCCATGCCCTCGGCGATGTCTCGCCCCCCGGCCGAGCGGAAGAAATTATGCGCGTGCTCGCTGTCTTCGAGGCACCAGGCGATCATGCCGTTACAGCCGAGCGACTTCAAAAGCCGCTGCGCCTCACCGAAGAGCAGGCGGCCAAGGCCGATACCCTGGTATTCGGGGCGCAGGTAGAGTTCATAGATCTCGCCTTCCTGCGGCAGGGCCCGCGCCCGGTTGAGGCCGAGCGTCGCATAACCGGCGACGGTGCCGGCGACATCGAGCACGAGAAGCGTGGCGGGACCACGCGTCGCCTTGCGCCACCAGGCTTCGCCGCGGCGGTCGACCATCTGGATGAGCGGCTTGTGCGGAATGAGGCCGCCATAGGCCTGCAGCCACGACACCCGATGCGTCTCGGATATCGCGCGCGCGTCCTGCGGCTCGGCGCGCCGCACATCGATCGACAGTGTCTTCATAACACGACTCATATTCCCGCACCGATTCCACCGGAATCGCGCATCGCGCGAAGGCCCCCCTTGCCCACAGGCAAGTTCGAGGTGGCATCCAGGAAAGTTAACGCTTTTTTAATAAACGTCACAAGCCGTAAAACGATGGCACACACATGAAAAACCCCGGCACAGGGCCGGGGTCTCATTTTGTCCCGTTTCGGGAACCGTCCGATTACGCGGCGCCGGCGGAGCGCTGCTTTTCGAATCGCTTGCGGTCGTTCGGGTCGAGATAGAGCTTGCGCAGGCGGATCGACTTCGGCGTCACCTCGACGAGTTCATCGTCCTGGATCCAGGACAGCGCGCGCTCCAGGGTCATCTTGATCGGCGGCGTCAGGCGGACGGCTTCGTCCTTGCCGGCGGCGCGGATGTTGGTGAGCTTCTTGCCCTTCAGCACGTTGACCTCAAGGTCGTTGTCGCGCGTGTGGATACCGACGATCATGCCCATATAGACCTTCTCGCCCGCGTCGATGACCATCGGACCGCGATCTTCCAGATTGAAGAGCGCGTAGGCGACGGCTTCGCCCGCTTCGTTGGAGAGCAGCACGCCGTTGACGCGGCCGCCGATCTCGCCCTTGTAGGGCTGGTAGTCGTGGAACAGGCGGTTCATGATCGCCGTGCCGCGCGTATCCGTCAGCAGTTCCGACTGGTAGCCGATGAGGCCGCGGGTCGGGGCGAAGAAGACGAGGCGGACGCGGTTGCCGCCCGAGGGGCGCAGCTCGACCATCTCGGCCTTGCGTTCGGACATCTTCTGCACGACGACGCCGGAATGCTCTTCATCCACGTCGATGACGACTTCCTCGATCGGCTCCAGAAGCTGGCCGCTCTCGTCCTTGTGCATGACGACGCGCGGACGCGACACGGCAAGCTCGAAGCCTTCGCGGCGCATGGTCTCGATGAGAACGGCGAGCTGAAGTTCACCGCGACCGGAAACGAAGAACGAGTCCTTGTCGCCCGACTCTTCGATCTTCAGGGCCACGTTGCCTTCCGCTTCCTTGAAGAGGCGGTCACGGATGACGCGGCTCGTGACCTTGTCGCCTTCCGTGCCGGCGAGCGGCGAATCGTTGACGATGAAGGACATGGTGACGGTCGGCGGGTCGATCGGCTGGGCCTTCAGGGCTTCCGAGACCGACGGATCGCAGAACGTGTCGGCGACAGTGCCCTTGGTGAGACCGGCGATGGCGACGATGTCGCCCGCATGGGCTTCTTCGATCGCCGTGCGCTCGATGCCGCGGAAAGCGAGGATCTTCGAGATACGGCCGCTTTCGATAAGCTGGCCGTCCTGACCGAGAACCTTGACGGACTGGTTCGGCTTGATCGAACCGGAATGGATACGGCCGGTGATGATGCGGCCGAGGAAGGGGTTGGCTTCGAGGATCGTGCCGATCATGCGGAACGGGCCTTCGGCGACCTTCGGCTCGGGAACATGCTTGAGCACGAGGTCGAGCAGCGGGGCCATGCCCTCGTCCTGCGGGCCGTGCGGGTTGACGTTCATCCAGCCGTTGCGGCCCGAGCCGTAGAGGATCGGGAAGTCGAGTTGCTCGTCGGTGGCGTCGAGATTGGCGAAGAGGTCGAAGACCTCGTTCAGCACTTCCTCGTGACGGCCGTCCGGGCGGTCGATCTTGTTGATGGCGACGATCGGCTTCAGGCCGACCTTCAGCGCCTTGCCGACCACGAACTTGGTCTGCGGCATCGGGCCTTCCGAGCTATCGACGAGAACGATGGCACCGTCCACCATCGAGAGGATGCGCTCGACTTCACCGCCGAAGTCGGCGTGGCCGGGCGTGTCGACGATGTTGATGCGAACGCCCCTCCATTCGACCGAGGTGGCCTTGGCAAGAATGGTGATGCCGCGCTCTTTTTCGATGTCGTTGGAGTCCATGACGCGTTCGGCGACGCGCTGGTTTTCACGGAAAGAGCCGGACTGCTTCAGAAGCTCGTCGACGAGCGTGGTCTTGCCATGGTCGACGTGCGCGATGATCGCGATATTGCGAATGGACATGTTGTAATCTCTGAGGTTCGGGGCGCGCGGGATAAAGGGGCGCCGTCTTCAATGGCCGCGCTCATACATGTTTTTCCGCAAATGCGAAAGGGGCGGGCCGCAACTCTGTTGCCCGCCCGGCGCACGGCGCCCCGATGCGACCGCTTTTTCAGGCCGCCAGCCCCTTCTTCTCCAGCATCGCCTCCGGGCTGGGCAGCTTGCCGCGGAACGCCTTGTAGGCGTCCTCCGGGTCCACCGAACCGCCAACGGAGTAGATATAGGTCTTCAGCCGCTCCGCCACGGCCGGATTGAAGGCGTCGCCCGTCTCCGTGAAGGCGGCAAAGGCGTCGGCGTCGAGCACTTCCGACCACATGTAGGAATAGTAGCCGGCCGAATAGCCGTCGCCCGAGAAGACGTGCTGGAAATGCGGCGTCGCGTGGCGCATGACAATGGACTTCGGCAGGCCGATCTGCGCAAGCACCTCCGCCTGCACCGCCATCGGTTCCTCGACCGGGCCGCGCGTGTGGAACGCCATGTCGACCAGCGCCGAGGAGGTGAACTCCACCGTCGCAAAGCCGGAATTGAAGGTGCGGGCAGCCAGGACCTTGTCGAGCAGCGCCTGCGGCATCGCCGTGCCGGTCTGGTAGTGCAGCGCGTAGCGCGTGAGGATTTCCGGCACCGTCAGCCAGTGTTCGTAAAGCTGCGAGGGCAACTCCACGAAGTCGCGCGAAACACCTGTGCCCGAGACGGACGGATAGGTGACATCGGAAAGCATGCCGTGCAGCGCATGGCCGAATTCGTGGAAGAGCGTGCGCGCATCGTCGAGCGAAAGCAGCGCGGGCTTGCCTTCCGCCGGCTTTGCGAAATTGCAGACATTGTAGATGATCGGCAGTTCACCGACCGAACCGTTCGGCAGCGGCAGGCGATGCTGGCTCTGGTAGGAGCTCATCCACGCGCCGGAGCGCTTGGAGGACCGCGCGAAATAATCGCCGAGGAACATGGCGACCAGCCTGTCCTCGCGGTCGCGAATCTCGAAGACCCGCACATCGGGATGATAGACCGGCACGCCCTTCTTCTCGACGGCGCGGATGCCGAAGAGCCGTTCCGCGACATCGAAGCACGCTTCGATGATCTTTTCGAGCTGGAGATAGGGCTTCAGCTCCGCCTCGGAGAAGTTGAATTTTTTTGCGCGCAGCTTTTCCGCGTAGTAGCGCCAGTCCCAGGGCATGACGTCATGATTGCGCCCCTCCTCCGCGACGAGCGCGGCAAGCTCCGCCTCCTCCTCGCGCGCCCGCGCCACGGCCTTTTCCCAAACCTGCATCAGAAGCCCGTTCACGGCCTCCGGCGTCTTGGCCATGGTATTGTCGAGCTTCAGCGCGGCAAAACTCCCATAGCCGAGCAGCCCGGCCTTTTCCGCCCGTAGCGCCAGCGTTTCCTTCACGATGCCGCGATTGTCCGTCGCGCCCGCATTCTCCCCGCGCGCCACCCAGGCGCGGAATGCCTGTTCACGCAGTTCCCGGCGGGCGGAGAAGGTGAGGAATGGCTCGATGATCGAGCGTGATAGGGTGACGGCATAGCGCCCGTCCTCGCCGCGTTCGCGGGCCGCCGCCGCCATGGCGTCCTTCAGGAAGTCCGGCAGCCCTTCGAGCGCCTCGCCCTCGTCTAGGAAGAGCGCCCAGTTCTTCTCGTCGGCGAGCACGTTCTGCCCGAAATTCGCGCCGAGACCGGCAAGCTGCTCGTTGATCGCCGAAAGCCGGTCCTGCTTCGGCTTGTCGAGCCTGGCCCCCGATTTCACGAAGCCCTTCCAGTGCCGCTCCAGAACGCGTACCTGCTCCAGCGAGAGGTTCAGCCCGGCGCGGCTCTCCCACAGCGCATCGATGCGCTTGAAGAGCGCGGCATTGGTGCCGATCTTCGAATAGTGCCGTGACATCTTTGGCGCGATGTCGCGCTCCAGGGCCTGGATCGTGTCGTTGGTGTTGGCGCCGGCGCGGCTCCAGAACAGCGCCGAGACGCGCGAAAGCGCATCGCCCGCGATTTCCAGCGCGACGACCGTGTTCTCGAAGGTCGGCGCATCGGGATTGTTCGCGATGGCGTCGATCTCCGCCTCGTGGTCGGCCAGCGCCGCATCGAAGCCTGCCGCGAAGGCATCATCCTTCACGACATCGAAACGCGGCAGGCCGCCCGGGCCGGTCCACTCGACGAGGGCGGGATCGATGCGCGTTTCGGTCATGGGTCATCCTTTCTGGCAAATCAGCGTGCAGCGAATATAGGAACGGACGCCCCCATTGGTACAGGGTGCCGAAACAAATTCGGGAACCGGATGCACGTTGCCGCGTTCAGGCGGGTGCGGCACCCTGCCCCTTGACGCGGAAGACGAGTTCGGTGAAAACAATCCCGTACCCGCGGCCTTTGACATCGGTTGCCGCGGTGAACCCTGGTGCCGGGCCCCTCTGGCGAGAGTTTTTACGGCGCTCTCGTGATGTCGGTACCGCCAGCAAATCAGCCGGCGGATTCATACGCACATGAACATCCTGACCATGCCTTACCCGCATGCCCGTCGTGGTATGCGCAATTCCACCTTCCACACCTCCAGCATGGAGGCGCTGTCATGATCGGCAACGGCGAAGGCAAGACCACCCTCTCCTATCTCAAATGGGCATTCATCTCGACCGTCATCGGCCTTGCGCTCGGCGCATGGCTCGGTTGGCAGACGACCGGAACGCTTTCCGGCATGGCGACCGTCTTCTTCATCTGTGCCGTTCTCGCGGTGCTGGAGATTTCGCTCTCCTTCGACAATGCCATCGTGAATGCCAACAAGCTCAAGGACATGACGCCGGTCTGGCAGCACCGGTTCCTGACCTGGGGCATCGTCATCGCCGTCTTCGGCATGCGCATCGTCTTCCCGCTGCTGATCGTCGTCATCGCCGCCGGCATCGGCCCGATCGACGCGCTCGTCCTTGCGGCGCGGGAGCCTGCGGAATACGCCCGCATCATGAACGACGCGCACCTTCCCATCGCGGCCTTCGGCGGCACCTTCCTGATGATGGTCGGCCTCACCTACTTCTTCAACCATGAGAAGGATGTGCACTGGATCGGCTTCATCGAGAAGCACATGGCGCGCTCGGCGACCGTCAAGGGCATCGAGATCGCCTTCGTCCTCGCCCTCATCCTGATCTTCTCGAACCTGCTCGAGGGCGAAGCGGCCAATACCTTCGTGCATGCCGCGGTCTATGGCCTCCTCACCTTCCTCGCGGTGGAAGTCGTCGGCGGCCTTCTCGATGCGTCGCAGAAGGCGATGTCCGAAGCGGCCAAGGGCGGCCTCGGCGCGTTCATCTACCTTGAAGTGCTCGACGCCAGCTTCTCCTTCGACGGCGTGATCGGCGCCTTCGCACTGACGCAGAACCTCTTCGTCATCGCCATTGGCCTCGGCATCGGCGCCATGTATGTGCGCTCGATGACGATCATGCTGGTGGAGAAGGGCACGCTTGCCGAATACCGCTATCTGGAGCACGGCGCGTTCTACGCGATCCTGATCCTCTCGGTGGTCATGTACTGCCAGACGCTGGTGCATATCCCCGAGGTCATCACCGGCCTTGGCGGCGCGACGCTGATCGGCATCTCGCTCTGGTCCTCGATCCGCTACAACAGGCGCGAGCGGGAACTGGAGCACCATGCCAACCCGCATGGCTCCGACCGCGTTTCCGCCCAGCTCGGCGAACAGACCTGACGATTGCGGCTGGCCGTTCCGACGGCCGGCCTGCTACGCACAGGCCCAAAGACAGAAGGCCCGCTGATCTTCCGATCGGCGGGCCTTTTCATTCTGGAATTCTCTGTCTCGCGTCAGACGCGGGGGAAGTCGGCGGGGTTGATGCCGAGCGTCCGCAGGTCGCGTTCCTTCGGGCGGCGGTGCCCTTCGACAGCCGCGGCGGCTGCGTTGGCAGCGCTCAGTACGGCGAAGGCCCGGCCGAAGAAGCCCTGGGCGAAGGAGTTGCGGAGGGTGGTCATTGGATTGCTCGCTTTCTGTTTTAGCTTACGAGCGGAAGATGATGCTTCAAGCGCCGAAGGACAAGCGACGGAATCTCAGCCCAGCCATGCAAGGCATGCAGGCCGGAAACGGGGTTCCCGGCCTGCATTATTTTCAACCGTCAAGAAGAAGCGTCAGTCTTCGTTCGCCGCGAACTGCGAAAGGACTTCGCCCTTGCCGCGCGCGCGCAGGACGAGCGGCACGACGACGGCGAGGAAGGCGAGGCCGAACAGCACGGCGGCGATGGGCGACATGAAGAGCGCCGTCACGTCGCCCTGGCTGATCGCCAGTGCCCGGCGCAACTGCTGCTCGGCCATCGGCCCGAGGATGAGGCCGACGACGACGGGCGCGATGGGATAGCCGAAGATGCGCATGGCGAAGCCGAGCAGGCCGAAGACCAGCAGCATGCCCAGCTCGAAGACCGACGGGTTGGCACCGATGGTGCCGAGCGTGGCGAAGAGCAGGATGCCGGCATAGAGCCAGGGCTTGGGGATCGTCAGCAGCTTCACCCAGAGGCCGATCAGCGGCAGGTTCAGCACCAGCAGCATGAAATTGGCGATGAGCAGGCTGGCAATGAGGCCCCAGACGAGCTGCGGATTGGTGGCGAAGAGCAGCGGCCCGGGCTGGAGGCCGTATTGCTGGAAGCCGGCGAGCATGATGGCCGCCGTCGCCGTCGTGGGCAGGCCGAGCGAGAGCAGCGGCACGAGCGTGCCGGCGGCCGACGCGTTGTTCGCCGCTTCCGGACCCGCAACGCCCTCGATGGCGCCCTTGCCGAACTCGTCCTTGTATTTGGAGAACTGCTTTTCCGTCGAATAGGACAGGAAGCTTGCGATATCCGCGCCGCCCGCCGGCATGGCGCCGATGGGGAAGCCGATGAAGGTGCCGCGCAGCCAGGGTTTCCACGAGCGCGCCCAGTCCTGCGGGCTCATCCAGACCGAACCCTTGACCGCCTCCACCTTGTCGGGGATGCGGTCGCCCTGACAGGCGACGTAGAGCGTCTCGCCGATGGCGAACATGGCGACGGCCAGCGTCGTCACCTCGATGCCGTCGAGAAGGTCGGGAATGCCGAACGAAAGCCGCGCCTGCCCGGTCTGCTGGTCGATGCCGATGACAGCAAGGCCGAGGCCGACGAAAAGGGCGGTGAGACCGCGCAGCGTCGAGTCGCCGAAGGCGGCCGATACGGTCACGAAGGCCAGCACCATCAGCGCGAAATATTCGCGCGGACCGAAGGAGAGCGCGAACTTCACAACGAAGGGCGCGATAAAGGCAAGGCCGAGCGTGGCGATGAGGCCAGCGACGAAGGAGCCGATGGCCGCCGTCGCGAGCGCGGGGCCGCCGCGGCCGGCGCGGGCCATCTTGTTGCCCTCGAGCGCGGTGACGACCGAGGCGCTTTCCCCCGGCGTGTTGAGCAGGATCGAGGTCGTCGAGCCGCCATACATGCCGCCGTAGTAGATGCCGGCGAACATGATGAGCGAGCCGGCGGGGTCGAGCTTGTAGGTGACGGGAAGCAGCAGCGCCACCGTCAACGCCGGGCCGATGCCGGGCAGGACGCCGACGGCCGTGCCGAGCGTCACGCCGATCAGTGCATAGAGCAGGTTCATCGGCTGGGCGGCGACGGCGATGCCCTGTAGCAGGAATTCGAAAGTACCCATCGTCAGCCCTCAGAAGAACAGGTGCTCGAGCGGCCCCGCAGGCAGCGAGAGCTGCAGGAAGCGGCCGAAGATGATGTAGACGACGAAGCTGAGCGCGATGCCGATGGGCAGCGAGATCCAGAGCTTGCGCCGGCCGAAGCCGAAGGCCGTCAGCGCGAAGAGCACGCCGGTAGCGATGGAGAAGCCCGCGGTCTTCAGGAGCAGCATCTGTCCGGCAAGACCGGCGACGATCATCACGACCGGCTGGATCTCGATCGGCTCACGCTCGGGGAAATCGCCGCGCCATGCCTCGAAGGCGGTCCAGACGGCAAGCAGCGCGAGGCCGAGAGCGACCACATGGGGCACGGTGGCGGGGCCGATGCGGGAATAGTTGCTCATTTCCGCAAGGCGGCCGGCATCCCACCAGATGATGCCGGCAAGCAGGAAGAGCACCGGCGCGATGACCAGCGCCGCCCTGTCGGGGCGGCGCTTTTCGTGAGAGGACGGAACCTCGCTCATTTGACGAGCCCGATATCCTTGAGGATGCTTTCCGTGGCAGCGACATCCTTGTCGAGCTGCGCCTTGAAGGCGTCGCCGGCAAGATAGGTGTTCTGCCAGCCCTTGGTCTTCAGGATATCCTTCCATGCAGCGGAATTCACGACCTTCTCGATATCGGCATTGACCGCGGCGACCTGTTCGTCCGAAAGGCCGGGCGCGGCGGCGACCATGCGCCAGTTCTCGACGACGACGTCGAGGCCGCCTTCCTTGATGGTCGGGGCGTCGATGCCCTCGACGCGCTCGGCGCTGGAAATGGCGATCAGACGCAGCGTGCCGGCCTTCACCTGGGCTTCGAATTCACCGTAGCCGGAAATGCCGGCGGTCACCTGGTTGCCGAGGATCGCGGCCAGTGCCTCGCCGCCGCCCGAATAGGCGACATAGTTGATCTTGGTCGGATCGACGCCGGCAGCCTTTGCGATGAGGCCCGCCGTGATGTGGTCCGTGCCGCCGGCCGAGCCGCCGGCCCAGGAGACCGCGCCCGGATCGGCCTTCAGCGCCTTGACGAGGTCTTCCATGTTCTGGATGGGCGAAGCGGCCGGAACGACGATGGCCTCATATTCGCCGGTGAGGCGGGCGATCGGCGTCACGTCCTTGAGGGAGACCGGCGACTGGTTGGTGAGGATCGCACCGACCATGACGTAGCCGCCGACGATGAGCGCGTTCGGGTTGCCGCTGTTCTGGCTGGCGAACTGGGCAAGGCCGATGGTGCCGCCGGCGCCCGGAACGTTGACGACCTGGACGGCGCCGGAAATCTTCTCATCCTGCAGGACCGTCTGCAGCGAGCGGGCCGTCTGGTCCCAGCCGCCGCCCGGGCCGGCCGGCGCCATGATCGAATAATCGGCGGCAACGGCCGGAAGCGCGAGAGCGCCGGCGATGATCGATGCCAGGAAGAAATGTTTCAAAGGTATGTCCTCCGTCAGGCGCGGCTTTTTGCGCGCATCGTTGCTTGTGACGGGAGGATGGGCGGCCGCCGCCGGCGCGAACGGGTTCGCGGGCGCGATTGCGGCAGAATTCTCCTCCCGGTCTTCCGTCCGCCTCCACGGACGATGAAGAAGCCTAAACCAGCACAGGAAGCTGACATCTACCTGACATGGTAGCGCACGGCCAGGCGTTGTCGAGCGCCGGAATGCCTATTGGCTGCGCAGGACCTCGTTCCAGCGGGCGATCAGCCGCGCGCGCTTGACCTGATCGAGATAGACCATCAGGCCGGGACTGACGGGCACCGGCTTCAACTGCGCGCCGAGCAGCGCACTCATCGTGCGCGCCGTGTTGGAGCCGGAGACTTCGGGGCTGACGGCAGCGATCTGCAATTCACGCGACAGGATTTCCTGCCCCTCCTTGGACATGAAGAAGGCAAGGTAGCGCCGCCCGAGTTCCGGCGAGGCCGCCGCCTGCGGCACGAGGCCGATGCGTGACATGACGACCGTATAGTCCTTCGGCAGAACGATGCCGACGTCGGGATGGCGCGAGGCCCAGTCGGCGGCATAGGAGCCGAGAATGTTGTAGCCAAGCACGAAGCGCCCGTCCGCCACCCGCTCCAGGATGGCCGAACTGGTCGAATAGAGTTTCACCCCTGCCGCCCCCATCGCCTGGATCACTGTCCAGATATCGCCGAACTGCTCCTGGTCGCGCGCCATGAAGAGGAAGCCGACGCCCGAGCGCTCGATATCGTAGGTGCCGATGCGGCCATAGACCTTCTCGCCCTGCTCCTTGAGATAGGCGAGGAATTCCGCGCGCGAGGCTGGCGGCTTGCGGCCCTTGAAGCTCGGCTTGTGATAGACGAAGACCGCCGGCTCGAAGGTCAGCGCATAGGCCGTGTTGCGCCAGTTGGCCCAGCCCGGCCAGCGGTCGCTCATCGGCAGGTCGCTGCGCTGGGCATAGCCGTCGTTGCTGAGCTTGACCTGCAGGTCCATGGCGGAGGAGAAGGCGAAATCAGCCGTCTTCCCGCCGGCATCCGTCTCATGCACGATGCGGTCGTGCACCTCCCCTGTCAGCATCTCCTCATAGCGCACGGCAACATCCGGGTTCGCCGCCTGGAAGCCCTTGATCATCGGCCGCGCGAGCGGCTCGTCCAGCGAGGAATAGACGACGAGCACCGGCGCGGCCGCGTTGCCGTCACGCGCCGGAAAAAAGGTCGGCTCGGCGCGCACGGGAAAGGCGGCGGCGAGGATCGCAAGAAGGATGAGGACAAGGCGCATGGCGCGACCTTGCCAAAGCGCGCGCATGTTCACAAGTCCGCCGCCCGCCGTTAAGCTTGCCGCAGGAGGACGAAACCGTGCGCATTCTACTGGTCGAGGACAATGAAGCCCTGGCGGACGGCCTCTCCGCCATCCTCAAGGGCACCGGCCATGCGGTGGACTTGGTGCGCGACGGGGCCTCCGCCGACGCCGCCATCGCGTCGGAGAATTTCGACCTCGTCATCCTCGACCTGACCCTGCCCGAAATGGACGGCCTCGACGTGCTGCGCGCCATGCGCGCGCGCTCCAGCAAGGCGGCCGTGCTGATCCTGACGGCGCGCGGCGCGCCGGAGGAACGGGTGCGCGGCCTCGATCTCGGCGCCGACGACTACATGATCAAGCCCTTTGACATCTCCGAATTCGAGGCGCGTGTACGCATGCTGCTGCGCCGGCAGGCGGGCCTGCGTTCCGCCGCCATCACCTATGGCGGCGTCGCGCTCGACCTCAATTCGCGCACCTTCTCGGCCGAGGGCGCGCCGCTCGACATTCCCGCCCGCGAACTCGGCCTTCTCGAAATCCTCTTCATGCGCGCCGGCAAGGTGGTCGCCAAGGAGGCGATCATGCAGTCGCTCGCCGCCTTCGACGACGACCTTTCCGCCAACGCCATCGAGCAATATGTGAGCCGGCTCAGGAAGCGTCTCGCCCCGCATGGCCTCACCGTGCGCACCGCCCGCGGCATCGGCTACTATCTCGACAAGGCGAGCGCGGCTTGACCCTCCTTCCCGCCTCCTCGCTTCGCCGCCGGCTTCTTCTGTGGCTGCTCGTCTCGACGGCGGTGATCGGCACCGTCGCCCTCGTCGACACCTATAACGAGGCGGTCAAGACGGCGAACACCGTCTCCGACCGCGTGCTTGCCGGCTCGGCGCTCGCCATCGCCGAGCGCGTCGTGGTGACGGAGAACGGCACGCTGGAGGTGGACATTCCCTATGTCGCGCTGGAAATGCTGACATCGGCCGCACAGGACCGCGTCTTCTACCGCGTCGACGGCCCGCCCGGCCGGTTCATCACCGGCTACCAGACCCTGCCGACCATCGCGGCCACGGAGGGCCGGTCGATCGGCTTTGCCGACGCCACCTTCCGCGGAGAGCCGATCCGCATCGCCGTGCTGCAACGCTCGGCCTCGACGGGTATCAATTCCGTGCCCTTCGCCGTGACGGTGGCCGAGACCACCATCGCCCGCCGCCAGCTCACCCAGACCATCCTCCTGCGCTCCGCGCTGCGCCTCGCCATGATGATCGCGGGGGCCGCGGTCATCGTCTGGATCGCCGTCACGGTCTCGCTGCGCCCGCTCTATCGCCTCAGCGACGCCATCGCCGAGCGCAACCCCAGCGACCTGCATCCCATCGAGCAGCGTGTGCCGAGCGAGGTGCAGGGCCTCGTCGACACCGTCAACTCCTTCATGGTGCGCCTGCAGTCGGCGCTCGACGCGCTACGCCACTTTTCCGGTAATGCCAGCCATCAGCTCCGCACACCGCTCGCCATCATCCGCACGCAGCTCGCGCTCGCAAGCCGCGCCGGCACGCTGGAGGAGGCGCAGGAGGCGGCGCAGAAGGGCGATGCCGCCGTCGCCCATGCCGAGCGCATCCTCGCCCAGCTTCTCCTGATGGCGAAGATCGACGCCGCCGGCTCCAACGAGCCGCAGAAGCCCGCGCCCATCGACATCGCGGCTCTCGCCCAGCAGCTTACCGCCGACCGCGTGCCCGCCGCCGCGGACGCCGGCATCGATCTCGGCTACGAGGGCGACGGCCCGGTTCCGGCCCGCGCGGAGCCGCTGCTTTTCGGCGAGCTCCTGCGCAATCTCATGGAAAATGCCATCGCCTATGCCGGCACCGGCGCGGAGGTGACGGTGAGCGTGCGCGGGACCGTCGACGGCGCGCTGCTGACCGTCGAGGACAACGGCCCGGGCATTGCCCCCGAGCGGCGGAACCTCGTGCGCCAGCGTTTTTCACGCGGCGAGCATCGCGATGCACCGGGCATGGGGCTTGGCCTGCCCATCGTGGAGGAGATCGCCGCCCTGTTCGAGGCGGCGATGACGCTGGAGGACGGCCCAGACGGGCGCGGGCTTCGCGTGGCGATCCGCTTCCCCGCCGTCTAGGCTCTGCGCCAGCCGAGAAGGCCGGGCGCGGCATGCCAGACGGCCTGTACGGCAAAGCCCATGAAGAGCAGGCCGGACATGCGCACGATCGCCAGTTCATGCCGCCGATAGAAGGTGCGCACCATCCGCGCGCCGATGATGGCGATCAGGATGATATCCGCGACGAGGAAGCCGAGGAACGATACGGCGAGCAACGCCGGCAGGGCATCGAAATCGAGCGCGTTCGAGGAGCTGGCGAGCAGGGCCGTGAAGGTGGCGAGCGCCACCGGATAGCCCTTCGGATTGGTCAGGCCGAAAACAAGCCCGCGCCGCAGCGGCCGTTCCACCGTCATCACGGCGGCGCCGTCCTGCCGGGCCTTCGCGCGCAGCGCCGACCAGCCGATCCAGGCCAGATAGAAGCCGCAGAAAAGGCCGAGCACGTCGAAGACCATGGTGCCGATCGTCTTGGCGCCGACGATGGCGACGAGCGCGAGGCTCGACCAGACAAGGTCGCCGGCAAGGTGCCCCCCCATGAACAGCGCCCCCGCCTTGCGTCCCTGCCCGGCGCCGATGCCGAGCAGAGCGAGGAAGGCCGGGCCGGGGATAAGCACATAAAGCAGGGCAGCCATGAAGGCGCCGAATAGCATCGAACCGGTCATCGAAAATCCCCTTGATTGTCAAGGCATTCCAGCCTTTCGGCCCTGCTTCGTCAAGGGGGTGCGCCCGGCCTTTCGCAGGGCAGCCATGCACTGTCTCCCTAGCTCGGCAGTTGTCCATTCCGGGAACGCATAGTAAGCTCTGCTTACAATAGCCAGAAAGCAATCATGATCTCACGCCCCGATCCCGACGCCCTCGGTTTCGTCCTCATCGACGTTGCCCGCATGCTGCGGAGCGCCTTCGAGCGCCGCATCGCCACCGCCGGCCTCGGCCTCACGCCGGGCGAGGCTCGCGCGCTTGTGCGCATCTCATCGCTGGAGGGCAGCCGCCAGCTTGAGATCGCCCAGCGCATGGGCATCGAGCCGATGACACTTTCCACCTATCTCGACCGCCTCCAGAGCCTCGGCTTCATCGAGCGAAGGGCCGACCCGGCGGATCGGCGCGCCAAGCTGATCTTCACCACGCCCTCCGCCAACGAACTGATCGCGAGCATCCGCTTCGAGCAGATGGAGCTGATGCAGCACGTGACGAGCGGCATAGGCGAGGCGGAACTGGACCTGATGGGCGAGCGGCTGAAACGCCTGCGCGCCAATCTCTCCGCCCTGGAGGAAGACAGCACCGCCCTGACGCTGGCAAGGGAAACCGGCCGGTGACGCGCATGAGCGAGCGCCGCACGAGCATCATCAGCGCCTTCCTTGTGGCGCTCGGTCCCATCTCCATGGCGCTCTACACGCCAGCCATGCCGGAGCTGGTGCATGCCTTCTCCTCCACGGAATCGGCGATCAAGCTGACGCTTTCCTTCTATTTCGCAGGCTTCGCCCTCTCCCAGCTCGTCTCCGGCACCATGTCGGACGTGCTCGGCCGGCGGAAGACGACCCTGGCCTTCATGACCATCTACCTCGCCGGCAGCCTGATGGCCGCCTTCGCCCCGAGCGTCGGCGCGCTGCTGGCCGGCCGTCTCGTGCAGGGTATCGGCGCGTCCGTGGGCATGACGGTCTCGCGCGCCATCGTGCGCGACCAGTTCACCGGCACCGAGGCCGCCCGCATCATGAACATGGTGGGCATGATGCTCGCCATCGGGCCCGCCGTCTCGCCCACCCTCGGCGGTTTCGCCCTCGGCCTGTTCGGCTGGCAGTCGATCTTCTTCCTGATGGTCGGCTTCGCGCTGGCCGCCTGCGGCACGGTCTATTTCTGCATGGCCGAAACGACGGTGCCGGACCCGGCCAAGGGCCGCATCGGCCCGATCCTGCGCGGCTACCGCGATCTTGCGACCAGCAGCCGCTTCGTCTCTGCCACGCTCGTCATGGCCGGCGCGGTCGGCGCGCTCTACGGCCAGGCGACCATGCTGCCCTTCGTGCTGATTGACCGGGTCGGCCTGACGCCCACCCAGTTCGGCGTCGGCATGCTCATGCAGTCGGGCTTCTTCTTCGCCGGAACCGTCGTTGTGCGCCTCCTGATGCGCAGGATGACACCGGCCCGCATCGTCTTGCCGGGTCTTGCCTTCATCGGCATCGCCAGCGTGCTGATCGCATGCGCCTCGCACCTCCTCACGACCCCGACCTTCCTCAGCGTCATGGGTCCGGTCGGCCTCTATGCCTTCGGCATCGCCTTCGTGATGCCCTACATGATGACCGCCGCCATGGAGCCGTTCCCGCATATCGCAGGCTCGGCATCGGCAGCGATGGGCTTCATCCAGATGGGGTCCGGCTTCCTCGCCGGCCTGATCGCCGCCGCCATCGGCCTGCCCCTCTTCGCCTTTGGCACGATCATCCCGTCAATGGGCCTGATGGCGATCCTTTCCTACCTCTGGTATCGCGCGACCCTGGAGCGCGACGCCCGGCTCACGACGAAGCCGGCGGAGTAACGAAAAAGCCCGCCGCCGTTACCGGCAGCGGGCCTTTTCATCGAAAGCAAGAAGCGATCAGCCGCGCTTGTTGCGGGCGGCGAGCGTGCGCAGGCGCAGCGCGTTCAGCTTGATGAAGCCGGCCGCGTCCTTCTGGTCATAGGCGCCCTGATCGTCCTCGAAGGTGACGAGCTTGTCCGAATAGAGCGACTTCGGCGATTCGCGGCCGGTGACCATGACATTGCCCTTGTAGAGCTTGAGCGTCACTTCGCCCTCGACATGCTCCTGGCTGCGGTCGATCAGCGCCTGCAGCATCTCACGCTCCGGCGAGAACCAGAAGCCGTAGTAGATCAGCTCCGCATAGCGCGGCATCAGCTCGTCCTTGAGATGCGCCGCGCCGCGGTCGAGCGTGATCGATTCGATGGCGCGGTGCGCGGCGAGCAGGATCGTGCCGCCGGGCGTCTCGTAGACGCCGCGCGACTTCATGCCGACGAAGCGGTTTTCCACGAGGTCGAGACGGCCGATGCCGTTGTCGCGGCCGTAATTGTTGAGCGCCGCAAGCAGCGTCGCCGGCGACATGCGCACGCCGTTGATCGAGACGGCATCGCCCCGCTCGAAGCCGACCTTGATCACGGTCGCCTTGTCGGGCGCGCTTTCCGGCGAGATGGTGCGCATATGCACATATTCGGGGGCCTCGACGGCCGGGTCTTCCAGAACCTTGCCCTCGGAAGAGGAGTGCAGCAGGTTCGCGTCGACCGAGAACGGCGCTTCGCCCTTCTTGTCCTTGGCGACCGGGATCTGGTGCTGCTCGGCGAATTCGAGCAGGTGCGTGCGGCTCTTGAACGACCAGTCGCGCCACGGCGCGATGATCTTGATATCCGGGTTCAGCGCATAGGCCGAAAGCTCGAAGCGGACCTGGTCGTTGCCCTTGCCGGTCGCGCCATGCGCGATGGCATCGGCGCCGGTCTTGGCAGCGATCTCGATGAGATGCTTGGAGATCAGCGGGCGGGCGATGGAGGTGCCGAGCAGGTAGACGCCTTCATAGACCGCATTGGCGCGGAACATCGGGAAGACGAAATCACGCACGAATTCCTCGCGCACGTCCTCGATGAAGATCTCCTTGATGCCGAGCATCTCGGCCTTCTTGCGCGCCGGCTCCAGCTCTTCGCCCTGGCCGAGGTCGGCCGTGAAGGTCACGACTTCCGCGCCGAGTTCCGTCTGAAGCCACTTCAGGATGATCGAGGTGTCGAGGCCGCCGGAATAGGCGAGCACGACTTTCTTCACGTCTTTATGTGATGCCATGATGATGAGGTCCGTTGCATGAAGGGCTGCGGCAAACCCGCGAAAACCCGGTCTGGCGGCACTTTTAGCGAGATTGGCGCGCGGCGCAAGGGCACAGCCCGACGCATCCTGACGCAAGACGGATTTGACCCGGGCGGATATCACCCCATATTGCGCGCGAACGAACCATGGAAGGGAGGATGCCATGACGGACCTCAAGGATATCATCAAGACCTCCAACGTCGCCGTCATCACCGGCGGGGCCTCCGGCATCGGCCTTGCCGCCGCGCGGCGCTTCGCCGAGGCCGGCATGTGCATCACGATTGCCGACCGCGATGCCGACCGGCTCGGCGAGGCCCGCGCCGAACTGGAGGCGATTGCCGGCGAGGCGAACGTGATGGCCGTGGAAACGGACGTCGCCCACCGGCACGAACTGGAGGCGCTGGAACGCGCCGTGCTGCAACGCTTCGGCCGCGTGCACGTGCTGATGAACAATGCCGGCATCCAGCCGGACACCTCGATCTTCAGCGCCGAGGCCAACTGGGACCATATCCTCGCCGTCAACCTGATGGGCGTCATCCACGGCACGCAGGTCTTCGGGCCGAACATGCTGGCTCATGGCGAGCCGGGTCTCATCGTCAATACCGGCTCCAAGCAGGGCATCACCACCCCGCCGGGCAACCCCGCCTACAATGTCTCGAAATCCGGCGTGAAGGTCTTCACCGAGGCGCTCCAGCACGAATTGCGCAACACCGAAGGCGCGAAACTCTCCGCGCATCTGCTGATCCCCGGCTTCGTCTTCACCGCACTGACAAAGGGGGACCGCACGGAAAAGCCGGATGCCGCCTGGACCTCGGCGCAGACGGTCGATTTCATGATGGAAAGCCTGCAGCGCGGCGATTTCTACATCCTCTGCCCGGACAACGACGTGCCCCGCGCCCTCGACGAACGCCGGATGGCCTGGGCGATGGGCGACATCATCGAGAACCGCCCGCCGCTCTCGCGCTGGCACAAGGACTATGCCGACCGGTTCAAGGCTTTCGTCGAGAAACCGTAACGGCTCATCACAAGGTTTGATTGGAAATCCCCGGAAAGCCGGATAAGAGTCCGCCATCCTCCCGGCTTTTCAAGGGTTCCGCCATGGACGTCCTGCCCACGCTACCGACGCTTCTCGCCTTCACGGCCGCGAGCCTGCTGCTCGCCATGACACCGGGGCCGGACATGACGCTCTCGATCAGCCGTGCGCTCTCCCAGGGACGCGGCCCGGCGCTCTATGTGGTGATCGGCACCAGCCTCGGCATCGTGGTGCACACGCTGCTCGTCGCCTTCGGCATTTCGGCGCTGATCACCGCCTCGCCCACCGCCTTCCTTATCCTGAAGACCGGCGGTGCGGCCTACCTGCTCTGGCTTGCCGTGCAGGCGATCCGCTACGGCTCCAACCTCACGGTGAAGGCGGCGGCCGGCCCGCGCGGCACGGCGCTTGCCAATATCTCGACTGGCTTCGGCGTGAACCTGCTGAACCCCAAGGTCATCATCTTCTTCATGACCTTCCTGCCGCAGTTCATCTCCGCCAGCGACCCGAACGTCACCGGCAAGCTGATCTTCCTCGGCCTGTTCTTCATCCTCGTCGGCATACCGGTGAACGTGATCGTCATCCTCGCGGCCGACAGGCTGGCGAGCTGGCTCCAGCAGAACCCCAAGGTCCTGCGCGGCATCGACTATACCTTCGCCGGCGTCTTCTCGGTCTTTGCGATGCGGATCCTGTTCACACAGGCGAAATAGCTCAGCCGATCAGCAGCGCGTCGTCGTCCAGCGTCTGGCCGCGCATCTTGCGGAACATGGCGATCAGGTCCTCGACCTGAAGGGTCTTGCGGTTGTCGCCGGCCACGTCCAGCACGATCTCGCCACCATGCAGCATGACGGTACGGTGGCCGTAGTCGAGCGCCTGGCGCATCGAATGCGTCACCATTAGCGTCGTCAGCTTGCGCTCCGAGACGATCTTCTGGGTAAGGGTCATGATGAATTCGGCCATGCCCGGGTCGAGCGCGGCGGTGTGCTCGTCGAGCAGCAGCACATCAGAGCCGGCAAGCGTCGCCATGACGAGGGAGACCGCCTGCCGCTGGCCGCCGGAGAGCAGGTCCATGCGGTCGCGCATTCGGTTCTCGAGGCCGAGGTTGAGTTCGGCGATACGCTCGCGGAAATGCGCGCGGCGCTGCGGCCCGAGGGCCGAGGCGAGGCCGCGGCGTTCGCCGCGACGGGCCGCAAGCGCAAGGTTCTCCTCGATGGAGAGCGCGCCGCAACTTCCCGTCAACGGATCCTGGAAGACACGGGCGACGCGGCCGGCGCGCGCGGCGGTCCCCTGGCGGGTCACGTCGGCGGTGCCGATCTTCACCTGGCCTTCGCTGGCGATGACGTCGCCTGCCAGAACGCCGAGCAACGTCGACTTGCCGGCGCCGTTCGAGCCGATGACGGTGACGAACTCGCCTTCCGCGATGGTGAGGCTGACGCCGTTCAGCGCCTGCTTCTGCAGCGGCGTGCCCTTGCCGAAGACGACCTTGATATCGGAAACGGAGATCATCAGGCGGCTCCCCCGCGGCGAAGACGCGGCAGCACGAGCGCCACGGTGACGAGCAGGGCCGTCACGAAATTGAGGTCCGAGGCCTGCAGGCCGAGCACGTCGGAAGAGAGCGCGAGCTGGATGGCGATGCGGTAGAGGATCGAGCCGAGCACGCAGCCGATGAGCGCCATCAGGATGCCGCGCGCGCCGAACAGCGTCTCGCCGATGATGACGGCGGCAAGGCCGACGACGATGGTGCCGACACCGGAGGTCACGTCGGCAAAACCGTTGGTCTGCGCGAAGAGCGCGCCGCCGAGGGCGACCAGCGCGTTGGAAAGCGCGATACCGAGATAGATCTGCCTGTTGGTATTGACGCCCTGCGCGCGGGCCATGCGGGCGTTCGCCCCGGTCGCGCGCATCGACAGGCCCGCATCACTCTCAAGGAAACGCCAGACGAGGACCACGGCGATGACGACGAGGATGCCGACGAAGAGCGGGCGAACGTAGAAATCCCTGAGGCCGAGGCCGAAGAACGGGCTGATCATCGTGTCGGCATTGATGAGCGCGACGTTCGGCTTGCCCATGACCCGCAGGTTCACCGAGAACAGCGCGATCATCGTGAGGATCGAGGCGAGCAGGTTGAGGATGCGGAACCTGACATTGAGCATGGCCGTGACGAGGCCGGCAACGGCGCCGGCCACCATGGCGACGGCGGCGGCAAGCCAGGGATTGAGGCCCGCGATGATCAGCACCGCCGCAACGGCCGCACCCAGCGGGAAGGACCCGTCCACGGTCAGGTCCGGAAAATCCAGCACGCGGAAGGCAAGGTATACGCCGATCGCGACGAAGGCATAGACCAGCCCCAGTTCGACGGCACCCCAGAAGGCAATCAGGCTCACGGCTCTTAGGCTTTCTCTTGTTCCCATTCCGCATCGCGCGGGATGGGTCTTTCTAACAGATCAACCGCTGCCGGGCGATCCGGCAGCGGTTGATTCCGATTGGCGATGTCCAGGAACCCCGGCTTATTCGATCACGCGGGTCGCGCGGCCGACGACGGCTTCCGGAAGGGTGACGCCCATCTTGGCGGCGGCGCCCTTGTTGATGACGAGATCGGTGCCAGCGGCGACCTTCACGGCGATATCGCCCGGGTTCTCGCCCTTGAGGATACGCACGACCACTTCACCCGTCTGCCTGCCGACATCCTTGTAGTTGAAGCCGAGCGCCGCGATGGAGCCGCGCGATACGGAATCCGTGTCGGCGGTGAAGAGCGGGAGCTTGGCTTCCTCGGCAACGGCGACCGCGCCTTCGAGGGCGGAGATGATCGTGTTGTCCGTCGGGATGTAGATGGCGTCGGCGCGGCCGACGAGCGCGCGGGCGGCACCCTGCACTTCAGCGGACTTGGTGGCGGCAGATTCGACAACCGTCAGGCCGGCCTTCTCGGCTTCGGCCTTCAGCACGGCGAGCAGCGAGACGGAGTTCGCCTCACCCGAATTGTAGAGGTAGCCGACGGTCTTCACGTTGGGCAGGATTTCCTTGATCAGCGCCAGGTGTTCGGCGACCGGCGACAGGTCGGAAAGGCCGGTGACGTTGCCGCCCGGCTTGTCCATGTCCTTGACGAGCTGCGCGCCGAGCGGATCGGAAACGGCGGTGAAGACGACAGGAATATCCTTCGTCGCGGAAACGACGGCCTGGGCCGAAGGCGTGGAGATCGGCACGATGACGGTCGGGTCTTCGCCGACGAACTGGCGGGCGATCTGCGCGGCCGTCGCGGGGTTGCCCTGCGCCGACTCGTAGATGAACTTCAGGTTCTCGCCTTCCTTGTAGCCGGCGGCTTCCAGCGCTTCCTTCACGCCGTCGCGGGCGGCATCGAGGGCGGGATGTTCGACGATGGCCGTCACGGCAACCGTGACGTCTTCGGCCTTCGCAGGCAGCGTAAGTGCGAGCGTTGCGGCCGCGGCGAGCAGGATATGGCGCATGGATTGGTCTCCCGAGAATGATTTCGGCCGTTTCTAGGCAAAACGGCCGTTCAAATCAATTCTCGGAACCGGCTGGGTCGATCATATTTTCTGATGGGAGGGCGTTACTCAGTCGTCCTCGCCGTGCCCGACGATCATCATGGCCTCGAACGCCATGCGGTCCACCTTGCGCATACGCTCGGATTCCGACTTCAACTGGCCGCAGGCGGCGAGGATGTCGCGGCCGCGCGGCGTGCGGATCGGCGAGGCGTAGCCGGCCTGGTTGATGAAGTCGGCGAAGCGCTCGATCTGCTCCCAGTCCGAACACTGGTAGTTCGTGCCCGGCCAGGGGTTGAAGGGAATGAGGTTGATCTTCGCCGGAATGCCCTTCAGGAGCTGCACGAGCAGCTTGGCATCCTCCAGCGTGTCGTTGACGTCCTTCAGCATCACATATTCGAAGGTGATGCGGCGGGCGTTCGACAGGCTCGGATAGGCGCGGCAGGCCTCCAGCAGGTCCTTCAGGGGATATTTCTTGTTGATCGGCACCAGCATGTCGCGCAGGTCGTCGCGCACGGCATGGAGCGAGATCGCCAGCATGACGCCGATTTCCGAGCCGGTGCGGTAGATTTCCGGCACGATGCCCGAGGTCGACAGCGTGACGCGGCGCTTGGAAAGCGACAGGCCGTCGCCGTCCGTGGCGATCAGCAGCGCCGTCTTGACGCTCTCGAAATTGTAGAGCGGCTCGCCCATGCCCATCATGACGATGTTCGAGACCTTGCGGCCTTCCGCCGGCACGATGGCACCGGCCGGTGTGTCGCGGTCCGGGAAGTCGCCGAGCCGGTCGCGGGCGAGCAGGAGCTGCGAGAGGATTTCCTCGGCGGTCAGGTTGCGCACCAGCTTCTGTGTGCCGGTGTGACAGAAGGAGCAGGTCAGCGTGCAGCCGACCTGGCTGGAAATGCAGAGCGTGCCGCGCCCCTCCTCGGGAATGTAGACGGTCTCGATCTCGACCGGGCGGCCCGCGCCGCGCGCAGGAAAGCGCAGCAGCCACTTGCGCGTGCCGTCATTGGATATCTGCTCGTCGACGATCTCAGGGCGCGCAATGGTGAAATGCGTCTCCAGCATCTCGCGCATGTCCTTGGAGACATTCGTCATGTCGTCGAAATCGGAGACGCCGCGCACGTAGAGCCAGTGCCAGAGCTGGCTGACGCGCATCTTGACCTGCCGCTCGGCGACACCCTTCTCGACGAGCGCGCGGCCCATGTCCTCGCGCGAAAGGCCGATCAGCGACGGCTTCTCGGCGGCCGGGATATTGCGGACGAGCGGCGCCTTGACCGGCTCGGCCGTATTGAGAAAGTCCATGCTTGCCATCGGGTCATCCTCAAGAACAGGACGCGCCTGCGCAGGCTTCCTGCGCCGCTAGCGGTCCATGCTCGACTGAAGTTCAGCGGACCTTTCGGCGCCGACGGATGCGGCGGAGGTCCAGTTGCCGGCCCTTTAGCATTGTTCCGGCGCAAAGTCACCTGTCGCGGGATAGCGAAAGGGCCGGCATCGCTGCCGGCCCTCGATATCGGATGGGCTTTGGCCGCAAATCAGCGGCAGCCCTCGATCTGCTTCAGCGCCGCCGAGATGCCGGAGAGCGAATAGGAATAGGCCGTGCCGGTGCCGCGGCGGGACTTGGCCTGGACCTGCATGTCCTTGCCGTTCTTCATGGCCGCAACGAGCGCCGGCTCTTCCGCGGCGTTCTCGACCCAGGCGGAATTGCCCTTGGTGAACATCACGAAGGTGCGGCCGTCGATGACGACGTTGACCTTGGAGTTCTCCTGCAGCGGATAGCCCATCATCGCCTGCGGCTCGTAGCTGATGTTCTGGCCCGGGCGCTGCGAGACGAGGAAGAAGACATCGCCGTGGTCGACGCCGGGCGGCGTCTTTTCCTTCGGCACGGACAGTACGTAGCAGACCTTGCCGCCGTTCGCCTGATAGGAATAGGCGCCCCAGGCATTGAACTGCTGAATGCGCGTCGGCGTTTGCGCCGAGGCAACGCCTGCGGTCGCAAGGACGAGGGCGAGTGCGGTTGCGAGCTTTCTTACGAACATGTTTTCCTGCCGGTTGTCTTGCCAGTGATTGCCGGCCGAAGGCGGATGCCTTCCACGCCGGTGTCGGCCATGCTTGATGACGATTTGATTTATTTTGACTTAATTCAGGTTACCAAACCGTCAACACGCACGCATTTTACCGAGGTCTTCCGCGCCGCACCGGGACGAAACCGTGCCGGAATCCGCCGCAGCCCTTTCAGGTTTTTGCACAGAACGCGCAAAAGCCCGAGTTCCCTGCCGGCGCAGTTCCGAACGCAAAACCGCTCCGCACTTTTGCTCGATTTGCTCAAGAAAGGCGGGCGTGCCCAGTCCCCATTTGGTGAGATGAACCCGTCAAGATGCCTAATGGCACAAGGAATAGGGCAAGAATTTGACCCAATTCCGCATGGGCCGGCTCAACCGAAGGGTTGCAGGTCCGGCTCGTCCGCAAGCGCCCTGTCGGCAGCCACGTAGTGGTCGTCGCGAACATGGCCGCGGATCGCCGCGAAGGCGGCCGTCAGCACGGCGACATCGTCGGAAAAGCCGACGAGCGCGAAGAAGTCCGGTATGCCGTCGAACGGCAGCACGAAATAGGCGAGCGCCGCCAGCAGGATGCCGCGCGCCCTTGCCGGCGTATGGGGATCGAGCGCGCAATAATAGGAGGCGACAAGGTCGCGGGCGAAGGGCACCTGCCGCATCGCGCGCTTGAGAACCGGCCAGAACCGCTTCTTCACGCGGCTCTCGCGACGCTCCTGCTCGTCTTCGTCGCCGGGCAGCAGGATCTCGCCGATCTTCACATCGTCCATTCAAGGCCTCCCTCGGGTGGCTCCGCCGGAACAGTCCGGCGCAGATCATATGGGAATGCGCTCACGCCGCTTCAACTCTTCGTGCGAAAGGCCGCCGCCGTCTCCATCGCCGCCGCCAGCTTGAAGTCCAGTTCGGTCAATCCGCCCGCATCGTGATTGGTCAGCCGCACGTCCACGCGATTGTAGACATTGAACCATTCGGGATGATGGTTGAATTTCTCCGCCGCCAGCGCGGCCTCGGTCATGAAGCCGAACGCCTCGCGAAAGCTCCTGAACTTGTAGCGCTTCTCGATGGCGATGCCGTCATCCGAGCGACTCCAGCCGTCGAGGGATGCCAGCGCCTCGGAAATCGCCTCTTCACCCAGCTTTTCCTGTTTCATCGGAGCCTCTCCTTTCCGCCAGCATAGCATATGAAAACGGCGCCCGAAGGCGCCGTGTTCCGTTTCGCAAGCGCCGCCCTCAGACGAAGAACTGGCCGCCGTTCGCCGAGATGGTCGAGCCGGTGATGAAGCCGGCATCATCCGAGGCGAGGAAAACGACGATGCGGGCGATCTCGTCCGGCTCACCGAGGCGGCCGACCGGAATCTGCGGGATGATCCGCTCGTTCAGCACCTTTTCCGGGATGGCGCGCACCATTTCCGTGCCGATATAGCCGGGGCAGATGGCGTTGACCGTGATGCCCTTGGCCGCGCCTTCCTGCGCCAGCGCCTTGGTGAAGCCGAGGTCACCGGCCTTGGCGGCGGAATAGTTCGCCTGACCCATCTGGCCCTTCTGGCCGTTGATCGAGGAGATGTTGATGACGCGGCCGAAGCTGCGGTCGCGCATGCCGGACCACACCGGATGGGTCATGTTGAAGAGACCCGTGAGGTTGGTGTTGATGACCGCGCTCCACTGATCGGGCGTCATCTTGTGGAACATCGCATCCTTGGTGATGCCGGCATTGTTGACGAGGATGTCCACCGGACCGAGATCAGCCTCCACCTTCGCGATCCCCTCGACGCACGCCTCGTAGCTCGACACGTCCCACTTGTAGACGGCGATGCCCGTTTCCGCCTTGAAGGCGTTGGCCGCGTCGTCATTGCCGGCATAGCTGGCAGCCACCTTGTATCCCGCCGCCTTCAGCGCAATCGAAATGGCTGCGCCGATGCCCCGCGATCCCCCCGTTACCAATGCTACCCTGCTCATGTCGCTCACTCCCCTAGACTGATTTTTTGAGTCGACCTGACGCCCTGCCGGCGGCAGGTCATGGCAAAGTTTTGGATAAGCTGGCGCCTAAAGGCTCTCGATGCACATCGCCACGCCCATCCCGCCGCCGATGCAGAGCGTGGCGAGACCCTTGCGGGCGCCGCGGCGCTTCATCTCGAAGAGGAGCGTGTTGAGGATGCGGGCGCCGGACGCGCCGATCGGATGACCGATGGCGATGGCGCCGCCGTTGACGTTGACGATGGACGGATCCCAGCCGAGGTCCTTGTTGACCGCACAGGCCTGCGCCGCGAAGGCCTCGTTGGCCTCCACGAGGTCGAGGTCGCCGATCTTCCAGCCGGCGCGCTCGAGAGCCTTGCGCGAGGCGGGGATCGGGCCGGTGCCCATGACCTTGGGATCGACGCCGACCGTCGCCCAGGAAACGATGCGGCCGAGCGGCTGGATGCCGCGGCGCGAGGCTTCCGCTTCGCTCATCAGGAGGGCGGCGGCCGCGCCGTCATTGAGGCCGGAGGCGTTGCCGGCCGTCACGGTGCCTTCCTTGTCGAAGGCGGGACGGAGCTTCGCCATGGAATCGAGCGTCGCGCCGTGGCGGATATATTCGTCGGCGTCGACGGTCACATCGCCCTTGCGGCCCTTGACGATGAAGGGAACGATCTCATCCTTGAAGCGGCCGTCCTTCTGGGCGGCCTCGGCCTTGTTCTGCGAGGCGACGGCGAAGGCGTCCTGCTCGTCGCGGGAAAGCTGCCACTGCTTGGCGACGTTCTCGGCGGTCGTGCCCATGTGGTAGCCGTAGAAGGCGTCCGTCAGGCCGTCCTTGATCATCGTGTCGATCATCTTGAAGTCGCCCATCTTCACACCGCCGCGCAGATGCGCGCAATGCGGGGCCATGGACATGGATTCCATGCCGCCGGCGACGATGATGTTCGCATCGCCCGTGGCGATCTGCTGCATGCCGAGCGCGACCGCGCGCAGGCCCGAACCGCAAAGCTGGTTCATGCCCCAGGCAGTCGCCTCCTGCGGCACGCCGGCCTTCATGGCGGCCTGGCGGGCCGGGTTCTGGCCTTCGCCGGCCGGCAGGACCTGGCCGAGAATCACCTCGTTCACCTCACCCGCCGCAACGCCCGCGCGCTCGAGAACCGCCGAAATCACCGTCGCCCCGAGTTCGTGGGCGGGCGTGTTGGCGAAAGCGCCGTTGAAGGAACCGACCGCGGTGCGCGCGGCGCTGGCGATGACGATGGACGGGGTGCTCATATGTGCTTCCTCAGTTCTGGCAGCCTTGCGGCCGGCCTTGGAACCGGGTCCGGCGCACGAACGGCGCGAGCCCGGCGGTTCTCCCGAAATCAAAACTGGCAAAGCGGAGAAGGAGAGTCAAACGGGATATCCGGCGACGCTAAAATTTCATGGCGGAGCCGCGCAGCATGAAAATCCATGTTGCGCAGCATCCCTCGCCGCATCGCACAATTCGATTGTCAGGGAGCGTCTTTTTGCGGATACTCGCAAGGCTCAAAAAAGAAAACAGGAACACGGGGATGAGGAGACCCTAATGGCCAGGAACGACGGTCAGATCGTCATCAAGAAATATGCCAACCGACGGCTCTACAACACCGGTACCAGCACCTATGTGACGCTCGACGATCTCGCGGTCATGGTGAAGAAGGGCGAAGACTTCACCGTGCAGGACGCCAAGTCCGGCGAGGACATCACCCATTCCGTGCTGACTCAGATCATCTTCGAGCAGGAATCCAAGACGGGCAACACCCTGCTGCCGATCTCCTTCCTTCGCCAACTGATCTCCTACTACGGCGACCAGATGCAGATGGTCGTGCCGAGCTATCTCGAGCACTCCATGCAGGCCTTCACCGAGCAGCAATCGCAGATGCGCGAGCAGATCAACAAGACCTTCGGCGACACGCCGCTCGGCAAGAACCTGCAGGTGCCGATGCAGCTCGTCGAGGAGACGGTGCGGCGCAATACCGAGATGTTCCAGCAGGCGATGAAGATGTTCTCGCCCTTCGCCAATGCCGCGCCGGCAAAGGAAACTCGCAAGGCCGAGCCGAAGGATCTCGACGAACTGAAGGAGCAGCTCCGCGCGCTGCAGACCAAGCTCGACAATCTGAGCTGAGCAAGCCCGGTCGGCGCGGGGTTCTCCCGCGCCTTCTCAAAGCCCGATCGAAAGATCGCGGCCCGCCGTGCGGATCGAGACGGCGAAGCCCGCGATGACGTCGATGAAGGCGATCGTCATCAGGATGAAGAAGATCTGCGTCGCCGCGCCCTGCACCAGCAGGAACTCGACAAGAAACGCCACGAACAGCACCATCGACAGCATGTGATCGAGAAGCGCCCGCGAGCCGGGACGCGTGGCCTTCAGAATTTCCACGAAGAGCAGTACGAGCGCGATCAGGATGAGCAGGTCCCCGAAGGCCATCGTCCAGTCCGTGCCGGACAGCATGTGCACCGCCATCACCTCATTGTCGAGCACGCCGACGCCGCCATCGCCGAAGAGACCCGCCATGGCGAGGTTGTAGAGGGCGAAGGGGATGATCAGCAGCGGGATCGCCAAAAGCATACAAAGCTCCCTTTGGCCGCGCATTCACGGCGGCATTCCAGCCCTCTTAGCCGAAGATCGGGCACAAGAAAATGTCACGCACCCAAAAGAAAAGGCCCGCTTGCGCGGGCCTTGATCTCGGCTGATGCCAGAAACGCAGAATTATGCGTTTTCCTTCGGCGTCAGGACCTGACGGCCGCGGTACATGCCGGTCTTCAGGTCGATGTGGTGCGGACGGCGCAGTTCGCCCGAGTTCTTGTCTTCAACGTAGGTCGAACCCTTCAGAGCGTCTGCGGAACGGCGCATACCGCGCTTGGACGGGGTCGTTTTTCTTTTCGGTACAGCCATTTGACTAACTCCACTTATCGGGCAAACACATCCTTACGGCACCGGATGGGCGACAGGACATGTCTTTGTCTCGGAAATTGGGCCGGCTTATACATGGCAAAACCCTGCTTGACCAGTCCCCGCATGGATTTTTTCGATTCCGCCCCTCAGGCCTCGTCTTCCGGCACGATCCAGGGTTCGGCAAGGGCCGCCGCCTGCCACTTCCGCCAGGCCGAATGCGCCTTTACGCGCTCCATATAGGCCAGCACCGTCTCGTCTTCCGTCAGCCGGTAGATCTCCAGCCGGTTGACGACCGGCGCATACATGGCGTCCGCCGCGCAGAAGTCGCCGAACAGGAACGGCCCGCCCGAACGGGCAAGCGCATCCTTCCAGATCGTCTCGATACGCGCGACGTCGTCCGTCACGCCGTCCGGCAGGTCGATCGCCCCGGGCTTGCGGCGGATGTTCATGGGGCAGGCATTGCGTAGCGCACGGAACCCGGAGAGCATTTCCATGGAGATCGCCCGCGCCTCGGCGCGCGCGGCCCGGTCCTTCGGCCAGATACCCGCCTCGGGGAAAAGCTCGGCGACATATTCGATGATGGCGAGCGATTCCCAGACACGCACGTCCCCGTCATGCAGCACCGGCACCCTGCCGGTCGGCGATATCTTGCGGAATTCCGGGTTTCCGGCGGCGAAATCGAAGGGGATCACCTTGTCGGTGAAGGGCACCCCCGCCGCCTCCATGGCGATCCATGGGCGGAAGGACCAGGACGAATAGTTCTTGTTGCCGACGTAGAGGACGAGTTCCGACATGTTTCAAGGCTCCCTGAGAGCATCGGACCCTAGGCCGTCACCGGCCAAAGCGCCAATGAAAAGGCCTGAACTCACTCATAAAGGCATTTGATATAGTCGCCCGAACCGCTCGCCCGCCGCTCGATGAGCCGCGCGAGGCGCTGCAGCCCGCGCCCCGGCTTGCCGGCATTGCGCTCGCGCGGATTGGGCAGGGAAGCGGCCAGAAGCGCCGCCTGCCGGCGCGTGAGCTTTGCGGCGGGAACGTTGAAATGATGCTGCGCCGCCGCCTCGATGCCGTAGATGCCCGGTCCCCATTCGGCGACGTTGAGGTAGATTTCCATGAGTCGCTGCTTGCTCCAGACGAAATCCGCCGCCACGGCCAGCGGCAGTTCCATCGCCTTGCGCAGGAAGGAACGGCCGTTCCAGAGGAAGAGGTTCTTGGCCGTCTGCATCGGGATAGTGCTTGCGCCGCGCGTCTGCTCGCCCGCCAGCGCCTCGCTCACCACCGCGCGCATCTGCCCCCAGTCCACGCCGGCATGGCGGCAGAACTGCCCGTCCTCGGACATCATCACCGATTTCACCAGATTGGGCGAGATATCCTCGAACGCCACCCATTGCCGGTCGTAGCCGCGCAGCAGCACGAGATCGCGCAGCATCAGCGTGGAAACCGGGCGGACGAACGGTGCAGCATAGAGGAGGATCAGCAGATAGGGCAGCGCGACAACAGCCGCCACGGCAAGAACGAGCCGACGCCAATTCCGGCGAAGCCGGCTCATCCAGCCGTCCCTCTCACCGGTCTCAACCTCCATGTCTGCCCGTGTTTCCGGTACGATGTCCAAGAGCCGGCGTCCGTCCTTCCGTCGTTGCGCCTTCATACCGTCCCGACGCTTCAAAAACCAGCGCCGGGCCGCGATTCTTTGCGGCCATCCCGGCATTCCCGTTGCTTCGCCCGGGTGCCCATGCCAAAGAGCGGCCATGAGCGAGCGTCACCAGCAATTCCAGTCCCTTCTCAAGAGCAATGCCGAGGCGGTGGAAGCCCTCCTCGAGCGCCTGCTTTCGGCCGGTCTGCAGGCCGACGAGATCGCCCGGCCGGAACGCCTCCTCGCCGCTATGCGCCACGGCGTCCTCAACGGCGGCAAGCGGCTGCGCCCCTTCCTCGTCATCGAATCCGCCGCGCTGTTCCCGGGCGTGGAGCGCGAGACGGCGCTGCGCATCGGCGCCGCTCTCGAATGCATCCACTGCTATTCGCTCGTCCATGACGACCTGCCGGCGATGGATGACGACGACGTGCGCCGCGGCCAGCCGACCGTGCATATCGCCTTCGACGAGGCCGCCGCCATCCTTGCCGGCGACAGCCTGCTGACGCTCGCCTTCGACATCGTCGCCGCACCCGAAACCCGCCTGCCCGACGCCACCAAGACGGCGCTGGTGCTGGCGCTCGCCCGCGCCGCCGGCATCGGCGGCATGGCCGGCGGACAGGTGCTGGACCTTGCGGCTGAAAAGCAGGCTCCCGACGAGGATGGCATCGTCACGCTGCAGGCCATGAAGACGGGCGCGCTGCTGCGCTTCGCCTGCGAGGCCGGAGCGATCATCGCCGGCGCATCCGCGGAAAATCGCCGGACGCTGCGCCGCTACGGTGAGACGGTGGGCCTTGCCTTCCAGATCGCCGATGACCTGCTCGACCTCACCGCCGATGCGCAGACCATGGGCAAGGCGACCGGCAAGGATGCCGAGCGCGGCAAGGCCACACTCGTTTCCCGCCGCGGCCAGGCATGGGCGGAAAATCGCCTGAAGGAACTTGTCACGGAGGCCGAGGCGCTGCTTGCGCCGTTCAGCCATCGGGCCGGCATCCTCATCGAAACCGCCCATTTCATTGCCAATCGCAGGAACTGACGTCATGAGCAAATTCTGGTCGCCGATCGTCGCCACGCTCAAGCCCTATGTCGCAGGCGAGCAGCCGCGCATTCCCAACCTCATCAAGCTCAACACCAACGAAAACCCCTACGGCCCCTCGCCCAAGGCCATCGCCGCCATGCAGGCCGCCGTCGAGGGCAGCCTGAAGCTCTACCCGGATCCGGGCGCGCTGGCGCTGCGCCAGTCCATCGCCCGCTTCTACGACGTGGAGGCCGACGAGGTCTTCGTCGGCAACGGCTCGGATGAAGTGCTGGCGCACGCCTTCGTCGCCCTTCTCAAGCATGAGAAGCCGCTGCTCTACCCCGACATCACCTACAGCTTCTACCCGACCTATTGCCGCCTCTTCGGCATCGAGTCGGTCGAGATTGCGTTGAAGGACGATTTCACCATCGATCTTGCGGACTATAACCGCCCCGCAGGCGCGATCATCCTGCCGAACCCGAATGCCCCCACGGGCATCGGCCTGCCGCTCGCCGCCATCGAAAAGCTCGCCGCCGAGCACCCGGACCAGCCGGTGGTGATCGACGAGGCCTATATCGATTTCGGCGGCGAGAGCGCGATCCCGCTGACGAAGACATACGACAACCTCCTCGTCATCCACACGCTCTCCAAGTCCCGCTCGCTGGCGGGCCTGCGTGTCGGCTACGCCATCGGCCAGCGCCCGCTGATCGATGCACTGGAGCGCGTCAAGGACAGCTTCAATTCCTATCCGCTCGATCGGGTGGCCCAGGCCGGCGCGACCGCCGCCATCGATGATCGCGAATGGTTCGACGCAACGCGCGGCAAGGTCATCGAATCCCGCGAGCGGGTGACGGGCGCGCTGCGCCAGCGCGGCTTCGAGGTGCTGTCCTCGCAGGCGAACTTCGTCTTCGCCCGCCACCCGGGCCACAGCGGCGAGGCGCTGGCAAAGAGCCTGCGCGAGCGCGCCGTGCTGGTGCGCCATTTCGCCAAGCCCCGCATCTCGGATTTCCTGCGCATCACCATCGGTACGCCGGAGGAATGCGACCGGTTGATCGCGGCGCTGGAAGACATCCTCTAGGATCGCAAACCACGACAACGCCCCCTTTCGGCCTGACGGCTGGAAGGGGGACATGTGGTGCAATTCTCCGGCTTGGAGCGCTTGAAACGCTCGGTTATCGTCCGCCGACATTCAGCGGTGGCCCATGACCGACCTTACGCCCTACCTGCCCCAGCTTGCCGTCGCCTGGACGGCCTATTTCATCGCCACCGCCTCACCCGGCCCGGCGATCATCGCCATCATCGCGACCTCCATCAGCCAAGGCCGGCGCGCCGGCTTGACACTGGCGTCCGGCGTGCTGACGGGTTCCTATATCTGGGCGATCCTCACGGCGTCGGGCCTCTCCGCCCTCATCCGCACCTATGGCGAAGCGATCATCGTGCTGAAGATCGTCGGCGGCGGCTATCTGCTGTGGCTTGCCTGGAATGCCTATCGCGCGGCCCGCAAGAGCGAGGAGACCTATCGCGCGCAGATGGCGGCCCTGCCGGCGCTTTCGCCGCGGCGGCAGTATCTCAAGGGCCTCGGCATCCATCTCACCAATCCCAAGGCGATCTTCAACTGGATCATGCTGACATCGCTCGGCATGCCGCCGGGCGCACCGGGCGGCGTCATGGCGACCTTCATCGCCGGCTGCATGGCGATCGGGATCTGCGTCTTCCTCGGTTTCGCGCTGGTCTTCTCGCTCGGACCGGTCCATCGCGCCTATCTGAGAGTGCGCCGCGGCATCGAGGGCGTGATGGCCGCCTTCTTCGCCTTTGCCGGCTTCAAGCTGCTGACGACGCGCCTGTAGCTACTCGGCCGCCGCCTGGCCCTGCCCGTAGCGCTTCTCGATATAGTCGTTGACCAGCGCCTCGAACTCGCCCGCGATATCGGTGCCGCGCAGCGTCATCGCCTTCTTGCCATCGACATAAACGGGCGCGATGGGCAGTTCCCCGGTGCCCGGCAGCGAGATGCCGATATCGGCATGCTTGCTCTCACCCGGCCCGTTGACAATGCAGCCCATGACGGCGACCTTGAGGCCCTCGACACCCGGATACTTCTCACGCCAGACCGGCATGTTCTTGCGGATGTCGTCCTGGATTTTCTGCGCCAGCTCCTGGAAGACCGTCGAGGTCGTGCGCCCGCAGCCGGGACAAGCGGCAACGACGGGGATGAACTGGCGGAAACCCATGACCTGCAGCAATTCCTGCGCCACCTGCACCTCGCGGGTGCGGTCGCCGCCCGGCTCCGGCGTCAGCGAGATACGGATCGTATCGCCGATGCCCTGCTGCATCAGAATGCCGAGCGAGGCCGAGGAGGCGACGATGCCCTTGGTGCCCATTCCGGCCTCGGTAAGGCCGAGATGCAGCGCATGGTCGGAGCGTGCCGACAGCATCGCATAGACGGCGATGAGGTCCTGCACGTTGGAAACCTTTGCCGACAGGATGATATGATCGCGCGACAGGCCTATTTCTTCCGCAAGCTCGGCGGAAAGCAGCGCCGACTGGCAGATCGCCTCGCGCATCACCTGCTGGGCCGTCAGCGGCGAACCATTGTCCTGGTTCTCGTCCATCAGCCGGGTCAGGAGTTCCTGATCGAGCGAGCCCCAGTTGACGCCGATGCGCACCGGCTTGTCGTGGCGGATCGCCGTTTCGACGATAGCCGCGAACTGGCGGTCCTTCTTGTCCTTGAAGCCGACATTGCCGGGATTGATGCGGTACTTCGCCAGCGCCTCGGCGCAGGCGGGATGATCGGCGAGCAGCTTGTGGCCGATATAATGGAAGTCGCCGACAAGCGGCACGTCCAGCCCAAGACGCAGGAGGCGCTCGCGGATCTTCGGCACCGCCGCCGCGCTCTCGTCGCGGTCGACCGTGATGCGCACGATCTCGGAGCCGGCCCGGTGAAGGGCGGCGACCTGCGCCACCGTCCCGTCGATATCGGCCGTGTCCGTATTGGTCATCGACTGCACGACGACCGGCGCGCCGCCGCCGACGAGAACGCCGCCGACATCGACGCCGACGGACTGACGCCGCGGCTTCGGTTCAAAATCGAAGGAAAAGGACATTTGGAGCCTCTTGCTCGAAAAGCGGCCGCGCAGACGCGGCCTTTGCCCTCAGGTGGATCAGGAAATGTGGCTTGTCAACTACGGGGGCGGGCACGCGCGACGATTTGATCGCCGCGCGGCCGGCCTTTCAATGACGCTCGCGCACGTCCGCATGCACCGCATGATGCGACAGCAGCAGCACCACGAGGAAGAGCACAGGCAGCAGGGCGAAGATCAGCGCGAAGCCGACATGCTCGGCGATGAAGCCGATGACCGAAGGGGCGAAGAGCGAGCCGGAATAGCCCATGACCGTCGTCACCGACAGCGCCACGCCCTGCGCGAAGCCCGGCAGGTTACCGGCGGCGGAAAAGGCGATCGGCACCATGTTGGAAATACCGACGCCGCAGAGCGCGAAGCCCGCCATCGCCACATAGGCATTCGGCGCCGTCCCCGCGACCACCATGCCGACAATGGCGATGACAGTGCAGGTGCGTAGCGTCTTCACCGCGCCGAAACGGTCGCGCACATGGTCGCCGGCAAAGCGCATGACGGCCATGGTCAGCGAGAAGGTGCCGAAGGCGAAGCCCGAAAGAGCGAGCGACGCACCCAGCTCGTTGCGCATGTAGAGCGCGCCCCAGTCGAGGATCGCGCCTTCCGGCACCATGCAGAACAGCGCCATGAGGCCGATCAGCCAGGGCAGCGGCGTCATGGGCAGGCGTACCTTCTGGCGCTCCTCGCTCGGATGCGGCGCATCGTGCAGGATATGCGGCCAGATGAAGACGAACAGCACCGCCCCGGCGATGGTGAGCAATGCGGCATGGCCGATCACGCCGAGCGCGTCCATGAGGAAGCCACCGGTCGTCGCGCCGATGAAGGCCCCGAGGCTCCAGAAGGCATGGCAGGACGACATGATCGCCCGGCGCATGGATTTCTCCACCTCCACGGCATTGCCGTTCATGGCGACGTCCATCGCCCCCATCAGCCCACCGAAGAAGAAGATGGCGACGGCCCCGAGCGGGATGGTCGGCGTGAGCGACAGGAGCAGCATGGTGGACAGGAACAGGATCGTCGCGCCCTTGACCGTACGCGTCGTACCGAAATGGGCGATCAGGACGCCGGCGATCGGCATCAGGATGATCGAACCGATGCCGAAGCACATGATCATCAGGCCAAGGCCGCCCTCGGAAAGACCGAGGCGGCTGGCGAATTCCGGGATCTTCGGCGCCCAGGCGCCGGCAAAAGTGCCGTTCAGCAGGAAAAGGCCGGAGACGGCGAGCCGCGCCGGCGGAAAGTAGGTCTTGGCGATGGATTTGCCGGCAAGGGCGGTTTCGGGGGTCGTCATGGGGAGGTCCATTGCTTGGGAGTTCGGAGCGGGCCTAGAGCATTTCCGGTAAAAGTGCGAAGCGGTTTTGCGTCCGCAAATGCGCAAGCATTCAGACGGCCCTGAGGATATTGATGCCGGCCGCGGCCAGCCCCGCGGCTTCCGTCTCGTCGGCGTCCGCCTCGATCACGGCATGCGCCACGCGGGAAAGCGGCACGACCGAATAGGGAGCGGCGGCGGAAAGCTTGTCATTGGTGATGGCGACCAGAACCGCCCGGCTGCGCGAGG
>Ga0209793_1000603_pt1 | contig 36774 bp, 38 predicted proteins | sample EBPBio122009_DNA_FD_185863 | JGI IMG/M metagenome (GOLD analysis project Ga0209793, IMG submission 185863) | Wastewater treatment Type I Accumulibacter community from EBPR Bioreactor in Madison, WI, USA - Reactor 1_2/2/2009_ DNA (SPAdes) (version 2) | ecosystem: Engineered > Bioreactor > EBPR >... | reverse complement strand
CTCCGCCGACACCGAGCGGGATTGCTCCGGCGGCCACGATTTCGGAGACGCCGGCCTCGATATGCTTGAGGCTGTCGCGCAGATCGAGAGGGTTGACAGCCAGATCGCCAATGTCGGCAACCTTTGCGATCGAGAAGGGCTCGATACCCGACACGTGATGGGCGCGGCGCATCAGGCTGGACTGGCTCCTGACCTCGCGAGGGCCATGCCGCGCGCCTGCGCGGTTCGTCGTTCCGCCGTCCCAAGGCGTACCGTAAAGCGCGATATCCAACCCTTGCGCCGAAGTAACGGCGGGGAGGCGCATGAAGGTTGCTATGCCCGCGAAACGCGGCACAAGAGCCGCGTCGATTGGTTGAAAACGTGAAGTCATGCTATTCCTCAAACTCTGTCACGCCGGATTGAGGAAGGATAGGACCCTATTGACGGGGGAAATATCAAATTTACTAAATGGTATTTTCGAAAAAGTATAAAGTTGAGGCATGATGAGAAAGCTCGATAATATCGATATCAGGCTTTTGCGGGTGTTCGTTGCGCTGGTCGAATCCGGGGGATTTGGCGCGGCGCAGATTGTTCTCAATCTTTCACCTTCGACGCTGAGCACGCACCTTTCCGATCTTGAGAAAAGAATCGGAGGGCAACTTTGCATACGTGGGCGCAATTCCCTGCGTCTTACCGATCTTGGCCAGGCGACCTTCGACGCAGCGAAGATACTTTTCGGCAATCTTGAGGATTTCCGCCATCGGATCGCCACGGCCAGCGGGCTTCTCTCCGGGCGGCTGCGCATTGGCATCGTCGATGGCGTGGTGACGAGTTCGGGCTTGAGCCTCCAGAATATCATCCGACGGATGCTCAAACCCGACTTCGATGTCATAATCGACGTCGACCAGGCAACACCGCTCGAGCTTGAGCAGGCCGTCGCCAGCGGTGCTCGGGACATCGCGATCGGGCCATTCCTGCAACGTGCCCCAGGGGTGATCTACGAAGCGATTTACTCTGAGCCTCACTATCTCTACTGTGGTGAGGGGAACGAACTTTTCAGCCTGCCGGACACCGCGATCACGGCCGAAATGGTGCAAAGAGCGCCATTCTCGGTGCGCTCCTACCGGCAGCTTGACGATTTATACCGCATTGGCAGCCCGAAATTCTCCGCATCGGTCCTTCATATGGAGGCGCAAGCGATGCTCATCCTTTCGGGGCATTTCATCGGCTTTCTGCCCGATCACCTCGCCGCGCCGTTCGTGAACGAGCGACAAATGCGGAAGATCAAGCCATATTCGTATTTCTTCTCGTCTCAACATCACTTGGTCTACAAGCAACAGGACAAGAACCGCCCGCTCATTCAGGCATTCATCGCTGCGGTTAGAGCTCAGGTGAACGGCTCGGAACCTGACGCGATCGTGGATTGAGGATATACGGAAAAGAGGCCAGATCGCTCCGGCCTCTGTCGGGCGACAGTTTCACTAGCTTCAGCGCATCCCCAAAGATGTTCACCAAATTGGAGATATTCTCCTCTGCGATAATCAGCGACGTCGAAAGCGCGATGGCGCCGACGACGCCGAGATTGCGAATATCGATCACATCAGGAAGGTCCTTCAAGGATTGCGGCGCATTTTCCCAATAGTCGGCGTGTCAACGGCGGAGTAAAAAACCGGCCGCGCGGGTAAGCAGCCCTCCCTCTGTGTATATCTCCATGGTGGCGATACCGGCGCCGCTCGCCGCCGGGTGCCCAGAATACGTATAACCCTGGAAAACCTCGATCTGGCTCTCCGGACCAGTCATCAGCCCGTCGTAGACCTGACGGCTTGCAAATACCGCACCCACCGGAATGGCACCATTGGTCAGCCCCTTGACAAGGCGGTGGCGGAAAGCATCTTCAATCTCCTCAAGCGCGAACGGATACAGCACAGACTTACCGAACACGCGAGGAGGCAAGGCGGGACGTATTCGACTACATCGAGATGTTCGACGACTCGAAGCGTAAGCGTGAAAGGAACAGTATACTGCCACCCGTCGAGTTCGAACGGCAGCAGGAAATACAACCCAAAGCTATCCATAAAACTCAGAGCTATTCAACCGCCCGTTCTGCGACCAGCTACGGGGTGAAGGTGCTGCGCCGCAAGAGCCGCGGCCTGAAAGAGGCGCTGGCTGACCTCATCCTAAAAAACCATCTGCTCAAAAAATCATGATTGGGGATGAGGCGACGATGAATGAGATACCCCGCCACCCAGAAGCTTGAGATCATCCGGTTCGTCGGGCAGTCGCATCTGTCGGCCAGGCAGACACTCGACAAGCTCGGCATTCCACGACCGCGGTTCTATCGCTGGTACGATTATTTCCTGACCCACAGCGTGAAAGCTCTTCAGGACCGCATCCGAGCGATGTATCGAGATAGCGTCCGTCAAGTCTCTCTAATCGCCTTGGTCAAGTTCTCATCCGTTTCACTTTTCCTTCCGCCTGCCGGGTTCTATGTTTCTCTCCCATGTCGGCGCATCGGGTACCGGCACCTTCGATTGATGTGTTTCCGGACACCCTTGGGATCACCCGTTCCCGGTAAAATGTGAAAAGACCAGAGGCGATAACGATCAGCGAGCCGGATACTGTCCAGAAATCCGGCACTTCGGCAAAGATGATCAGCCCCATCAACGCCGAAAAGATCAGGCTGAAATAGCGAAAAGGCACAACCACGGAAATGTCGCCGACTCGCATGGCCTGGATACCTGTCTGGTATCCGATCAAAACCATCACCGCCGAGAACGCGATATACGTCGTCACGCCCGCCGTCAAAGATTGCCAACCACCAAGGGGGACGATCAGCGTTGCGCCGAAGACGGTCATAAACGAGGCCGTACAGAGTGTTATCATCAGAGAGGGAATGCTTTCATCGACGAAACGGGTTGAAATATCGCGGCCAGCAGTGCAGAACATGCTGACGAGCATGAGCAGCGTGGCGACCGTGAAGCCTTCCCGTCCCGGCCGAATGATGATCAGTACGCCGACGAGACCGAGGATGATGGCCGACCAACGCCGCCAGCCCACCGGCTCCTTCAAGAACAGCGCGGCAAACAGCGTAACCGCGAGCGGCAGCGCTTGCAGGATCGCGACAGCATTGGCGAGCGGCATCATGCCAAGCGCGGTAACGAAAGCTACAGCGCCAAACGCCTCGAAGATGACGCGGAGCATTATCATGGGCTGCAGCATGATGCTCCAAGAGCGGAGCGCGCCCATTTTACGCGCGAGGAAATAAACTAGCATGGTCGTGAGGATGCCGCGCAAAAACATAATCTGTCCGGCATTCATCATCGAGCTCACTGACTTGGTGAGCGCGTCGCCGAAGGAGTTGGAGGCCATGGCCGTCACCATGTAAAGAGCCCCTTGCATATTTCTCGTCGGCGCCATCCGTGCCCCACTCCAAGACTGTTTGTGTTTGTTTGATCCTTGAGCCTCACGGCTCTACCAAGGCTGCCCGTAGAGCATCAGCCTGCAGTCTGTCTTTGGCGACGCCGGCCACCGCGTCTGTGCAGCCCCAGGCCTCTCGCGGGGCCGGGAATAACTTGAGCCTCCCTGAATTCGCCAACGCCATAGTCGAGGGGTCGTTCGTCGATGTGACGTCCGGAAATTCTAGGCTGGGCCGCGGGCGAAGAAGAGGCTGCTGAGCGTGGGCCGGTGACAGCCAGGATTGTCGAGGTTGACGAGGACGATGTGCGCCTCCATTCCCGGCGCTCATCTTGCTGTGTAGCCGCCGTCGGCGACCCACGTCGCTCCGGTAACAAAGGAAGTCTTCGGCCCGAGCAAGAAAGCGATTATCGGCGCTATTTCATCCGAGCAAGCCAAGCGTCCCATGGGTATGTTGCGGGCGGCATCGTTTACGGCAAGACCTAGCCTGAGTTGTTCTCTCTCCATCATGGGCGTATGCACCCCGCCCGGCGCAACTGCGTTGAATCGCACACCTCTTTGCGCATATTCCAACGCCATCACGCGCACGAGGTTAATTACCGCGGCTTTGGAGGCACCATAGGCGGCGAGACCAAGTTGGCCGACAGTTCCGAGCTCGGAAGCGACAGCTACGAACGCCCCCTGCCCCGTTGCCTCAAGCAACGGGGCCGTCAGACGAGCAAGAAGGTAAACGGCGCGCACGTTGACACGCTGTACCTGATCCCAATCCTCCGGCCGCGTATCCGAGAGCGATGCCGTCAGGCTGACACCGGCGACAGCGGCCACCGCATCCAGCCGGCCCTCGCGCTCATGCAGGTTCGATATAGCCTCGCTCAATGCTGCTTCCTCCGCCACATCAACGGTGACACGCCGAAGCTCGGGTAAGCTTGGCAAGGCATTGAGCATGGCTGAATCCCGATCCAGCGCATATGTCACATATCCCTTCTCTATGAGAGAAAGAACGGTCGCGGCGCCGATTCCCGAGGCACCGCCTGTTACCAAAGCGACAGGTTTCGAGGACATTTTGATTAACTCCAACTTCTTAGACCGTCAGCCGGCCTGATGGGCATCGTTTTGACCGGCAAGCATCAGCATCGCAGCGCGGCGCGAGGCTCCGCTCCGAGACAGATAGGCTCCAGCAAGAGTGAAGATCAGGATCATCAGGACGAACATCGCCGTCGAAATAGCGGCGATATCGCCCTTCAGCCCCTGCCGTACAGATGCCAGGATATAGACGGGCAGCGTGGTGCTGTTGGCTGTTGACACAAAGAGCGAGATGATAACGTCGTCGAAGGAGATGACAAAGGACAGGATCCCCCCCACCAGGAACGCCGGTATCAGCAAGGGAAGGGTAACCGTGGCAAACGTGACGAATGGCGTCGCGCCGAGGTCGGCGGCGGCCTCCTCGAGTTTGCCGTCCATCCCTGACAGCCGCGCACGCACGACGAAGGCAACAATCGCGGTGCCGAAAAGCGCATGCGCGATGGCGATCCGTATCAGGCCGACCCCAAGGTCGATCTTCACGTACCACACCAGATATGCAACCGCCTTCACAATCTCGGGGAAAGCGATCACCGTCAGAAGCAGCAGACTTAGCGGGTATGCGATCAAAGCTGAACGCCGGGCAAGGATTATTCCGCAGATTCCTCCCAGAACAAGGCTGATCGCCATGCATGCGAGCGCCGCAATCAGGCTATTCGCCAATGTGGCGGCGATGTTGCCGTTTTCGAGAATACGCCAATACCAGCGCAGTCCAAATCCTTTCCAAACCACGAGATAGTTGCCGACGTTGAAGGAATAGACGATCACCGTGACGATCGGGAGAAGGAGGAACAAGGCAACCAGCAGGAACCATGTGGCAAAAACGGTCGTCTTGAGGCCTTCTCGGGGAAAAATATTCATCGCGTCGCCCTTCGAATTACTTTCGGCATATCCCGTAGCAGGGCGCCGATGCCTGTCATCGCCAGCACGAGCACCACCAGCGCGAAGACGAGCGCCAGCGCCATCGCCGAGGCCAAAGGCCAGTTCTCACCCTGCAGAAATTGGGAGTAGATGAGGGTGCCGACCATCATTCCCTTGGCCCCGCCCATCAGCTCCGGCGTCACGTAGTCGCCTGTCATCATAATGAAGACCATTGTCACCCCGGCCATGATGCCGGGATAGGTAAGCGGCAGAGTAATGGTAAGAAATGTCTGCCACGGCCGCGCATAGAGATCGCGGCTCGCTTCCCGATGGTCATGCGATAACCTTTCGATGGACACGTAGATCGGCAGGATCATCATGGGCAGGAAGTTATAGACAAGACCGACGAGCACCGCAGACTGGGTAAATAGAATACCCTCGCCGGGCTCCACGATGCGGAGAGCCTGTAAAATAGACGATATCTCACCGTTGGCGCCGAGGAGAATCCGCCAGCCCTGCATGCGAAGGAGGTAGCTCGTCCAGAAGGGAATGATGATCAACACCAGGCACCACGGCTTGAGGCGATCTGGCACTCTGGTATTGATGAAGTAAGCGACAGGGTATCCGATCAGGAGACACAGCAGCGTTCCAGCGAACGCGTTCGCAAGGCTCGCCGCGAAAACCGATCGAAACGTCGGGGAGAAAACGGCTGTGTAGTTTTCCAGCGTCAGCCGCGCACCGTCCGCCACCCCCCCGTGCTGTCCCGCCACGTAGGGCGTGAGGCTCTGCACGGCGATGAGCGTCACCGGCGCGGCGAAGAATACGAGGTAGACGATAAAAGGCAGCGACACCAAGCCCCATACCAGGCCGGCGTCGATCCATCGTCTCCGCGCCCGAGCCGGAGTTCCCGCGCCCAAGAAAATTGACAATATCATCTCTCCTGTCGCTCGGGGAGCGCGGGGCGGCGGCTCCGCCCCGCGCGCCTGTTCACTGGCGAGCCGCAGCGGCCTTGATCTCGTTGAACAAATCGATTCGAAGCGTCGGATTGGACCCTTCGACCTTCTGGTAAATCAGCCGGTCCAATACGCCCTCGGGGAATACGATGAGATCCTTCCGGATGACGTCGTCGGGCAATTTCTCGATCACGCCCTCGACGCCGGTGTCGTAGCCGATGTGCCCCGTCTCCGCGGCAGCGACGTCCGGGTCCAACATGAAGTTGATGAAAGCATGCGCCGCGTCGACGTTCTTGGCCCCCGTGGGCACGGCATAGTGATCGCTCCACACCACGCACTGGGGCTCGGGGTAGACCCAGGTGTAATTTTCGGCATCCTGCGCGAATATATGCCGGCAGCTCCCCTGATAGCCCTGGGCGATTACATAGTCGCCGCTGAGAAGGCCTTGCACGGGACGGGCATCAAAGGCCTTCACATGAGGAACGAGGTCCTTGATCAGGATATCGGTGGCCTCGCGGAGCTTTTTCTCGTCGCCGGTGTTGTAATCCTTGCCCTCGCGCCAGAAGACGAGACCGAAAACGCTCGGCTGGTCATTCAGCAGGCATACGCGGCCACTTGCCGCCTTGCTTGCTGCCACGCGGAAAAAATCATCCCAGTTCTTGATTTCTTCGGTAATGATCTTGTTGTTGTAAAGAATGCCGATCGTGCCGAAATTCTTCAGAACGGTGTACTGGTTGTCTGGATCGAACGGAAGATTGCGGAACTGATCGCGCAAGTTCTTAAGGTTCGGGATCTTGCTGTGATCCAGCTTCTGGACCAGTTCACGGGCGATTACCTGCTCCACATAGGCGTCCCCGACGACGACAATATCATAGCCCGCCGAACCGCCTGCTATCTGCAGCTTGGCGATCGCGGCCTCGACCGAATCGAAGGTAGCGATCTGAATGCGCGGACCGGCCCCTCCGCTAAACGCGTCCAGAACGTCCGGATTCGCGTAATCCGCCCAGGAATAGATGAAGAGAACATCGCCGAGATTGGCTCCGTCCCCGAGCGCCTTTGCCTTGTCGGCAAGACTTGAGGCGGCCAGGGCCACGCCGTTGATCGAAAGGGCCGCGACCCCACCAGCCATCGCGGCGATCTTCATGAAGTTGCGACGGGTCCAACCTTCGGATGCGAGGATACGAATTTCATTGTCAGTGGTTTTGTTAGACATCTCATTCCCTCTGCTTTGATTTTCTACGGGGACCGGTTTCCGGCTTTTTATTTTTGCCCGAAGCGCTCCAAAATTTGGCGCAAGGGGAGATACGCGCGGCAACGACACGCGGGCGAAGCAGGCCTCGGCAGGCGTTAGTCCGCCAGAACAGCGCTGTCGGCCACCCTCCAGCTGAGCCAGACGTCGCTGGAGGTGGCGGCAAGGGCGTTCATCGTCTCGCCGCGCGCCTCGATCAAAAGAGGTTCCGGCAAAGCCGTCTTCACCCGCAAAGCGTGTTTCGCTCCAAGGAACGTGTTGTCCAATACCCGCCCCTTCAAAACGACGATCGCGCCATCACAGCCTTCCTTTGGCTCTTCAGCATGAACACCGATGTTTTCAGGTCGCACGACAATAGTCCGCCCGCCCGCCTCGGCCGGTCGTCCCAGATGAATTCGCTCTCCGCCTTGCACATGCAGGCACGTCGGATTGTTGATCTCCACCTGCCCGTCGATGAAATTCGATAGGCCGACGAAATCGGCGACAAAGCGTGTCGCCGGCTTGCCGTAGAGTTCAGGCGGAGTGCCTACCTGCTCAAGCCGCCCCGCCCTCATCACCGCGACGCGGTCGGAGAGCGCGAACGCTTCCTGCTGATCATGCGTCACAAAGACGAAGGTGATGCCGACCTCACGCTGGATACGGCGCAGTTCGACCTGCATGGAGGCGCGCAACTTGGCATCGAGCGCCGCCAGCGGCTCATCGAGAAGCAACACCTTCGGTCGGTTAACAAGCGCTCTGGCAAGCGCCACCCTTTGCTGCTGCCCCCCGGAAAGCTGAGAGGGGCGGCGGTTCAGGTAGGATTGAAGCTGTGCCAGCTCGACCATCTCGGCAATCCGCCGCCGCCGCTCTTCGCGAGGCACCCGCTTGCGCCGCAAGCCGTATTCGATGTTGTCGTAAACATCCATGTGCGGGAAAAGCGAATAGGATTGAAAGACCATGTTGACGTCTCGACGGTACGGCGGGACACCGGAGATATTGTCCCCATCCAGCAGGACCTCGCCCCGGCTTGGATGCTCGAACCCACCGATCATGCGAAGCGCCGTCGTCTTGCCGCAGCCACTGGGACCGAGCAGGGAAAAGAACTCCCCTCGCCCGATTGAAAGATTGAGGTCGCGGATAACCGTCAGCGCCTGCGGGCCGTCGCCGAAACGCTTCGAAACGCCTCGAAAGATTACACTGTTCTCGCTCCCGGTGGTCTCCGAGGGATATTCGCGCGCTGTGATCGTAGACATCGTCAAATTCCCCGGAAATGGCCGCCGCTGATGTTAAAGACGGCTCCGCTCGTCCAGGACGATCCGGGGCCGAGAAGAAAAGCAACGGCCTCCGCGATCGGCTCCGGGCCGCCAAATCCGAGCGGATGGGCCTCGAGATAGGCTTGCTTGCCGGCTTGCGGATAGGAGGAGCCGGTATTGCCCGTCGGCCCTGGCGTTACCGCGTTTACAAGAATTCCATCGCTCTCAAGTTGGGAGGAAAGGGACACCGTCAGGCCGACGAGCCCTGCCTTTGCGGTGGCGTAGGCCGGCGAAAGATGGGCCGCGCCGACGCGGGCGGCGATGGAGCTGATAAACACGATCCTGCCTCTGCGCGCGCCACGCATGTGCGGGATCACCGCGCGTGAACAGTACCACGCACCGTTCAAGTCGATCTCGATAACCCTCCTCCAACTGTCGTGGTCAATCTCCCATGCGCGACCTTTCGGTGCATCCAAGGCCGCGTTGTTGACCAGACCGTCTATGCGACCGTAGCGTTCCATCACTTCGGCGGCGGCGGCCTCCGCCTCTTCGGGGCGGGTAATATCAAGCAGCATCGCGGTTGCCTTGCCGCCCTCCGCTTCGATCGCGGCCGCGACCTGTGCGGCTTCGTCTTCCAGAATGTCCGTGACGATAGCGTGGCCTCCGGCGGCCGCGACGCTGCGAGCAATACTCCTGCCTATGCCGCGCGCGGCGCCGGTCACGATGACAACCTGACTTTCGAGGGACCTCATATCAGAACCTTTTCCGCGACCGCCGTCGCTATCGGAGCAAATCTGAGATTCGATTTCGAACGAGGGGCGTTGTTCATAACAAATCCTGAATGGACGAGGTCGACCTCTGTTCGACCCGCCGATCATTGAAAGGCGTTCTTCTCCCGACCTGCGCCGTGAGGCATGCACGACATCGTCAGCATCCACTTCATTTGTACCGTATATAGGATGAAGTTCTGTATTTGGTATAACTGACTCTGGGAAATGCGCTTGTCAAGCGCATATGGTCCGAACTGCGGAAAAAATAAAAGCAGCTTGACCATGGCTGTCCGATTTGCTTTATTCTTTTCTCAGAATTAAGTTCTTTATACAGAACATTGAGACGCTTCGCCCGATCGCGATAGCCGTCGCGGGCTGGTGAACGTGTTTCTCTCGAATACGCACCCGCCGCAAACCTCGCCTCACGTCTCGGCGACGCAGGCCGATTAACAATCCAGAGGAGTTTCCATGAGCGTCCCGCCGCGCATAAAGATTGATCCCGCCTTCGTCGAAAAATTGATCCTCGACATGGCTCAGCACGGATCCAACGGGGGAACCGGCGTTTCCCGGACGGTCTACTCGCCGGAGTGGATCGCCGCAACGGCGACCTACGCGCAATGGTGCGAGGACGCAGGGCTGGCGTCCCGGATGGATGCGGTCGGAAACATCTGGGGACGGCTGGAGGGCACGGAAACCGGCAAGTCGATCGTGACGGGATCACATATCGACTCGCAAACCCCGGGCGGTCGCTACGACGGCATCCTCGGAGCACTCGCGGGCTTGATTGCCCTGAAGGCGCTAAAGGAGCAGTTCGGCGCGCCGAGGCGGACGCTGGAATGCATCGCGTTCTGTGAAGAGGAATCCAGCCGTTTCCCGTCCGCCAATTTCTGGGGGTCCCGCGCGATCACGGGAAGCATTCACTTCGACGATCCCGATACCATCATTGGCTTCGGCGGGGAGACGATCGGGAGCGCCATGCGCGATGCCGGTCTCGATCCCGCGCGCATTCCCGAGGCGTTTCGCGACGACATCGACATTTTCGTGGAGCTTCATATCGAGCAAGGGCCGATCCTCGAGCAGGCCGGACTGCCCGTCGCGGTTGTCACCGGAATTACCGGAATTCGCCACTACGAGATTACCCTGAAGGGAACGCAGAACCACGCAGGCGCCTTTCCGATGGACCTTCGCCGCGATCCGATGTCGGGATTCGCGGAGATCGCCTCAGGTGTTGTGGATACGGCTCATCGCTGGGGGCGCCCGGCGGTCTCGACCGTCGGGCGCGTTCTGGTGAAGCCCAACGCCACGGCGATCATTCCCGACGGCGTCGTCTTCACGCTGGATACGCGTCACCCCGATCCCGCCTTGTGCCAAAAGCTGCATGAGACACAGGAGGCCTTGATGCGGGAGGTGGCGCGCCGCCGAAATCTTGATATCGACTGGAGGATCCTGATCGATCATCCGGCCTGCCCCTCAGACCCCGAGATTGTAAGAACACTTCAAGAGGCGGCGAGTGCCCAAGGTGTGTCAACCATGCTGATGGCGAGCGGCGCAGGTCATGATTCCCAGCAGATGGCGCGGATTGCAAAGGTCGCGATGATCTTCGTGCGCAGCAAGGACGGTCGCAGCCATACGCCGGAAGAATTCTCGTCCATTGAAGACATCGTCGCGGGCATCGAAGTGCTCGCCGCCGGCCTCCATCGTTTGGCCTATTAGGCAGCATGGCGATGGCTTCGCACTCACACCCACCGCGTGACCTTGTCGGCTTCGGGGGCACGCCTCCCAATCCCCGATGGCCGAATGACGCTCGCGTCGCAATTCAGTTCGTCATCAACTACGAGGAAGGGGGCGAGAACAGCGTCCTCGATGAGGACGCGGGCTCGGAAGCTTTTCTGACCGAGGAGCCCACGACAGCGCTGCCCGGGCAGCGCAATATCAATGTGGAATCGCAGTATGAATACGGCAGCCGCGCGGGCTTCTGGCGACTGCACCGCCTCATGACAGAGCGCGGCCTTCCGGTAACCGTCTTCGGAATCGCGCGGGCACTCGCCAAAAATCCGGCGGCGGTCTCCGCGATGAAGGCCGCCGACTGGGAAATCGCCTCACACGGCCTCAAATGGATCAACTACGCGCAGATGCCAGAAGCGGACGAGAGACGCCACATCATTGAGGCGATCCGTATTCACGAGGAGGTAACCGGAGAGCGGCCGAAAGGATGGTACACCGGCCGAATGAGCATCAATACCCGGCGAATCCTGGCGGAGACCGGCGGCTTTTCCTACGATTCCGACTCATTTGCCGATGATCTACCCTATTGGGTGACCGACAACGGAACGCCACAACTGGTCGTCCCCTATACGCTCGACAACAACGACGGTCGCTATGTGAACGGGTTCGGGCTGCAGGCATCAGACTTTTCAACTTACCTGATAAGAGCGTGCGACCTGCTACGGCGGGAGGGCGAGCATTCCCCGAAACTGATGAATGTAGGGCTTCACTGCCGCATCGCAGGCAAACCAGGTCGCGCAGCGGATCTACAAAGCTTCCTGGATTATGTCGCAACCCTGAACGACGTTTGGATTGCCCGACGGATCGACATTGCGAACCATTGGCGGCGGCATCATCCATTCGAGGAGGCATGACACAGGTCAGCGGCATTCACCTGCGGACCGATACTCGACGCACGACGGGTGACCATCCCGGAAATCAGCCGCCTCGCGACGCTTTCCGCGCGCTCTGACACGCCGGGAAACGCCGCGCGAACCGAAAGGCGGAGTTCACGCACATCGCCTCTTGTTATCTACTATTATTTTATTTACAGTACTTTATTCTATATACAGAATTATCGATTGCAGCGCGCGGATCGCTGAAGCGTGTCGATCCGGGTCTAACGGCAGAGGAATCAAATGCGTGTATTGGTCATCGGCGCGGGTGTCATCGGAACCTGCTCGGCCTGGTATCTCCGCAAGGCGGGCTTGGACGTCACGCTCCTTGATGCCGACGATGACGCAGGTCTCGGAACCAGTTATGCCAATGTCGGCCAGATATCACCCGCCCTGTCCGCCCCGTGGTCCTCGCCGGACATGGTGATCAAGGCACTTACCGGCTTTTTCAAGCCGTATCCGCCCTTCAAAATCAGCAAGGTTCCCGATTTGGAAATGATCCGGTGGCTGGGCGCGTTTCTCGCGAACTGCAACGGCCGCGACTATCTGCGCAACAAGCACCGTATGCTGAGACTGGCCGAATACAGCCGCGACTGCCTGAAGTCGCTGCGCCGAGAGGTTCCGATCGACTACGCGGGCCTTCAGCGGGGCACACTGGTCTTCTTCCGCGACGCAGCACAGCTACGCAAGTACGAAGGCGACCTCAAGGTTCTTTCGCGGATGAACGTGCCGTTTCGCCGTGTTGGCCGCGATGAACTGCACACGCTCGAACCTAATCTTGATGTCGTCGGGAACCACGCCGCCGGAGGCGTCCTGCTGCCGGGTGACGAAACGGGCGACTGTCGCCGCTTCACGCAGCAACTGGCCGTCTGCGCAGCGGAGATCGGCGTCGACATCCGCTATCAGACCCGGGTGACGGGCATCACCGTCGAAAACGGCCGGGTCACGAACGTGAAGCACGGCAATGGGTCCCTCCAGCCTGACGCGGTGGTGGTCGCAGCCGGAGTGCATAGCGCGGCCATACTCCGGCCGTTGGGCGTTTCGCTACCCGTCTACCCACTCAAGGGCTATTCGCTGACGATCGCCGCCGATAGTGAGGCGTTTGGGCCAGCCTCAACGGTTTCCGATGAGACCTACAAGGTTGGTGTCACCAACCTTGGCGACAGGGTTCGCATAGGCGGCACGGCAGAACTCGCAGGCTACGATCTGAGCCGCCCGGAAAAGCGCTACGAGATGCTCAGCCATGTCGCGCGCCGCCTCTTTCCCTCCCTGCCCGTCGAGGCCATCGCGACAGCCGAGCGCTGGTCGGGCCTCCGGCCCATGGCGCCCGACGGCATTCCACGCATCCGCCAGGTCGGGCCAAGCAACCTCTACGTGAATACCGGCCACGGAACCCTGGGTTGGACGATGGCCTGCGGATCCGGACGCCTGCTCGCGGATCTCATCGCCGGCAAGAAGCCGGAGCTGGATTTGGCCGGCTAAAGCAAGGAAACATCATGCGAATACTCGTAATCAATCCCAACACAAGCAAAGCCATGACCGACGAAATAGGCAAGGCCGCTCGCGGCGTTGCCTCTCCGGGCATGGAGATCGTCGCGGTCAACCCCGACGACGGGCCGGAAAGCATAGAAGGCCACTATGACGACACCTACGCGGCCGTCGGCGTCCTGAACTGCATCCGGGACCACCGCAACGCAAACATCGACGGCTACCTCATCGCCTGCGGCAACGACCCTGCGCTGCTCGCGGCGCGCGAAATGGTGTCCGTTCCCGTCTTGGGTATCGGCGAGGCCGCCCTCCATGCCGCTTCGATGCTCGGCGGACGTTTCAGCGTCATCACCACGCTTGCCCGCACCAACGCGCAGATCGAGGATAATATCAGGCGATACGGGATGATGGCGCATTGCCGGGCCGTGCATGCGGTCGACCTTCCCGTCCTCGATATCAGCGGCGACGACGCCTACCGCAAGATGAGCGATGCCGTTTCCATGACCGCAGAGAAGGACGGAGCCGAAACGATCGTTCTCGCCTGCGCCGGCATGGCAAGCATGGCAAGGCGCCTTACCCTTGAAAAGGGCTTGCCAGTTATCGACGGCGTCCAGGCCGGTATCCGGCTGCTCGAGGCGCTTGTCGGACTTGGCGCCAAAACTACCAAGGTCAGATCCTTCGCGGAACCGCGTCCCAAGCTCTACCGCGGCCTGTTTTCCTACGCCGCCCCGCTTACCGACAAAATGGAGAACCAAAGCAATGATTAAGCATCTCAATCCCGGCAAGCGCCTGAGCGGAGCCGTAATTTCCAACGGCACGCTCTATATCTCGGGGCAAGTCGCGGACGATCCCAACGCCTCTCTCGAGGAGCAGGCGAGACAGGTTCTGGCAAAGATCGACAGCTATCTGCAGCAGGCGGGAACGACCCGGGAAAAGCTTGCCATGGTGAACATTTTTCTGCCCAATATCATGGACTTCGATGCCATGAACGCGGTCTACGACGCCTGGCTGGAGATGCCGGTGGCTCCGGCGCGCGCCACGGTCGAGGCGCGGCTCGCCAATCCCAGCCTCCGGATCGAGATCAGCGCCATCGCCGAAATCTGACATCGCCGGAGATCCGGACTCCGTCCGGGTCTCCAATTCCTGCGCGTCACCTACCAAGGAGACGCGGCAGCCAGAATACGGGCAAATTCGATGGGAGGATGCGCGCCCGTTCTTGCGTGAATTTGCGCAAGCGCCGAAACAAGCTCCTTCCCGACGGCCTTTTCCCGCGAGGACATCACCTCCTTCATTGAGGTGCAGGTCAAAAGAAATGAGACATTTCCTTCGCGGTCGAAGATAGGCGCCGACAACACGAACGTCCCTTCGGTAAACTCCTCATCGCTGACGCTGTAGCCCCGTACCCGTGTCTCATCGATCTTTTCCCGGACTTTCGCCTTGTTGATCAACGTGTGCTTGGTGTACTTCCGTGGGTGCCAGTTCTTGAGCCATTTATCGATGAAATCGGGCTTCTGCCAGGCCAGCATCGCGCGCATCTGGCCAACCGCGTCTTCGGGATAGCAATGCCCGATGGGGAACGAGACCTCCATGACGCCATAGACGTTGAACTTGTCTATGAGAACGTAGCCGCCATCAGGCTGATGCTTGGTGAGCGTTACCGGCACCTGCACCCGGCCCGCAAGCTCGTTCGACACCTGCCGGATCACGTCAAGCGTGCCGCTGCGAAATACCGAGGAGATGCTGGCCATGACACCGATATCAAGCCGGTAATCTTTCGCCCGTTCGTCAAAGCTTATCCAGCCGTAGGAAACCAGCGTCTTGAGTATCGAATGACAATGGCTGCGCGATATGTTGAGCGACGTCGCCAGTTCGGCGAGTGAGGCAGGCTGCGGCGCCAGAATGTTCAAGGCCTCCAGAATAGCGATCGCGTTTTCAACGGCCGGCACTAGCCCGGGCGCCTTGATGCGCTGCCGAAGATTGTTGGGCCCGGCGAGCACCCAATGGTCGCCGTCGTGCCGCAACGTTTCGTGAGAAGCCTGTATGGTCGCCCGATCCTCCGCCTTGGACCGGGACCTCGGTAGCTTTTCTGACATCTTGGATCATCTTCCTATTAGCGGGACGCCCCTGACGTAACATCACCTGCTCTCCGGATACAATACTCCCGCCCTTTAAACCTGCGCTGACAGCAAAATGCACCGCTCACGCGGCGCTGGGGCTTCGGCCGTTTCGGGAAAACCGCAGGCGTTGAAGCGATCAGGCGGCCACCATCGACCGACGTGACCGTTCCTGTTACGAAACGGGAAGACAGGCCGCACTCGCGCCGTCGCAGCGCCAACCGGGGTGCCCGCATGCATGCCGATTGATCCACCATGGATCAAGCCGCGCCTTTGGATTCGTGAAAGGCGGCGCAGACCCTGAGCAAGGAAAACGCGGCCGTGCTTGGGCACTATGGGCCGCGCAAAACTCTCCCGTCTTGCCGAAACCTGGACGAGGGCGGCCAGCAACTGCCGGGCGGCACCATATTCGGCGTCCGGATTTCGTGATGTCATCACATGCCCGTGCGCTCAAGCCTGAACTGCTTTCGCGGTCCGCCGCGGCTTATATCGCGCGCGGGGCAGAAAGCGACCGTCACCCGCGTCGCCGACATAGGTCCGATCCTCGACGATCACCTTGCCCCGCAGAAGGACAGTGCGGGGAAGGCCACGCACCGTTCGTCCCTCATAAGAGGAATAATCCATGGCATTGTTCATCCGCGACTGGGTGATCGTCATTGTCGCCTCGGGATCCCAGATGATCAGGTCCGCGTCGGAACCCACGGCGATCGTCCCCTTCCGCGGATACATTCCGAATAGCCGTGCCGGCCGCGTGGCGATCACATCGACAAAGTCGGTCAGTGAAATCCTGCCTTCGTTGACGCCCTGGTAGACCAGCATAAGGCGCTCCTCTACCCCCGGCGCGCCGTTGGGTATCTTCCGGAAATCGCCGATGCCGCGCTTCTTGTGACCCTCGAAGCTCCAGGAGCAATGGTCGGAGGAGACCGTTTCCAGGATCCGGTTGCCCAGGGCATCCCATAGCGCTTCGTGGTCGGCCGCGCTACGCGCTGGAGGCGTGAAGACATACTTCGCCCCTTCGAAGTCCGGGCGATCGAGGTCCTCTTTAGTAAGATACAGATATTGCGTGCAGGTTTCAGCCATGGCATCGACCCCGCGCAATTTCGCGCGAACGAGCTCGTCCAGGGCCTCCCTGCAGGTCAGATGCACGATATAAATCGAAGCGCCGACAATTTCGGCCAGCGCTATGGCGCGCGCCGTCGCCTCCGCCTCGATACGCGGGGGACGGCTCAAAGCGTGGTAGTAGGGACCGGTCTTGCCTTCCTTGACGAACCGGTCGCGTAGATAGTCCGCAGCGTCACCATTCTCGGCGTGAACCATGACGATCGCGCCGTGCGATTTCGCCTGTTCCAGCGCCCTCAGCATCACCACGTCGTCGATCATCGGACCGTCGCGATAGGCCATGAACAGCTTGAAGGACGTTATGCCGCGCTCCGGCAGGCTAGCCAGTTCCTCAAACACGCTGCCGGTCATATCGGATACAATCATGTGGTAACCATAGTCAATCGCCGACTGGCCTTCCGATTTGGCGTCCCATACAGCTATCGCCTCGGAAAGGCTCTGGCCTCGCGTCTGCGCGCAGAAATCCACAATCGTGGTGGTGCCGCCGCAGGCGGCGGCGCGCGTGCCCGTGCGGAAATCGTCCGCGGACTTCAAATAACCGTCCATGGCATCGATGTGTGTATGAACGTCCACCCCGCCCGGCATTACATAGCAGCCCGCGGCATCGATTTCCTTGACCGCAGGATCGAATTCTCCGCCGAGCTGGACAATGCGACCGTCGGCAATACCGACATCGATCCCCGCTGTCCCGCTCGTCGTCACGACGACGCCATTGCGCACGACCAGATCCATTTTCTCCACCCTGCTCCATCCGCCATTTGCGTCACACGAACCCCGGACGCCGCCGGAAAGCCAGCGCCCCGCCTTGACCGGACCGAGCTTAGCGGCAATCCGAAGTTCTGTATATAGCTAATTATTCTATATACAGTACATATTCCTATGGAAACGTACCCAGCCGGGACCCCTCGCGCCGAAGGGATTGAATGCCATAAATAGCGCATTGACACATCCCGGCAAGGTTGATACGAGTTTATACAGAATACCATTCTATATACAAAACAAAATAGGGCAACCGTGCCGGCCGGGAAAACCCGCGCGCCGCTTCGATGCATGCTTGAACCGGCGCGACAAATGCCGGCACCCGGACCGATTGCAGTTAACGCCCGACTGACGGCGCGGCTCACCGATCGGCGGTCTCCGGGGCTCGGCCGCCGCCCCGAACAATTTCTGCGTGGCCGCTGCGGCGGCCACCGCCATTGACGCGTATTTCTCAGGAGACCAATCGATGACAAGAAAGATAACCGTCGCAGCGGCGCAACTCGGCCCGATCGCCCGGGCGGAAACCCGCGAGCAGGTGGTCGCAAGACTTATCGACATGCTGCGCGGAGCAGCTGACCGCGGTGCAGATTTCGTCGTATTTCCCGAAACGGCGCTGACCACGTTTTTCCCGCGCTGGCATTTGGAAGACCAGGCCGAGATCGATTCCTTCTTCGAAACTGAAATGCCGGGCGTCGCCACGCAGCCATTGTTCGAAGCGGCCGCGAGCTATGGACTCGGCTTCAATATCGGTTATGCCGAACTTGCCAGGGATGGCGGCCGCACGCGACGATTTAACACATCCATTGTCGTGGATAGCAACGCGACGATCGTCGGCAAGTACCGCAAGGTCCATTTGCCCGGCCACAGCGAGTACGAATCCTACCGTCCGTGGCAACATCTGGAGAAGCGCTACTTTGAACCGGGCGACCTCGGCTTTCCGGTCTATGAGGTGGACGGCACGAAGATCGGCATGTTCATCTGCAACGACCGCCGCTGGCCCGAGACCTGGCGCGTCCTTGGACTCAAGGGCGCCGAACTGATCGTAGGCGGCTACAATACGCCCACGCACAACCCGCCGGTGCCGTCTCACGATCATCTGACATCGTTTCATCACCTGCTTTCGATGCAGGCGGGCGCCTACCAGAATGGCGCCTGGGCGGTCGCAGCGGCGAAAGCGGGGACCGAGGAAGGCTCTCCACTGCTCGGCCAATCCTGCATCGTCGCGCCGACCGGCGAGATCGTTGCGATGTCGTCAACGCTCGAGGACGAGGTCATCACCGCCGTCTGCGACCTCGACGCCTGCCTTAAGCTGCGCGAACATATTTTCAATTTCAAAGCCCACCGGCAGCCGCATCACTACACGCTGATCTCGGAACCCCAGATTTGATCGGGCAGCGACTTTCGCCCCCGCCGGCGTCCGCCGAGCGTCGCGAATTTTGCACCAGCTTTCCTCCACCTGCCAAAAAGGAACCTGCAATGAGCATTCCACTTCGCATACCCATGATTGGAATAGCGGCGCTGACGTCGATCGTGATCGCGGTTCCGGCTGTCTCCGCGACAACCCTGTCCGTGGTAATGGAAAGTCGCCTCTCGGTTCTCGATCCGGTTGTCAGTACGTCGCATCAGTCGCGCAATCATGGCTACATGATCTACGACACCCTTCTGGCAATCGATGCGAACGGCACCATCCAGCCACAGATGCTCGAGAACTGGAGCGTTTCGGACGAAGGCAAGACGTATACATTCAAGCTGCGCGACGGATTGCTCTGGCATGACGGCCAGCCCGTCACGGCGGAAGACTGCGTGGCCTCCATAGAGCGCTGGGCGCAGGTGGATCGCATGGGGCGAGCCCTGACGCCGATGATTGCCGAGATCACTCCGGTCGATGAAAAAACGTTCAGCATAAAGCTGAACGCCCCGGCCGACATGATCCTCACCGCTTTCGCCAAGCCGAGCGGAATCCCGCTCTTCATCATGCCCGCACGCGTCGCGGCCACGCCGGCCAAGGACCCCATAACCGACTACACCGGCTCCGGCCCGTTCAAGTTCATCGCATCGGAATTCGAGCCCGGTGCGAAGGTTGTCTATGAGAAATTCGATGGTTACTTACCACGCGCGGAGCCCGCGAGCGGCTTGGCCGGCGGCAAGGTCGTGAAGGTCGACCGCGTGGAACGCATCGAGATGAGTGACCAGCTCACCGCCGTCAATGCGCTGTCCGGCGGCGAAATAGACTATGTGGAAACGATCCCCTATGATCTCCTGCCGATGGTGGAGAGCACGCCCGGCGTGACCTTGGCGACCGTCGAGCCGTTCGGCTACCAGGTCTCCTATCGCTTCAATCACCTCCACCCACCATTCGACAACAAGCTCGTGCGCCAGGCGGCTGTCTACGCCATCGGCACGGATGACCTGTTCAAGGCGCAGATCGGCAATCCCGACTATTACATCACCTGCGCGGCCGTTTTCGGTTGCGGCATGCCGCTCGAAAGCGAGTCGCTGGCCGACATGGTGATCCCGGCCAATCCCGGGAAAGCAAAGGAGCTGCTGAAAGAAGCCGGCTATGACGGGTCGCGTGTTGTGATCCTTCAGACCACCGATGTGCCGACCATCTCGCAGATGCCGGTCGTTATGGCCCAGCAGTTGCGTGAGGCGGGCTTCAAGGTCGATGTGCAGGCCATGGACTTCATGACGATGCTATCGCGCCGCTCCAATCAGGGACCGACATCCCAGGGCGGGTGGAGCATCTTCGTGACCGCCTGGCACAATACGGAAATTTCCGACCCCGTCCGGAGCGCTACCGTGACGGCGAACGGCAAGGACGCCTGGGCCGGCTGGCCGGACATTCCGGCGGTCACGGACGCGATCGAAGCCTATGCGGCTGCTGTCGATGACGAAAGCCGCACGGAGATCGCCGAACGCATCCAGGTCTCCGCGATCGACGAAGGCGTCATAGCGCCCGTTGGCACCCTGATGAAGCCGAGCGCTTTCAGCACCAGGCTGACCGGGGTCCTGGATGCCGCCACGCCGATCTTCTGGAACGTTTCCAAGGAGGAATAGGAACCAATGCTCGGGTACATTTTCCGCCGTATTCTGGCGACGATTCCTGTCATGGGCGTGGTCGCCCTGATCGTCTTCTTTCTGCTGCGCCTTTCGACCGGCGATCCTGCCGCCATCATGGCCGGCGATGCCGCCACGGCGGAGCAGCTTGAGGACATGCGGCGGCAAATGGGCCTTGACCAGCCGATCATCGTTCAATTCGTCGTCTGGCTCGGTCACCTGCTTACGGGAGATTTCGGCATCTCCCTTCACTCCAAAGTTCCTGTCATGGACATGATCGCCAGCCGCCTGGGGCCTTCTCTGGCCCTTGCCACCCTTACCATCATCCTGTCGATCATCGTTGCAGTGCCGCTCGGAGTTCTCGCGGCCTGGTCGCACCGAACCTTGATGGACCAGTTGGTGATGGGAATTGGAGTGCTCAGCTTTTCCGTCCCGATCTTTGTCATGGGTTATGCCCTGATCTTTCTACTCTCGGTCAAACTGGGCCTGTTTCCCGTGCAGGGATACAAGCCGTTGGCGAGCGGCATCGGACCTTTCCTCCACAATCTGGTTTTGCCGACCATCGCCCTCAGTTCGATCTATATCGCGCAGATCGCCAGAATTACGCGCAGCTCCCTTCTGGACGTGATGGGAGAGGATTTCATCCGAACGGCACGGGCCAAGGGCCTGAAGGAATCAACCGTGTTTCTTCGCCACGGCTTGCGCAATGCCGCCGTTCCGATCGTGACCGTCATCGGTATCGGAGCAGCCTTTCTGATCGGCGGTGTCGTGGTCACGGAATCCGTCTTCAATATTCCCGGTCTCGGCCGCATGGTGGTCGAGGCGGTTCTTGCCCGCGACTATCCGCTTATCCAGGGACTGATTCTGGTGCTCTCGCTCGCCTACGTCCTGATCAACCTGATCGTCGATCTGCTCTACACCGTTCTCGACCCCCGCATCCGCTATTGACGCGAGGGGAAGCGCTGCGGCGCTTCCGGATGAAAAGTGGCAGAAACGAAAATTTTTCCCAAGGAAAACAGCATGATAACGGCGGAAAACCACGAATCACCGGGATCACAGCCTGACGCCTCCCCCCCTCTCCTGCGAGGCTTTGGCGAGACCCTGTCGAGCGGTCCGGTCGCGGCCGCCACGCTCGTCCTGGCGGTGATGATCCTGATCGCGATCACGGTTCCCTTTCTGGGGACGCTTGATCCTTTCCGGATCGTCCCCGGATCGCGCCTGGCACCCGTATCCTCGGAATTCTGGTTCGGGACCGATGCGCTCGGCCGGGACGTCTTCGCGCGCACGCTCTATGGGACGCGTACATCCCTTGTCGTCGGTGTGGTCGCCGCGAGCGTCTCGATCGCGGCCGGCCTGCTCATCGGTGTCATTGCCGGATATTTCCGTCTGGCCGACGCGATCATCATGCGCTTCATGGACGGGCTGATGGCCATACCGGGCATCGTGCTCGCCGTCGCCCTCGTCTCCATCGCCGGCGCCAGTCTCGCGACGGTGCTCGTCGCGATCGTGGTGCCGGAAATTCCGCGGGTGGTGCGGCTGGTGCGCGGCGTGATCCTCAACCTGAGAAACGAGCCTTATGTGGAAGCGGCCATATCGCTCGGCACTCCGTTGCCGAAGCTTCTGTTCCGCCACCTCATCCCCAACACCATGGCTCCGCTGATCGTCCAGGGATCCTTCATTCTGGCGTCGGCGATCCTGACGGAAGCCGCTCTCAGCTTCCTTGGCGTCGGCCTGCCGCCCGAAGTGCCTTCCTGGGGGAACATCATGTCCGAAGGCAGGCGATACTTTCAGCTTCTGCCGGGGTTGATCTTCTTTCCCGGCGTGTTTCTCGCAATCACGGTGCTCAGCGTCAACATTCTGGGCGACGCGCTGCGCGACGCTCTCGATCCGAAACTGGCAAGGAAAATCTAGCTCATGACATCTTCCTCATACAGTTCCCCGGCCGGGGTGGAGCCGAGGCCCGACGAAAGCGGCGCCGTCCTGCGGATCGACAATCTTAAGATCGAGGCCCTCGACAAGAGAGGCAATACGACAATCGTCAAGGACCTGAGCCTGTCGATCCGAAGCGGAGAAACGCTTTGCGTTGTCGGAGAATCGGGTTCCGGAAAATCGGTGAGTTCCCTTGCCGTCATGGGGCTGCTCGCGAAGAGTGTCCTTTCCGCCTCCGGCGAAATTCGGTTGGAAGGAGAGAACGTCCTGACGGCCAGCGAAGCGCGCCTGCGCGAATTGCGCGCCACCCGCATGGCCATGGTCTTCCAGGAGCCGATGACGGCCCTCAACCCGGTTGAACGCGTCGGCAAACAGATCGAAGAGGTCCTGAAGACGCATAGCCGGCATTCGAGCCGCGAGCGCAAGCAGCAGGTACTCGACATGATGCGGGCCGTTCGCCTGCCCAATCCCGAGCAGCTCTACAACGCCTACCCGCACCAGCTTTCCGGCGGACAGCGGCAGAGAATCGTCATCTGCATGGCCCTGATCCTCAAGCCGAAGCTGCTGATCGCCGACGAGCCCACCACAGCCCTCGACGTCACCACGCAAAAACAGATCCTGACCCTCATCAAGGAATTGCAGCAGACCCTGCGAACGGCGGTTCTGTTCATCACGCACGACTTCGGCGTCGTCTCTGAGATCGCCGACCGCATCGTCGTCATGAACAAGGGTGAGATCGTCGAAACCGGCACGCGCGACGAAATATTGGCGCGCCCCCGCCAAGCCTACACGCGCATGCTGGTCTCGTCCGTGCCGAGTCTCGTGCCCAAAGAAACCAACCGGGCGCTTGGGGCGCCGGTGCTAGAGGTCACCGGCGTCGACAAAACCTACAAGCAAGCGCGGCTTTTCGGCGCCGGTTTCCACGTGAACGCGGTCCAGGACGCGAAACTGAGCCTCAGGCGCGGCGAGATTATCGGGATCGTCGGCGAATCCGGCTCGGGGAAATCGACCCTGGCGCGTTGCATCGCACGGCTCATCGATCCCACCGCGGGTCGTGTGGAGCTGGGCGGCCGCGATATCGCAACGCTGTCACGCAGCGAGTTGCGCCCGTTTCGCAAATGTATCCAGGTCGTTTTCCAGGATCCCTACAAGTCGCTGAATGCCCGGCTGCGCGTGGGCGATTCGATCATCGAGGGTTTGCTCAACTTTGGCATGAAACGCGCGGAAGCCTATGAAAAGGCCGAGGCGATGATCGAACTGGTCGGCATGCATCGCGACGTTCTGCGGCGCTACCCTCACCAGTTCTCCGGGGGACAGCGGCAGAGGATCTGCATCGCCCGCGCGCTTGCGCTCGAACCGGAAGTGCTGATCGCCGATGAGGCGGTTTCGGCGCTCGATGTCTCCGTTCAGAAGCAGGTGCTGGATCTTATCGAGAAGATCCGCGTGGAGAAGAACATCAGCATCCTGTTCATCACCCATGACCTCAGGGTGGCCGCGCAGATCTGCGACACCATCATCGTCATGCAAAAGGGGAGGATCGTCGAGGCCTCGTCGGCGCGGCAGGTTCTGACCACACCCCAGGAGGATTATACGCGCCTGCTGATCTCGACCGCGCCCGGCCGTGACTGGGATTTCCGGAATTTCCGCCCGCTGACGCCCTCGGGCGAGGCGCTTCTCACCGGTCAAGCCTGACACTTCGACCAATTCCAACACTCGTTCGATAGGATAAATACGTGAGCACGACCTACATCCGAAACTGCGACTGGATTATAGTCTGGGATGGCGAGAAGAAGCGGCATCGCTACGCGCGCAACCTCGACCTCGTTTTCCGGGACGACAAGATCATTCACGTCGGGCCGAACTACGCCGGCGCGTTCGACACGGAGATCAGCGGGCTCGGACTGATGGCCATGCCGGGTCTCGTCGACATCCATTCTCATCCCGCGCTGGAGCCCGCCTACAAGGGAATCCGTGAGGAGCACGGCATCGCCGACATGTACATGAGCGGGCTCTACGAGCGCTGCGCCGTGATGCATCAGGACGACGAGTGCTACAGGGCCTGCGCCGAACTGACCTATTGCGAAATGCTGCTCAGCGGCGTCACCAGCGTTGCCGACCTGTCCGTCCCCTACCCCGGCTGGAAGGAGCTCGCGGAAAAGAGCGGTCTGCGGGTCTGGCTTGCGCCCGGATACGCGTCGTCCCGCTGGTACATGGACAATGGGCATGAGGTGAAGTTCGCCTGGGACGAAGCCAAGGGCGAGCAGGGCTTCGAAGCCGCGATGACGTTCATCGACGGGTTGGAGCCGGGCGGCAGGATATCCGGGATCATCTATCCGTTGCAGATCGATACCTGCACCGAGGACCTTCTGCGCAAGTCGATCGCCGCCGCGCTGGAGCGCAACATTCCTCTCACGACCCATGCCTCGCAGAGCGTGATGGAATTCAACCTCATGGTTCAGCGCCACGGCAAAACGCCTATTCAATGGGCCCATGAAATCGGCCTTCTGACGCCGAACACCATCCTTGGCCATACGATCTTCATCGATGAGCATTCCTGGCTGCATTGGCATACCCGCAAGGACGTCCCGCTGCTTGCCGAGACCGGTACCGTCGTCGCCCACTGCCCGAACGTTTTCTCACGATACGGCCATCTTCTCGAGGATTTTGGCCGCTACACGAAGGCCGGGGTGCGCATGGCGATCGGCACGGACACGACGCCCCACAACATGATCGAGGAAATGCGGGAAACTGCGGTTTTCGCTCGCATCGCGGCGGAGGACTTGTTCACGACCTCCACCGAGGAAGTCTTCACGGCGGCGACCGTCGGAGGCGCGGCGGCGCTGATGCGCGACGACATCGGACGCCTCGCCGTCGGCATGAAAGCCGACATCGTCCTCGTTGATCTCAAACATCCCAGCATGCGGCCGCTACGCGATCCCCTGCGCAGCCTAATCTACGCTTCGGCGGAACGGGCGGTGCGCCATGTTTTCATCGACGGCCAGCAGGTCGTGCGTGACAGCAAGGTCCTGACACTCGACATGGAGGATGCGTGCGTGAGGGCTGAGGAAGGCCAGGTGCGCATGATGCAAAGAGTCCCCGAATTCGACTATGCGAATCGTACCATTGATGAGATCAGCCCGTTGAGCCTTGAGTGCTAGAGCATTTCCGGTGAACTCCGGTTCACCGGAAATGCTTGTCTTATGATTTTCTGTGCCGAGCAGGCAAAAAGTGACCGCCGGGAGAGGGTCGCAGCCCTCTCGTCGGCGGCGAGGGTCGGATCGGGGAAATGCTGACCGTTTGACGGGTCGAGCTAGAGTTTGATCGCCCTCGTCTTTCCCTTGAGGCCTGAACGGATACCTGCAGCCAGGCTGCGGAGGACAAGCACAGGACAAGCGAAAGATGACCAATGATACCATCGGCGTCGACATCTCGAAAGATCATCTCGACGCCCACCGCATGAGCGACGGCGAAAGCCGCCGCTTCGCCAACGACAAGGCCGGGCACCGGGCGTTCGTAGGCTGGGCGGGCCGATGCGGTGCGCGCATCGTCTATGAGCCGACCGGTCCCTATCACCGAGCCTTCGAGCGCAGACTGGCGGAGGCGGGCTTCGCCCTCGTCAAGGTCAACCCGCGACAGGCCAGGCGATTTGCAGAAGCCACCGGCAGGCTCGCCAAGACCGACCGTCTCGACGCCGCCATGCTGGCCCGCATGGGCACGCTGCTCGACCTTGAAGCGCGGCCGGTGCGCAGCCCGATCCTCAACGATCTCAAGGACCTGCACATGGCGCGCGAGGCACTGGTGAAAAACCGCACGGCGGCAAAGAACAGGGCAAAGACGCTCGCCCTTGTCATCCTCAAGCGCCACAACGCCGAGCAACTCAGGCAGATCGAGCGCCAGATGGCCGCGATCGAAGCCGAGATCAAGGCCTTGATCAAGTCCGATCCCGGTCTCGCGCGCCGCTTCGACATCCTCGTCTCTATCCCGAGCGTCTCGACGATCACCGCCTTCGCGCTGATCATCGACATGCCCGAACTCGGCACCCTCGAAAACGGTCGGGCGGCCTCACTTGCCGGACTGGCTCCCGTTGCCCGCCAATCAGGACAATGGACCGGCCGCGCCTTCATCCGTGGCGGCCGCGCCAATGTCCGTCAGGCGCTCTACATGCCGGCTCTCGTCGCCATGCGCTTCAATCCCAATCTCAAGGTGAAATACGACCAGCTCATCGCCGTCGGTAAAGCTCCAAAGGTCGCCATCACAGCCATCATGCGAAGGCTCGTGGTGCTCGCAAACGCACTGCTCAGGGATGGCCGAAAATGGGCCCAAAACCTGCCTTGAACAACACGGATACTCTAGCTTTTTGTTTTTACCGCATGATCCGACGCCGAAGCGATCCTGCTTCGGCTGGAAATGCTCTAGACGCGAGTTGTTCGCCCCGAGGGTACCGCGTGTCGGCGGCGTGCTCGCCGCCGGCGCGTGATGTCAGAACGAGAACGAGTCCCTGACGGCTCCCGAAAGGCCCCCGCCATTAGCGACCTCGGTGCCAGCAAGAAGCGACGGGGCCGCCTCTCCCTTGACTCGCATGGATCGCTAGGCCTGAAAGCGTTCGCGAAGTTTTGCGCTATTCCCATCAGAAATTGACGGCCATCGACACTGGCGTCCAGATGAATCTTCCGTTCACCGTTGCCAGGCCATTCGCGGCCCTCTTCCTGCCCCGCCGCCTCTCCATCAAAAAACCCGCCGAACAATATCGGCGGGTTTTTGCGGTCTGGGTGGCGAGACTTAAGGCCGTCACCCTCCGGGAGTTCCAAGCCCAATTGCTTCCATTCACGTGTCGCGATGATCTCTGTCGCAGTTCAACGTCTCATAGGCTTCGATACGAAGACTTCCGCTTGCGTCGAAAACAAAGCTCCTAATACCGGCGTAAGAAATGTTATTCTGCTCCAGGATCGCCTTGGCAGCCTTTTCCTGTCCTGGCGGGACAGTGACGAAAAAGTGCCTGATATGCAGGGGGTTGCGATCATCAGCCGCAGCCGAGCAGGCTTTCCACTTCGCGGCGAGGCTCTCCTGGACGTCGAGCTCCACCTCGACGATTTCATGCGTGTCGTTATTTTCATCGATGACAACCACGTCGGGATAGTGCTTGCCGCCCTCGAAAGGAATAGCGAACTTTTTCTCGGTCTCATTGGTAAGGGTGATATAGTTCTTCGGCCAGTCTTCCTGGCCTTCAAACGGCATGCGTGTCCGGGCGTAGTAACGAACGACCTGGTCGTGCTGTTCCGGTGTGAAGCTCATCTTCTACTCTTTCCTGGTGTGAGTGGAATGTAATTCTCAAGAAGCGATGACGTCTGAATAAGCGATGTAGAGGCGGTCTCGTTCCTTCGCGTACAAGTCCATGTCGAGCTTCAGTTGAAGCTCGCTGATAGCTGGATCGGTGGCGTTGAACTTCTTGAGATCGGCCGGGACCAAAGCGGTCGCCTCCGGGTTCGCGGGCGCCCAGCCGAGCGCTTGCAGCAACTTCACCTGCAGTTCGGGATTCTGGGTGGACGCGATGTATTTCCATACCTCGTCGCCGGCGGGATTGGACTTCGGAACGATCAGCGCGGAGGGCTGGGTCAGGGACTGGTTCCAGGTCCAGTCCCAACGGCCGGAGGTTTCGTGGTACATGATCGTCGCGCGCGAGGTGTAGAAGCAGCCCATGGAGACCGCGTTCTCCCTCATCAGTTGCTCCGCTTCGGCACCGTTCGACCAGAAAATCGTCTCGTCCCTGATCTTGCGGATCTGCTCCAACGCCAGTTCTTCCTTTTCCTTGGTGAAAGGATAGACCTCGTTGATCGGAACGCCGGCGCCCAGCAGCGCTGCCTCAAGCTGGGCGACGACGTCCTTGATGAGCGCTCTCTTGCCCGGAAACTCTTTCAAGTTCCAGAAATCGACCCAATTTTGCGGCGCCTTTTCCTTGAAGGCCTCGGTGTTGTACCCGAGAACGAACGCAAAATAGTAATTCGGCACACCGTATTTGTAGTCCGCGCCGGGATGGAGTTTTTTCCGATCGACGACCGAGTAGTCGATCTCACGCAGAAAGCCGCCTTCGCCGAGAAGAATGCAATCCGCCGGGCCTGTGTCGCAGCAATCCCAGGTTACGTTTCCGGATTCGACCATGGCCCGGATTTTTCCGATGCTGGGGCCTTCGCCGTCCATGGCGACGGGAATACCCGATTGCTCCGTATAGGCCGCGTTCCACACGTCGCTCCAGTGCTTCATCGCCTGACCGCCCCACATCGCCACGACGATCTCCCTGGCCTGTGCAAAAGAGATGCCGGTCTGAAGGGCCGAGGCGCCGACGATGGACGTCAAGGCGACAAGAAAGGTTCGCCGATCGATTTCTCCGCGTTTTACCCGACCGATGGCCAGGTCCAGGGCATCGTCAATATGATTTGAAGGCATTCTCATGTCTTTGCTCCTTGTTCCCGTTATTATTCACGTCTGATGCGATCAATACTCATGCACTGCTTTGGCTATGATCGAAGGCGCTATGTCTTCGATGGTTCTCGATGCGTAATCCTGTTGCGGGATCTTTTCGACGGCGTGCGCATATCCCTCGCGAACCTGCGCGAGAACGGCGCCGATATCGATCGTGAGCACCTCGCCGTCGCGTACGATGTGATCGCCCCCCACGAATACGTCGGTCACAGCCCGGTCCAGGGCCGAGTAAAGCAGCGCGGACACCGGATCGCGCGTCGGCATCATCATGGGATGGTTCAGGTCCGCCATCACCAGGTCCGCCGCCATGCCTGGCGCGAGACGGCCAATATCCTTGCGACCAAGGGCGTCCGCGCCGCCCACCGTCCCTGCGCGGAAAATGTCCGTCAGCGATGTGGAGCGCACGTCGCGCGCGCTGACGCGGGAAAGAACGGAAGCCCACCGCATCTCTTCAAGGAAATTGTGCGGATAGGTGTCGGTGCCGATTGCCACGTTAATGCCGTTTCGACGATAGAGCCCGAAATTCTCAAGCGTATTCCCCCTCCGTCCGAACTGGATCGGACAATGGGCCACGGAAGCGCCCGATTGAGCAAGAAGTTCCATATCCGCGTAGGGTGGCCGCTGGATGCGCGAGTGCTGATCGAGATAGATGGCATGGCCGATGATCAGATCAGGCGCCAGCATGCCTGTGTTCGCCAGCCATTTGATAGGGGTGACCCCATGCCGCGACCAAATAGCATCGAATTCCACCACGCTTTGCGCCGCATGTATCTGGATCGGAATTTTCCTCCGGCGGGCTTCATCGGCGCACAGCTCCAGAAGTTCCGGGGTGCACGTATCGATCTGAGCAGGAGCCATCATTCCGCTGAGCTTGCCGCTTGGATGGGCTGCCGCAGCGTCGAGGATAGAGAGAGCGTGGTCGTAGGCATCTTTTCCCGCTCCCGGGTCCCAGAGGTAATCGACCCTGTCGGACGCCGTCATCTTCCACCGGCCATCCCGAAACATCGGGCCTACGACCGTTCGTATACCCGTGCCGGCGACGTCGGCGAGCCAGTTGGGGCGCGGCGGAGAATAGTCGACGAACGTTGTGACGCCGCTTTTCAGCATCTCCCATATGGCAAGGAGGGCGGCGGCCCGATGGGTATCGGGATCCGCGTTCATCAAGTGGAGAAACTCGTAAAGCGAGCTCATCCCCATGGTGGGCGTTCCGACTTCCTCGGACAGCCCCTTGTTCAGCGGCTCGTGAGCGGGGTGCGTATGGATATTGACGAAGCCGGGAAGAACCAGCTTTCCACGCGCGGAAATGACGGTGGCATCGGGATCACCGACATCCTTTCCGATCGAGGAGATCACGCTTCCATCGACGAGAAGATTGACGTTTTCCCGCGTCTCATGCGCCTGCGCGGCTTCGTTCCACGCAACCAGCACCGAGATGTCCTTAAAAAGCAGCCTGGACATTTTGTCCTCTATACAGAATGTCATTTTCCATAAAGACCATACTGAGCCCTTTTCACTTTTCAGTCAAGGGACAGCTTGGAAGGTGGAGACGACGCCGACAACCGCGACTGAAAGATGCAATCTGCCTCGAGACCGGCTACCCGCAAAGGCTCACCTTGGACAGGATGCCGCACTGGCGAACGCAGAAGCCGGGCAGTCTTGGGCCGCGCCCCGCGCTATTCGCGTGCATGAGCGCGAGGAGGGGACGCATTCACGCCGCCCTCCCCGAATGTCGGCCATCACGTGAACATCTCGTGCCTAAAGCCCGGACGGTCAGCAACGCCTTTCCGAGATGGCCCCGTAGAATTCGGGACGCCGGTTTTCCGAAAAATTGAACTCGGTTCGTTTCCCGGCATTACACTCGTCGAGGTCGCATTCAGCGACCACGAGTTCGTCGCCCAGGGTTGCGGACTTGCCGCGGACAGTTCCGTCCGGCGCCACGATAGCTGTACCGGCCATCATGTCGACGCCTTCCTCCTTGCCCGCCTTCGCGACCCCGACAACCCATGTGCTGTTCTGATATGCGCCGGCTTGCAGACACAGGAGGTTGTGGAACTCCCTGATCTCGGCCGGTTGAGGATTGGCGGGGTTGTGGGTCGGAGTGTTGTATCCGACGAGAACAAGCTCCACACCCTGGAGGCCGAGCGTCCGGAACGTCTCCGGCCAGCGTCGGTCATTGCAGATACACATGCCAACCGTTCCGCCGAACGCCTCCCAGGTGGGGAATCCCCGATCCCCTACTTCGAAGTAACGCTTCTCGAGGTGCTGGAACGGGTCGGACGGACGGGGTTCGGTGTGGCCGGGAAGATGTATCTTGCGATACTTCCCGATCGTGTCTCCATCCTTTCCGACGAGAATGGAGGTATTGAATCTTCTATCCTGCCCGTTCTCGACGACCGCTTCCGCGTAACCAAGATAAAATCCGACACCCAGCCGCTTCGCGGCGTCGAACAACGGCTGGGTTTCCGCGCTCGGCATGCTGAACTCGAAATACATGTCGACGTCCCGCTGGTCCTCCATGAACCAGCGGGGAAAGAAGGTCGTCAGCGCGAGTTCCGGATATACCACAAGGTCGCACTTCGCCGCCGCGGCCTTCTCAAGGAGACCGACGAGCCTTTCGACAACGCGCGACCGGGACACGTCTCTTGCAATCGGACCCAATTGCGCAGCACCAATTCTTACAATTCTGCTCACTTACTCTCTCCGACTTTCGACGCCGAAGCGATCCCGCTTCGGCTGGAAATGCTCTAGGCCTCGACGTTTTTCCGCTGGTTTTCGCGTTTTATCGTCATGTAGACCTGAGCGAGCGTCAGCGCTGTCGTCAGCATGATAAGAATGGTTGTGATCGCTGCGATCGCGGGGTTGAAGCTCTCGGTGATTCCGTTCCACAAGGCCTTGGGAAGAAGAAGAAGCTTCCGGCTCGTGACAAACAGAAGAACGACGATTTCATCCCAGGCCATGATGAAGGCGATGACCGCGCCCGAAAGGATGCCCCACCGGATCGATGGAATGATCACAAGCCGGATGGTCTGCGCCTCGGACGCGCCGAGGCTTCTCGCCGCCTGTTCGACACGCGGATCGAACGCAGCCAGCGCCGTCGATACGCTGATGACGACATACGGCAAACCGATGAGTGTGTGCGTGATGATGACGGCGGCGTAGGTGTCCAGCAGCCGGAGCCAGGCCATGAGCTTGAAGAAGGCCAGCGCATGCACGATCGCCGGAACGATCATCGGCAGCAGGAGGATGGCCTTCGCGGCCATGCTTACGCGCCCGGGTAGTTTCCAGCAGCCGATCGCGAACAAGGTGCCGAGCGAGGTTGCAAGAAACGTGGCGCTCACGCAAACGATGAGGCTGTTGACGATGCTCGTTCTCCAGACAGGGCTGTGAACGATGCTTCTATAGGCGTCGAGCGACAGCCCGTCCTTCGGAAAAGAGAGGTACGGCTGATCGCTGAACGACATGGGGACCAGTACAAAAGACGGCAGAATCAGGAAAGCCAGGATGAGCCACGTCGACACCAAGCCCAGGTATTTTGCCAGTTGGGTCATTTCGCACCATAGAGTTTGCTGATGTTGACGAACTTGGACGCTACGATCAGCGTGACCGCCACGCTGAACAGAAGGACCGTCGCGAGCATTGTGGCGAGCCCCCATCGCATCGTCTGCTGAATGGCAAAGGACATGTATTCGGCGATCATCACGACCTTGCCTCCGCCAAGGAGCGCGGGAGTGACATAGAATCCCAGCGAGAAAACGAACACGATGGTCGCCGCCCCCTGAATTCCCGGCACGGTTTGGGGGAAGGCGACAAGCCAGAACGTTTGCCAGGCGTTGGCGCCGAGGCTTCGGCTGGCCTGAATGGTCCTTCGATCGATGGAGGACGTGGCGATGTAGAGCGGCAAAATCGCCAGAGGCAGCATGAAATGGACCATGCCGACGAGGACGGAGAACTCCGTCCGCGAAAGCGTCAGCGGCGTCGTTCCGCCCCACATGGCCGTGTAGATTTCATTGGCAAACGAGTGGACAAATCCGCCGTTCCTGAGCAAAACCAACCATGAGAACGTTCTGATGAGCACGGACATCCAGAATGCGATCATGATACAAAGCAACATGAAGGATCGGTGACGGTCGGATACCCCGGCCATGACATAGGCGACGATGTAGCCGAGGAAGACCGCCAGAACGGTCGTCAGGCAGCAAATCTTTGCTGTCCGCCATAGCATTCGACCGATCGCCGGCTCCGTGAAAAGGACGGAGAAGTTGCCGAGCGGGGCGCTTTCCAGCCCTTTGTCGGGCTGCGTGAAGGCAATCATCAACACATTGATGATCGGCGCAACATAGAGCGCGACAACGAGAGCAACCGGAACAAGCACGAGTGCCCACCAGAATTGGTCTCGCCCCGGCTGAAAAAGTCCGCGCCCTGGAATGATGTCGCGTTTCGCTGAGCTTTGCATGGCCACACTCAATCCGGAGCTACAATGACGGATGCATCGGGTTCCCAGGCCAGAACCACTTGGCTGCCTGGAAGGAGCCGGAGAAATCCCGGCACGTCCAGGTCGATGGAGCCGATCACCCGGCTCTCGGCGCGGATACGGAAATGGGATCCGAGGAACTTGACATCGACGACGCTCGCAGCGGCCACGTTCTCGGAGGTTTCCCCCTCTTGCAGGATTTTCATTTTCTCCGGGCGTATCGCCAGGTGGACAGTGTCGCCGATACCGGCTTCAGCTTGCCGGGAATGAACGAAACGATGGCCGTTGATCTCGTAGACAAGGCCTTTCTCCTGTCGCCCGACGACAGTGCCGGTGAGGAAGCTGGCTCCGCCGAGGAAGGAAGCGATGAACTTGCTGTTCGGGCTGTTGTAAAGTTCGTCCGGGGCTCCCGATTGCTCTACCTTCCCGCGCCGGAGGACAGTGATGCTGTCGGACATCGACAGCGCTTCCTCCTGGTCATGCGTAACATAGATGAAGGTCATGCCGGTGCGCCGGTGCACTTCCTTCAATTCCCACTGCAATTGCGTCCGAAGGGATTTGTCGAGCGCGCTGAGCGGCTCGTCCAGCAGAAGAATGTCCGGCTTGAATACCAGCGCGCGCGCCAGCGCGACGCGCTGCTGTTGTCCGCCGCTCAGTTCCCGCGGCAGCCGTTTGCGGAGGGGAAGCAAGTCGACCAATTCCAGCGCCTTGGTCACCTCCCGTGCCGCCGTTGCAGCATCGACCTTTCGCACCCTCAGGGGAAAAGCCACGTTCGCCTCGACCGTCATATGCTGGAACAGGGCGTATCCCTGGAACACCATCCCGAAGTTGCGTTTCTCGGGAGGGCGCGACGTAAGTTCCGTCTCGCCGAGCCGGATCACCCCGCTATCCGCACGAAGGAAGCCCGCGATAGCCATGAGCAGAGAAGTCTTGCCCGAGCCCGAAGGGCCGAGCAGCGTCAGGAACTGGCCGGCAGGAACCTGGAGGTCGACGCCGTCGATCGCCTTGTAGGCGCCAAAGGACTTCCTCAGGGTTTCTATCCGCAGTTCCTTCGCGGATGACGGGACGGGCGGAGAACCCTGCAAACTGAGATTGACTTGCGACATTTGTTCCCTATATAGAATATTGTATTTTTAATAGAACAACATGGTGTGTTTGCCTTGTCAAGCAATTTGTCCGACGGCGACGCCGCCATGGACCGGCGGCACGACGACGAACCGCCGCTTGGGCACCAGGGAAGGCAATGGATCCGGTATCGGTTATGGAAAACAGAGAGGGTGAGAAAAGCGCGACGGTTATCGTTCCGGCGATTGTAAAGGCGATATCGATCATACGATATATCAATGACAGCTACCCGAGAAAGCCATCACTTGCCGATATATGCAAGAATATCGACATAACACGCAGCCATTGCTACAATATACTTCAAACTTTCAAAGAACTTAATTGGATAAATTACGACAAGCAGACAAAGTTATATGGGATTTCCATGGAAATATACAAGGATCTCTCCTCTCTGCTCGTTGATCAGCATGAAGTTTCCGAGATCAGGCCCGTCCTCTCCGAGTTGACGCGATCAACCGGCATGCCCTGCGTCCTTTCTCAGCGCCTTCAGGACGGCACGTTTTTCCTTTTCGACAAATTCAATCCGAACAAGGCCGCGGAAGTGTCCCTGCCGATCGGCTACCGCTATCCGCACGATTCGCCGGCACAGTTGCGTGCCTATCTTGCTTTTCAGCCCGGGGACGTGATTGAGAAATGGCTGCGGGACTGGAAGCCGACTAGGTACACTGACAAGACCATTGTCTCTGTCCCTGAACTTGAGGAAGAGCTGCGCATGACCGCGCAAAGAGGATATTCCGTTAGTCTGGGGGAGTTCACCGAAGGGCTCAATGCGATTGGAATGCCGATATTCAATGCACGAGGCGAGGTAATTTTCGTCTTCAACTGCTCCTGGATGACCCTTCTATCCAACAAACGGACGGAGGAAATCATCGCCGGGATGACCGAGGCACGTGATCGAATCCACAAGCTAATCGCAGCGGTGAGCCCTATTTAGACTAGATGTTTAGTCCCGGCATTTGATGGTGCATTATTTTCTCAGGCTTGGAGGGATTCGCTATGGGACAGATTCTGCACGGGAGCGCCACAACGACAGAGGCAGTCCGTAGAGCAATACAAAATAGTGAAGAGAGCCTGAGGGCACTTTCGAAGCGATACGGGATTAATCAGAAGACTGTCGCCAAGTGGAAGAAACGAACCTCGTTGGCCGATCTACCGACAGGGCCGAAAGACCCGCATTCGACGGTCCTGTCCCTAGAGGAGGAAGCGGTCGTTGTCGCCTTTCGCAGACATACATTGCTGCCTCTCGATGATTGCCTTTATGCTCTGCAACCGACGATCCCGCATCTGACGCGTTCATCCTTGCACCGATGCCTGCAGCGCCATGGCATTTCACGCCTGCCGGAGGTTGAGGGCGACAAGGAGCCGGTGAAAGTGGTAGTTTTCCAATGGCCGTGCGGCACACCGGCCCGACAGCGCTCACCGCAGGGCGCGCGGCCGCGCACGCGCGCCATCTTGGTCGACAGGCCGGTCTCATCGATGAAGGCCAGCTTGGTCGGATCGAGATCGTGTTGACTGTCGAACCAGGCGCGACGGCGCTTCAGGATATCGGGGCGGTCCTGCTCCAGTGCATGTGCGGACTTTTTTTGAACGTCCACCCGTGTCCGCCAAGCCAGTCGCTCAAGGCGCTTCGGCCGATGCGCATAGAGCGTTCCGTATCGAGGCGCTCGACCATTTCGTTTAACGTGATGTCCTTGCGCTCTTGCGCTCCTCAATCATCCCAATGATGAAGTCTGCATATCCGTCAAGGCGCGAGCCGCGCCGTCGCCCTTGGGGTCGCGGTGTCAGTTCGCCGATCTTCGCCCGTGCGATCCAGCGGATCGCGCTCGATATTCCAACACCAAATCGGGATGCCGCCTGCCGGGCCGATGCCCCTTCACCCGCAGCTTTCAAGACACGCAACCGCAAATCATCTGACCTGAGCCCCTGAACTTCCTCCAGATTTTGGTAGAGTCCGTCGTATCAAGGAGACGGACGGAATGAAGCGTGCACGGTTTACGGACGAGCAGATCATCGGGATGCTGAAGGAGCAGGAGAGCG
>Ga0209793_1000602_pt1 | contig 36853 bp, 34 predicted proteins | sample EBPBio122009_DNA_FD_185863 | JGI IMG/M metagenome (GOLD analysis project Ga0209793, IMG submission 185863) | Wastewater treatment Type I Accumulibacter community from EBPR Bioreactor in Madison, WI, USA - Reactor 1_2/2/2009_ DNA (SPAdes) (version 2) | ecosystem: Engineered > Bioreactor > EBPR >... | reverse complement strand
CAGCGTCACGCGGGAAAAGGTCGTCCAGCGCGAGGCGCCGAGCGAGGCGGAGGCGTCTTCCAGCGCCGTGTCGATGGACTGCAGCATGCCGCGGATGTTGAGATAAGCGATGGGCGTGAAGGCCAGCGACTGGATCAGTACGAGGCTATGGAAGCCGTAGACATTGGCGTTGCGGATGCCGAGCAGTTCGCGGGTGATGAGGCCCGAGCGGCCGAACAGGATGACCACCGCCAGTGCCATGACGAAGGGCGGCGAGATGATCGGCAGAAGCGCCACGCCATGCACGAAGGTCTTGCCGGGCATCGTGGTGCGCGTCGCACAGAAAGCGAGCAGGAAGCCGGCGGCCGTGGCGATGACAGCCGAAGTCGCGCCGAGCAGCAGCGTGTTGGCGAGCGAGGTCCAGACGAAGGGCTGGGAGAGCGTATCGACGAGCACGCCGATATCGAAACCGTGATCGGTGACGACGGCCTGCTTCATGACGACGAAGATCGGCAGGGCGGCGAAGAGCAGCACGGAGAGCGTGACGAGGACGAAGATGCCGAACAGCCACGGATCGACGACGATCTTGCGCAGGAATGCCGGCGACGTCCCGCCCCTCGCAGAGGGGGGCGCTTGCGAAACGAGGGTCATTGGGGGACTCCTTGGAGCAATTCCAGGAGCGGCCTGCCGCTCGGAATCGCATGAAACAAAGGGATAGAGCATTCCCGCCCGGAGAAGGCGGGAATGCTCCTGCCTGCTGTTGTCTGGCCTGCCTTATTTTGCGTCGGCCTTGTGGCGCACGTCGTTTTCGTAGCGCTCCAGCAGGCGTGCCCTGTTCTCGCCGGCCCAGGTGAAGTTGTAGTCGATCATCTTCACGTTGGAGAGGTCGATCTTGGCTTCGGGGTTCTTATAGCCCGGCACGATCGGGCCACGGAAGGTCGCGCCCATGGCGGCCTGCCCCTTCTCGGTGAGAATCCAGTCGAGGAAGGCGGCGGCGGCCTTGGCCTGTTCTTCAGGCGCATTGGCGATGGCGGCGGCGGCGTTCACTTCGAAGCCGGTACCCTCTTCCGGGAAGGAGTAGCCGACCGGATAACCCTGGGCGAGCGCCGCTTCGATATCCTGCGTATAGGCCATGGCGAGCGCGATCTCGTTATTGGCGACCATGCGCGAGGGCGCGACCCCCGAGCGGGTGTACTGCACGACGTTCTTGTCGATTTCCTTCATCAGCGCAAACGCCGGCTCCTCGCCGTCGAGCTGGACCATGGAGGCGAGTGCCACATAGGCCGTGCCCGAGGAGGCCGGATGGGCGAGCGCGATGCTTTCCTTGAAGACCGGATCGGCGAAGGACTTCCAGCTCGTCGGCGGCTTGGCGCCGATCTCGTCGAGAACCTGTTGGCTGTAGGCGAAGACGATGGGCGACAGCGAGATCGGTGTCCAGCGGCCTTCCTTGTCGGTATAGCGCTGGTCGACCTTGTCGATGCCGTTGGTCTTGTGCGGGGCGAGCAGGCCTTCGCTTGCGGCCTGGATGAAGTTGTCGGCGGCGCCTGCCAGCCACAGGCCGGCCTGCGGATTGGCCTTCTCGGCACGGATACGGGCAAGAATTTCGCCCGCGCCGATGCGCACGAACTGCGCCTCGATGCCGGTATCGTCCTTGAAAGCCTTCAGGACGGCGCCGCAGTCGTCTTCCGACATGGGGCAATAAACGGTCAGGCCCGCCGCATCGGCGCTACCGGCCGGGAAGACATGCGAGCACAGGACTACGAGCGCTGAAGCCAGCGCGAAACGGCGTTTCATATGATTTCCTCCAGGTGAACGCTACGGCCTCCTACGAAAGCTTGCAGGGCTTTCAGGTCTCACTCGCCGGGCGTGATCTTCTGTTTAATTAAGAAATCTACATTTGTCAAATGAAATGTAGGAAAGCTACAATGCATTTGAAAATGTAGCTCCTGCTCCCATGGAGCCACCCGTGAAACCAGCCTATTCCCCAGCGACGACGAGGCCCGGCACGGCGGTGGCAAGGGCCTCGAAGCCGGGCTTCTGGCGGGCTTTCGCATCGGTGATGAGATGGGCCATCTCGCCGGTCTCGCAGAAGACGGAACGGCTTACGACGCCGACCTTGGAATGGTCGGCGAGGATGATCGTGCGGCTGGAATTGCGCACCATGGCGCGGGCGATCTCCGCGCCATGCAGGAAGTAGTTCATCGCGCCCATGCTGGCGTCTACTCCCCAGGGGGCGAGCAGGGCGATGTCCGCCCGGTAGCGCTGGATGTCGTTGATGGTCGCCTCGCCATAGGTCTCCATCGGGTCCTGTTTCACATTGCCGGCCAGCAGGATGACGCGGGTGCCGCGTGACAGCTCGCCCGGTCGCTCCGTGAGCTGGCTGGCGACATCGATGGAGTTGGTGAGGATGGTGAGGTTGGTGAGACCTGTCGGGCCGGCCAGCGCTTCGGCCATGGTGGAACTGGTCGAACCGGCGTCCATGAAGATTGTCTGACCGCTTTCGAGATAGCCGAGCGCGGTGGCGCAGATCGCGCGCTTTTCCTGCAGGCGCAGCGTGATGCGTACGCCGAAGGTGGTGTCTTCGCGCGCCGCCATGGGAATGGCGCCGCCGCGCACCCGGCGCAGCTCGCCCGCCACTTCCATGTCCATGAGGTCGCGGCGGATCGTTTCGCGCGAGACGCCGAAGTCCTCGACGATGCGGTCGATCGACACCTGGCCATAGGCCGCAAGCAGCGAACGGATCTTTTGCTGGCGCTCTTCTTGCCACATCACGCGGGTCTCCTTTGCTGTCTCATTGATAGGTGACGCCTCGCTTTGCCACAAGCGCCATATCTGTCGCCGCATAAAAACTCACTTTGCCAACTAAAACACATATTGCCACATTGACGATTTGCATGTACGAGGAAAGCAAGAGGCCGAAAATGGCCCCGTCAAACCCTTCAATCAGTCGGAAAGCAGCGCCGGCGCACCGACCCGCATCGATTTGCGGGCGCGATGGCGGCTGCCTTGAAACCGGGAAAGCATCGAAGCGAGAATGACCAGCGCCGCCCCTATCGATGACCAGCATGTCGCCTTCGCCGTGGAACTGGCGGATGTCGCCCGCACCGTGCTGCGGGAAAACGACATGGCGCATGTCGACGTCACCGTGAAACCGGATCGCAGCCTTGTCACGGCGATGGATATCCTGATCGAGGACCGGCTGCGCGAGATGATTTCCGCACGCTATCCGGCCCATGGCATCATCGGCGAAGAACGGGAATGGGTGCGTCCCGGCAGCGAACATGTCTGGGTGCTCGACCCCATCGACGGTACGACGGCCTTCATTGCCGGCCTGCCGTATTACGGCACGTTGATCGCGCTTGCCGTCGGCGGCGTGCCGCGCCTCGGCATCATCGACATTCCCGCCATCGATTCCCGCTGGATCGGCGCCGAGGGCCGGCAGACCACGCGCAACGGCCGGCCGATCCGCGTGCGCGCCTGCCCCGTGATCGGGCAGGCGATCATGACCAACAGCAACCAGGATTACTTTGCCCCCGCCGAGCGCCCCGCGCTCGACCGGCTGCGCGCCGTCACAGGCGCGCGCTCCTATGGTGGGGCAAGCCTCAATTACGGCCTGCTCTCCGACGGGCGCACCGACCTTGCGCTCGACGGTGGCCAGAAGGTCTTCGATTTCGCGCCCTTCCGGCCCATCGTCGAAGGGGCGGGCGGTATCGTCACGGACTGGGCTGGCGCGCCGCTGACGCTGGAAAGCTCCGGCCAATTGCTGGGCGCGGGCGATGCCAAGGTGCACCGCCAGGCACTCGATCTGATCACCGATCTGCGGGCCGCCAAGGCGGCCCCGGTCGACGCATAGCCTCAAAGACAAAGCAGGGGGAACCCATGGGCATAGCGATTTCCAATCTCTCGGTGAAATACGGGGCCGAGACTGTCATATCCGGTCTTTCCCTCGATATTCCCGAGGGCTGCTTCTTCACGCTGCTGGGTCCGTCCGGCTGCGGCAAGACCACGCTACTGCGCACCATCGCGGGCTTTGCCCCGGCGAGCGGCGGCCAGATCCGGTTCGGCGGCCGGGACGTCACCGAGCTTCCGCCGCACAAGCGCGCCATCGGCATGGTCTTCCAGGATTATGCGCTCTTCCCCGACAAGACGGTGGCCGACAACGTCGCTTACGGCCTTCGCGCCCGCGGCGAGAAAGGCCCCGGCGTCGAGCAGAAAGTGAAGGCCGCGCTGGAGCGTGTCGGTCTCGGCCATGTCATGGGTCGCCACCCCGCCGCACTTTCCGGCGGCCAGCGCCAGCGCGTGGCGCTCGCCCGTGCCCTCGTCATCAAGCCGGCCGTGCTTTTGATGGACGAACCGCTCTCCAACCTTGACGCCAAGCTGCGCGTGCAGATCCGCGAGACGATCATCGAATTGCAGCGTGAGGCGAACATCACCACCGTCTTCGTGACGCATGACCAGGAAGAGGCCCTTTCCATGTCCGACCTGATCGGCGTGATGAACAAGGGCAAGGTCGAGCAGCTCGGCACGCCGCAGCAGATCTATGCGACGCCGCGCACCGGCTATGTCGCCGATTTCGTCGGCGCGGCCAACCGCTCCGAGGTTTCCGTGCGCCCGGCCTCCGCGGGCCTCGTCGAGGTTGACTTCGCCGGCAGCCGCATTGTGGCGACCGATGCGCTTGAGGGGCCGGCCGAACGGGGCCTCCTCGTGCTGCGGCCGGAAGACCTGAAGATTTCCGCGGCGCCGGTGGAGGGGCGGCAGTCGTTGCCGGCGACCATTCGCGGCCGGCAATATCTCGGAGCACGCACCAGCTACAGCGTGGAATGCGCCGGCGGCCTCGTCCTCAATGCCGAAATGCACGGCGCTGGGCACGATGCCTTCCAGCCGGGCGCCAGCGTTCATCTCGGCTTCGAGCCGGCAGCAGCACGGGTGATCCGCTCATGACCCGCGCCGACCTTCGTTCCCCCTGGCCGTGGCTCTCGGCCCTCGCACTCGGCCTTCTCGGCATCTTCGTGCTCTATCCGCTGCTCTATATCTTCACGGCGAGCTTCGTCGGGGAGGGGCGTTCGGGCTGGCTGCAGCTTCTGGAGGACGGGCGCAGCCTTGCGGCCATCGGCAACACGCTGCTGCTCGCGACCGTCGTCACGCTGTTTTCCACGCTGATCGGCGTGCCGCTCGCCTATGTCTCGGCGCGCTATCGCTTCCGCGGCAAGCTCTTCATCACGCTCCTGCCGCTCATCACGCTCGTCATCCCGGAAGTGGTGACGGCACAGACCTGGCTGATGATCCTCGGCAACAACGGCGTCATTACCCGTTTCCTGAAGGCTTACGGCATCTTCCTGCCGAGCTTCTACGGCTGGTTCGGCCTCATCACCTCGATGAGCTTCATCTACTACACCTATGTCTATATCGGCACGGTCGCCGCCATCGGCAAATTCGATGCGCAGCTGGAGGAGGCCGCCCAGAGCCTCGGCACGGCGCCGGTCCGCTCACGCTTCAATGTCATGCTGCCGGTCATTCGCCCGGCGATCCTTGCCTCCGCGTTGCTCGTCTTCACCATGGTCGTCGGCAACTTCGCCATCTCCACCATCCTTGGCCACAACCTGCCGCTCCTGTCGGTGGCGATCTACCAGGCGGCCGTCGCGGAAGGCGCATCGAACCTCACCATGCAGAGCACGCTCGCCAGCACGTCCGTGCTGATCGTCATGGCCGTGCTCTTCATCAACCGCCGCATCATCGCCAAGGGCCGTTACGAGATCGTCCAGGGGAGGGGGGCCAAGCCGCAGCCGCTGAGGGGTGCGCAAGGCGTGCTCGTCAGCGGCGCGGCTGGCATCGTCGTCGCCGTCTCGCTGCTGCCGCTCGTCACCATCGCGATCGGCGCCTTCACGGTCTCGCGCGGCCCGGTCATGCGCTGGGGCGAGTGGACGCTCGACAACATGGCGCGCGTCTTCATCACCGCGCCCGGCCCGCTGGTCAATTCCATCGTCTATGCCGGCATCGCGACGGTCATCTCGGTCGCCTTCTCCACGCTGGTCAGCTACCTCGTCGTCAAGAAGCCGAACCTCGTCACGCCGCTGATCGACTATGTTTCGGCCATCCCGCTGGCCTTGTCGGGCACGGTGCTCGGTGTTGGCCTGCTCGCCTCGTTCAACGGCGGTTTCCTCGCGCTGACGGGCACTTCGACGATCATCGTGCTCGCCTATGTCATCCGCCGCATGCCCTTCGGCATGCGCAACGGCCAGGCGATCCTGCACAACATTCCGAACTCCATCGAGGAGGCATCGATCAGCCTCGGCTCACCGCCGCTGCGCACCTTCCTGCGCGTCGTGCTGCCGATGATGCTGCCGGCCGTCGCTTCCGCCGCGATCCTGACATGGACGACCACGGTCTCCGAGCTTTCCGCCTCGCTGCTTGTCTATTCCGGGGGCCGGGAAACCCTGCCTATCCAGATCTTCCGGCTCATCGATTCCGGCCTCATGGCCTATGCCTCGGCCTATGGCCTGGTGCTCGTCGCCGTGATCCTGCTGCCGGTCGTCATCGCCACCACCGTGTTCAAGGTCGACCTGTTCGCTTCGAAGTGACATCCAAAATCAAGAGAGAGGAACTGCCATGAAGAGACTTGCCGCAACCACGCTGCTGCTGACCGGCCTTGCCGCCGGCGCCCACGCCGCCGATCCGGTCATCTACACCACCAATCCGGTGCCGGCCGTCGAGGCCGTGCAGACCATCATCAAGGAAAAGGCCGGCCTGACGACCGGCGTCATCACGGGCGGCAGCGGCGTTCTCCTGCGCCGCATCGAAGCGGAGAAGGCTGCGCCCCAGGGCGATGTCTTCTGGTCGTCCTCGGCCAATACGATGGGCGCGTTCAAGGAAGTTCTGGAGCCCTACGCCTCGCCGGAGCTTGCCGCCATGCCGGCGGACCTGCGCGTTGCCGACGACTACTTCCAGCCGGCCAACGTCCATGTCGTGACGCTGATGGTCAATACCGACCAGCTTGATGGAGCCGCGGCCCCGACCGACTGGAAGGACCTTGCCGATCCCGCCTGGAAGGGCCGTGTCATTGTTCCCGATCCGGCCAACAGCTCGACGGGCTATACGATCGTCTGGGGCCTGTCCAAGCTGCTCGACGCGGAAACCTACAAGGCGGTCGTCGCCAATCTCGTCGTTTCCTCGTCCTCCTCGGCCGTGCCGAAGGGCGTTGCGATGGGCGAATATGCTGCCGGCATCACCTTCGAGACGAACAGCTACAGCTACGTCGATGGCGGCCAGACGGAGATCAGCATCGTCTACCCGTCGTCCGGCACCTTCACGACCCCGGAATATTCTGCTCTCGTGAAAGGCGGTCCCGCCGGCGAGGATGCGAAGAAGACGATCGACGCGCTGCTTTCCAAGGAATCGCAGATCGAGCTTCTGAAAGTCGCCTTCCGCCGCCCGAGCCGCACCGACATCCAGGTCTCCGACTACGTCAAGCTGCCGGAACTCTCCTCGATCAAGGTCTTCAAGATCGACGAGGACGAAGCCGCCAGGAGCCGTGATGCTTTCCTTGCCGAATGGGCCAATCTGCCGAAGGCCGGTTCGAGCGAATAACGGTTCTCCCGCACAAGGAAGCCGGTGGAGGTCCGCGCTTCAAAGCGCCGGTTTTCTTGTGGTCTGGGACGGCGTGCGGGCAATTCTCCAGCCCGCACGCCGTTTGTTTTTCATCAGAGGGTGGTTGGCTGACGTGATCGTCGCACTGCTCGGCCGGATAATGTGCTGGCGAGGATCATTGCCTGGTGGCGCCCGTATGCGTGGCACCAGACGCAATGCGTTCAACCTGTCAACGTTATCGACTTCGGTCCACACAATCGCGCATCCTCGATCAGGCTGGCCGGCACGTCACGCCGAAGCTCGCAGTTTTCGATAATATCATATCGATGTTGCTGCCGCCCCGGTCTCCCGAGTTGAGCGGTGCCTTGCCTGGAGCAGGCTCTGCGCGCCCATCGTCTGGCTGCATCGCTGGAGGTGTGCGAGGCATCCTCGGGCTTCATCCGCATCGGCAGCTGCAAAATGGGGCCGAGCTTCATTCTCGTCACAATGGCCTTCCGGTGCCGCCCCTGATCGGGCATTTTCTCCCCTGGCGGCTGTTCTCAAGCACCGAATGCAGACTGTTGGGAGGAAGACCAATGACTTCAATCACGATACTCGATGGCGGCATGAGCCGCGAACTCGTGCGTCTCGGCGCCGAGCTTCGGCAGCCGGAATGGTCGGCGCTGGCGCTCATGGAGAGCCCCGATATCGTTCGGCGCGTGCATGAGGAATTCATCGCCGCAGGCGCCGATGTCGTGACGACGAACAGCTACGCGCTCGTGCCGTTTCATATCGGCGAGACCCGTTTTCGCGAGGAGGGCCGGCGTCTGATCGATCTGGCAGGGCGGTTGGCGCGCGAGGCGGCGGACGCCGCCGGCGAAGGAAGGGTCCGCGTCGCCGGCTCGCTGCCGCCGATCTTCGGCTCTTACGAACCGCAGCTGTTCGAGCCGGATCGTGTACAGGACTATCTCGCCGTGCTCGTGGATGCCCTCGATCCTTCCGTCGACGTCTTCCTGGGAGAAACCCTCAGCCTGATCGCAGAGGCCGAAGCCGTCGAAGAGGCCGTTGCGGGAAGGGGAAAACCATTCTGGATTTCCTTCACGCTGGAGGACGAGCCCGGCGCCGAAGACCGGCCGCCGGCCTTGCGCTCCGGCGAAAGCGTCGAGGCGGCGGCGCAATGGGTGGCCGGCTCTAAGGCTTCGGCGCTGCTTTTCAATTGCAGCCGTCCCGAGGTCATGCGGCGGGCGGTCGCTACTGCCTCGGCCGTTCTGGCAAAGCGCGGCGCCGCCGTCGCGCTCGGCGTCTACGCCAATGCGTTCTCGTCGGATGAGGACGGGGCGGCGAACGAGGCGCTGCACGGGATCCGCGACGATCTGACCGACGATCGCTATGCGGGCTTCGCTTGCGGCTGGGTCGAAAGTGGCGCCTCGATAATCGGCGGCTGCTGCGGCGTGGGCGCGTCGCATATACATCGCTTGAAGCGCCGCCTGCTGTAGGGGCGATGGAAGGTTGGCCTTGGCGCATTGACCAGTCGATGACGGCGGTAAAGCAGTCCTTGAGAGCTTCAGCCATCAGTGCGGATACAGGCCGGGGCGCATGTTGAGCACGATGGCCGAAGATGATCGGATAAGCACGTTTGCACTGTCGAACAAGGAACAGAACGCAGCTTCGGGTCTTTTCCTCCGATAAGGGAGTTAAGAGATGAAGCACAAACTTCTGGCGGACAACGCGGGCGAGCGCACATTCATTCTGGTTCTCGATGAAGGCGAGGAAGCCTTTGAATGCATCACCGCCTTTGCCGAAAGAGAAGGGGTGACCGCGGCATCCATTACCGCCATCGGCGCGTTCCGTGTCGCGACCATCGCCTTCTTCGAGTTTCAGGCGAAGAATTACCGAAAGATACCCGTGGAGGTTCAATCCGAAGTGCTCAGCATGCTCGGCGATGTGGCGGTGGATGATACGGGCAAGGCGAGCCTGCACCTGCATGTCGTCCTCGGATTTGAGGATGGAAGCACGAAGGGCGGCCATTTCCTGGAAGGGCATGTCCGCCCTACCCTGGAGGTCGTGCTGCGGGAAACGCCTGTCGGGTTGCGGCGCAGGCATCGCGCCGATCTCGGCATCGCTCTGATCGATGTCGGCTAGCAACGGCACGGGAGCCGCTCATGGATAACAAGGATAGATTGATCCTGGCGCTGGCGGCGCTGCTGCGGGCGGAACGCGAGACGCGCGGCGCGTTGATGGACGCGTTGGAAGAGGATTCCATTTCGCGCGAAACGTTGCTTGCCATCCTGTCCGATCCCATTCCGATCGTCACGCAGGAGGACATTGCCTTCGCTGAACGCTTTGCCCTGTTGAAACACCTGCCACTGGAAAGGAAGGGATGATGGCGCCGCGCGCGTTCTGGAAGGGGTATCTCAAGCTCTCGCTGGTGACCTGTCCGGTGGCCATGTCGCCGGCGATCTCGCAGGAGGACAAGGTGCGTTTCCGCACGCTCAACGGCAAGACCGGCAACCCCGTCGTGAGCCGCTATGTCGATGCGGTCACCGGCAAGGCGGTCAGCGAGGACGACGAGGTGAAGGGCTATCCGCGCGGTGAGCACGACTATGTCATGCTGGAGGATGACGAGATCGAGGCGGTGGCGTTGGAAAGCACGCGAACCATCGACATCGAGACCTTCGTGCCGCGCGAAAGCATCGAATGGATCTGGTACGATTCCCCGCACTATCTGGTGCCGAACGACACGGTCGGAGAAGAGGCCTTTTCCGTCATCCGCGAGGCGATGGCCTCGACAGGCACGGTCGGCATCTCGCGGCTGGTCCTCTATCGGCGCGAGCGGGCCGTGATGCTGGAGCCGCGCGGCAAGGGCATCGTGCTGTGGACGCTGCGCTACGGCGACGAAGTGCGCAGCGAGGAGGAATATTTCACAGGCCTCAAACAGGCAAAACCGGATTCCAAGGCGATGGCGCTGGTCAAGACCCTGATCGAGGAGCGCATGCGAGACTGGGATCCGAAGATGGCGGACGATCCGGTACAGGATCGGCTGCTCGATATCATCGCGGCGAAGAAGAAAGGCCGCAAGCGTCCCGCCAAGGCCAGGACGCCGCCGCCGACGGCGGGCAATGTCGTCAACATCATGGATGCGCTGCGCAGGAGCATCAAGGCGGAAGGGAAAGGCAAATAGATCAGCCTTTCGCCTTGCCGGCCTTCAGCGGCTGCGCCGCCTTCGTGAAACCGGCCCAGGGATCGGCGGTCAGCGTCCGGAGGCGGGTCGGCGCGTTCTCCACGGTGAAGTAAGCAGGGCCTATATCGGCGCTGAACTCGTCCCAGGCGAGCGGCATGGAAACGGCTGCGCCCGGGCGGGCTCGGGTGGAATAGGGCGCTACCGCCGTCATGCCGCGCTGGTTGCGCAGATAGTCGATGAGGATCTTTCCGCGCCGCTTCGACTTGGTGATGGTCGAGACGTATTTGTCCGGGCTGTCCTTCGCCATGGCATCGGCGATGGCCTTGCAGAAAGTCTTGACGGCCGGCCAGCGGGCCGAGGGTTTCAGCGGCGCGCAGACATGCAGGCCCTTGCCGCCGGAGGTCTTGACGAAGGTCTCCAGCCCGGCTGCTTCCAGACGCATGCGCGTTTCCCGGGCCGCGTCGATAACGGCCTGCCATTCGACATCCTCACCGGGGTCGAGGTCCATGATGATGCGATCCGGTCGCTCCCAATCGGCGAGCGTCGAGCCCCAGGGGTGGATTTCCAGCACGGCCGACTGCACAAGGCCTATCAGCCCGTCGATATCCGCGATCGCGACATAGGGGTCATCGCCCTTTTCCGCGGGATCCTGCACCTCGAGGATGTTGGCATGCATGCCTTTCCAGGCGTGTTTCTGGAAAAAGGTCTGGCCCTTGATACCGGTCGGCGCGCGCAGGAGCGCGAGCGGCCGGCCGACGATGTGCGGGGCGATATAGCGCCAGACCTCACAATAGTAGTCGGCGAGACCTTCCTTGGTGACACCCTCGTCGGGCCAGTAGACCCGGTCAGGGTGGGTGAGACGCACGGTGCGGCGCGGTGGTTTTTCGGACTTCGGTGCGGCGGCAGTTTTTGACTTCGGCATCTCGGCGACGACCTCCCTGGCAGGCTTGTCCTCCCGCAAGCCGCGGAAGGAAGCATGGCGCAAATGCCCCTCGCTCGTCCAGGCGCGGAATTCCACTTCGGCGACCAGTTCCGGCCGCACGTAGCGCGCCTGCCGAGCTTCCTCCGCCGTCAGCTTCCGGCTGAAAGGGCTTTCGTCGGTGCGCATGCGCGACAGGCGCTTGAAGAGATCGGCGGCGACGGCGCCGGAAAAACCCGTGCCGACACGTCCGACAGGCTCAAGCTTATCGTCCTTGTAGACGCCGAGAATGAGTGAGCCGATGGCCTTGCGCGAGACGGTGGACGGCACATAGCCGCCGATGACGAATTCCTGCCGGGCCGAGCATTTCGACTTTACCCAGCTCTTGCTGCGGCCTTCGCGGTAGGGCGCATCCCGCAGCTTGGAGACGACACCTTCGAGGCCGAGGCGGCAGGCATGGTGTAGTACGAGCGCACCGCTCTCATCGAAATGGCCGCTATAGCGCAGAACGTCATGCGTTCCGGGCACCAGTTTTTCGAGAAGGGCCTTGCGTGTTTCCAGCGGCAGGCGGGCCAGGTCGTAGCCGTCGAGATGGAGGAGATCGAAGAGATAGAAAGTAAAACGGTCGTCACGCCCGGCGCTGAGATCGGCCTGAAGAGCGGAAAAGTCGGACGCGCCGGCGTTCGTCTCGACCACGAGCTCGCCATCGATCAACGCTGAGCCAATCGGTAGCGCGGCAAGGGCCGAGACCACGCCCTTACCGAACTTTTTAGTCCAATCCAGCCCGCTGCGGGTCAGGAGCCTGACGCGGCCGGCCTCGATGCGGGCCTGTAGTCGATAGCCGTCGAACTTGATCTCGTGCAGCCAGCGCTCGCCGGCCGGCGGCCTGGCGGCAAGCGTCGCCAATGTCGGTGGCAGGAAATCCGGCAGTCTGGCTTTGCGCGCGCCTTTGATATCAGAGGCATCGGGCGCCTCCATGGCAGGCTCTTCCTGCTTTTGCGCCGTCGGCCCGGTTTTCTTCTTCGAGGATTTTCTGATGCGGCCCGTCTTCGAGGACCAGCCGGGCTCTTCCCCGGCGACGTCTTCGATGTCCCGCCCCGTCTTTACCGATTCCGGCCGCTCTTCGAGCAGATCGTCTTCGCCCTCGACCGCGAATTCGTCGTCGCCCTTGATCAGTAGCCAGTTTTCCCGCTTCTCGCCGGGCTTGCCATGCATGCGCACGAGATGCCAGCGCCCGCGCAGTTTCTCGCCGTCGAGCGTGAATTCCAGATGTCCCTTAGCATAGGCCTTTCGCGCGTCGCCGATAGGTTCCCATGTGCCGCGGTCCCAGACGATGACGGTGCCGCCGCCATATTCGCCCCTGGGGATCGTGCCCTCGAAATCGCCATAGGCGAGCGGATGGTCTTCCACATGTACGGCCAACCGCTTCTCGCTCGGCACGAGACTTGGACCGCGCGTGACTGCCCAACTCTTGAGAACACCATCCATTTCGAGGCGGAAATCGTAATGGAGACGCTTCGCGTCGTGCTTTTGGATGACGAAGCTGTGACCGTTCTTGCGCGCCTTGCGACCGCGCGGCTCGGAGGTTGATTTGAAGTTCCTTTTCTGCCGATAGGTGTCCAGTATCGCCATGGTCAAACTGCCTTGCGGCGGCCCGCCGCTGTCTTGCCGGCTGTTGCGGATTTCTTCGTCTTGTGCCTGGCCGGCGTCTCATCCTTGCCGGCACTCTGGCGCAGGGCCTCCATGAGGTCGATGACCTTGTCCTCGGCCTTCGGTTTGACAGGCTTGATCTTGCGGCCCTCGATCTTGGCTTTCACCACCTCCGCCAGTGCTGCGTCGTAGCGGTCATCGAATTTCTTCGGATCGAAACGACCGCTCTTCGTTTTGATGATGTGTTCGGCAAGCTCCAGCATCTCGCCCTTGAGCTTGAGAGCGGGGATTTCGGAAAAGGCTTCCTCAGCCGAGCGAACCTCGTAGCCGTAGTTCAGCGTTGTTGCGATGAGGCCCGGGCCTTCGGGGCGTATGAGAAGAGTACGGACCCGGCGGAAGAGTACGGTTTCAGCGATCGCTGCCACCTTCCTCGCCTTCATACCCTCGCGGATCAGCACGAAGGCTTCCGTGCCCGGCCGGTCGGAAGGCGTGAGATAATAGGGCTTGTCGAAATAGAGGTCGTCGATGTCGTCGCAGGCAATGAAGGCTTCGATCTCCAGCGTCTTGTCGCTTTCGGGCACTGCGGCGGCGACTTCCTCCTGGTCGAGCGCGATATAGTCGTTCTCTTCCGCTTCGTAGCCCTTCACCTGGTCCTCGCGCTCCACCACCGCGCCCGTTTCGCTGTCGACGAATCCCCGGTGCAGCCGGTGGCCGGTTTTGCGGTTGAGCATGTGAAAGGCGATGCGTTCGCTTGTCGATGCGGCGGTATAGAGGGCAACCGGGCACACCAGTTCGCCCACCTTCAGAAAACCTTTCCAGTTCGCTCTCGGCGCCACGCTCGTTCTCCCGCTTCAAAGTGAAGGCAATGCCAGCGGGCAGCAAATGTTCCGATGTCGGCGTACGGCGGGAACCAAAGCCGGCGCCATGAATTTCCGCGCAGCAGAGGCAAACAGACAGGCGACAGACATTGCGAAACGAGGAGTTCCCGTTGCTCGTCCCGGAGTTCGGTACAAACCCTGTGATCATCCAGCCCGGGCATAGCGTCTGGCGCACGGCAAAAGCCGGTCGTCTCGACGTGCTTGTCGACGAACAGGCTACCAGCGGAATGAAGAAATAGACGGTACTGTGGATGGCGATGATAGAGTGGCGGATATCATCATGAATATCGTAACAGCGTCCGATAGGTCAGTCACCCTGCGGCCAGCACCGCAAGGGCGTCACCTGCCGCTCTGTGCGGACCGTGAGATCGTATGATGCGACGGAATGGGCCCTTCATCGCAACGGCGGCATGGTCGATCCCGCAGACGGTGGCCAACCGCTTTCCTGAAACAGGCAGCGGTCTCGAACGCTATGCCGCCGTCTTCAACGGCGTGGAGATCAATTCGACCTTCTATCGTCATCACCAGAAGAAGACATTCGAACGCTGGGCAGACGCGGTGCCGGAGCATTTCCGTTTCGCGGCCAAGATACCGCGCGAAATCACGCACGAGGCACGCCTGCGGGGAATCGATCCGCTCTTTACCGTCTTCGTGGAGGAGGTATCGGCGCTGGAAGGAAAGCTCGGCCCGCTGCTTTGCCAATTGCCGCCCAGTCTGAGGTTCGACGCCCGAGAAGCCGAGGATGCGTTCGCAGCGATGCGTCGTATTTTTCCGGGTACCCTCGTGCTCGAGCCGCGTCACAAAAGCTGGTCCTCCCCGCTGGCACGCGTGCTTCTCCAGGAATACGCCATCGATCGTGTTCTGGCTGACCCCGCTCCCGTCTGGCCCATGTCCGATTTTCCCGAGGCGCCCAGATACGTTCGATTGCACGGTGCGCCCCAAATCTACTACTCCCGTTACAGTGACGCCGAGATAAGGGTTTTCGCAGAGCGCCTTGCTGCCGGCAGTTGGTGCGTCTTCGACAACACGGCGTCCGGCGCCGCCATCGAGAATGCACTGACGATGCGGGAATACATGGCGGACCAGCCGGATGGATGAAAGCTTCTTCGCGCGCGATGTGGTTGCCGTTGCGGTCGATCTCCTCGGCGCACGCCTGGTGGTCGGCGGCGTCGGCGGGCTTATCGTGGAAACCGAGGCCTATCGGCAGGACGACGAGGCATCGCACAGTTTTCGAGGGCCGACGGCCGGAAACGCCGCGATGTTCGGGGATCCGGGCCGGGCCTATGTATATCGCTCCTATGGCCTGCACTGGTGCTTCAACATCGTATGCGAACGCGGCAGCGCCGTGCTCATCCGCGCGCTGGAGCCGACGCATGGACTTGAGACGATGATGGAGCGGCGGGCGGTCGGCGAGGCGCGCAAGCTGTGTGCCGGGCCGGGCAATCTGTGCAGGGCGCTCGCAATCACCGGGGAAATGAACGGGTTGTCGGTTGTCGCCGATCCTTTCTTCCTCGCGCCGCCACCCGAGGTGCCGGTGTCGGCAAGCGGGGTGCGCATCGGCATCAGCAAGGCCGCCGAACGCCCTTGGCGCTTCGCCATCAAGGGATCGCGTTATCTGAGCCGTCCGATCTGATCCGCACTCCTACGGTTCCACGATCTCCAGCTCGGCGGTGAAGGTCGTTCCATCGCTCCCGTCGAAGATGTGCGTGCCGTTGAGTTGGCTGACGACGCCCCGGATCAGGCGGCTTCCCATACCGTGCTGGATGGTCTGCGGATCAAAGCCGACGCCGTTGTCGCGTACGGTGAGCCGGGCGCGGCGGTCTCCGATCGCCTTGAGTGCAATGGAAATTCTCCCCTCACGGCCATCCGGAAAGGCATATTTCAGAATGTTTGTCAGAAGCTCGCTGGTCAGCAAGGCGAGCGGGGTCGCATTGTCTGTCGAGACGGCGATCTCATCGATGTCGTAGTCCACGGTCGCAGCCGCGCCATAGGCGCTCACCAGTTTCCCGACGACGGAGGTCACGAGATCGCGCGCGCAGAGGCGGGAGAATTCGTCGTGCCGGTAGATCTGTTCGTGCACGGCGACCATGGAGGAAATGCGGTCGGCCAGCGACCGCTGGATTTCCGCGGGCAGGCGCTGGAGCTGGATAATGCTCTGGACGGCCTGCAGGTTGTTCTTGACGCGGTGGTGGATCTCGCGAAGGAGCAGCTGGTTGTCCGCAAGGGCGTTCTGCAGAAGTTGGGACTGGGCGGCATCGCGCTGTCGCAGGTGACGGATCCACTGTCCGGCGGCAAGGAGGGTGACGCTTGCCAACACCAATACCGAGATCGCCACAGTCACGTCCCGCCAGAAGCGCTGGATGCCGAAGTCGTGATCGGCCGAAGCGAGCGCGACGAGTCCGGTGCCATCGACGGTACGGTAGGCCACGATGCGATGGGCGCCATCTACCGGTGAGATAGCCTCGTAGGTGCCATCGGGGGCCTTGGGCAGATAATCCGTGAACAGCACGTATTTGCTCATGTCGAGCGGCCCGTCGGCGAGCGGATAGCGCGCGACGAGCTGGCCGTCGGAACGGACGAAGCTGACGGTGGAGTTCGGGCCGAGGGCCACAGCTTCCCAGACATCGGTGAGAACAGCGCCGACCTCGAAGGAAACGACGGCGGCGCCAGCGAAGCGGCCATTCCGCTCCAGCCTGCGGCTGAAGGCAAAGATCTGCTTGCCGTTGAGGCGGCTGATCAGGAGGCTGGAAACATGCTGTTTCGCCCCCTTGGCGAGCTCCGAGAAGTAGGGCCGGTCGACAATGCTGATCGGCTTCACCATGGGATCTGTCGAGTAGAGGGTCAAACCCTTGTCGTCGACCACATAGGCCTTCACCTGGCCGGGCAGGTCCGCGACGGCCTCGTTGATATTGCGCACCGTGGCGGAGGCCGGCGGTACAAGATTCTCGCCGAGCGTCTCATCGATGCGCTGCAGGGCTTGCCGCGCCAGGGAATCGAGCAGCGACACATTGCTTGCGACGATCTTGGAGGCTGCGATGGATCGCTCCTCGGTACGGCGGATAGCATCGCGATAGCTCGTGCTGAGCCAAAGGCCGAGCATGAGGAGTAACGAGACAAACATGGCGATGATGATCATCGCAGCCGCCTTCGCCAGCGTGAAATGGATGTTCAGCCCGCGCACACCGCTATCCCCCAAATGCGTCGGTCAACCGTAGCCGGAAGGTTGAGTCATGTCCTGCCTTTCGTCAAACCGACCACGGTCGGTCATCTACCGTACCTATCGTCTCGATTGCCGGGCATCGCCGGACATGGCCCGCTTTATGATATCCTCCAGTTGGCGCTCGCCGAAAGGCTTTGACAGGCGAAGCAGGTCGGCGCGTGCTTCCGGCGGCAGTTCCGAATAGCCCGTGGCAAGCACGATGGGGATGCCGGGCCAGCGTTCGCGCACGATATCGGCAAGCTGGGAGCCGGTCATCTGCGGCATGGCCTGATCGGTGACGATGAGATCGATGTCGCGCTCGGCAAGGAACGCCAGGGCCCTGGCGCCGGAACCGGCCTCGCAGACGGTGTGGCCCATGTCCTCCAGCATCATCACGGTGTTCATCAAGACGAGCGGGTCGTCGTCGACGGCAAGCACGCAAAGCGTATCGACCTTATCCGGAAGCGGCGGCGGCGGTGCAGGCTCCTCCTGCTTTCCTTCCGTGCCGGCCTCGGCGACCGGAAGCCAGAGTTCCGCTGTGGTGCCGGAACCCTCGATGGAACGAAGCACCAGCTTGCCGTTGGACTGCGCCATCAGGCCCTGCACCATGGAAAGCCCAAGCCCCGTGCCTTTGCCGATGCCCTTCGTTGTGAAGAAAGGCGCGGTGGCGTTCCTCAGTGTGTCCGGGTCCATGCCATGTCCCTCATCCTGGATATAGAGGCAGAGATAGGCAATCTCCTGCAGCTCGGGATGGGTCTTGGCCGCATCGGACTCCAGCCGCGCGCCGATCAGAAGGCGTCCGCCGTCCGGCATCGCATCGCGTGCGTTGATCGCCAGATTGAGAAGGGCATTGACCATCTGGTTGGGGTCGGTCCGCACCGAAGGCAGGCTCAGCGGAAAATGCGTTTCGACGATGACCGCCGGGCCGATGGACCGCTGCAGCATGTCGGTCATGCCGCGGATGAGCATCCACAGATCGACGGGTTCGAAATCTAGATCCTGGCGCCGGGAAAAGGCGAGGAGCCGTTGGGTCAGCGATGCCCCGCGACGCGTCGCCTGCAAGGCGTTGTCGATGAGGGACTGGGCCTCTGGCGTCGGTAAAATCCGCCGTTTCAGGAGGTCGAGGCTTGCCTGAACAGCCATCAGGAGATTGTTGAAATCGTGGGCGACGCCGCCGGTCAACTGGCCGAGGGCCTCCATCTTCTGTGCCTGGAAAAGCTCTTCCCTTGCCAGTTCGAGCGCCTGCTGCGCATCGCGTTTTTCCGTTATGTCGCGCGTGATCTTGGCAAAGCCGATCAGCGAACCGTCGTTGCCGCGGATGGCGTCGATGACGGCGTTGGCCCAGAAGCGCGTCCCGTCTTTCCTCAGCCGCCAGCCTTCGGACTCGTAGCGGCCGTCCCGCCGCGCGGTTTCCAGCGCCTGTTGTGGAATGCCGGCAAGTCTGTCCTGCTCGGGAAAGAAGTGGGAGAAGTGCATGCCGATGATCTCTTCCGGCTGGTAGCCCTTGATACGCTCCGCGCCGGAATTCCAGCTCGAGACGCGACCCTCGGCATCCATCATGTAGATTGCGTAATCCGTGACGCCCTGCACGAGAAGGCGGAACTGTTGCTCCGTTTTGCGAAGCTGTTCCTCGGCCTGTTTCCTCTCGGTCAGATCGCGCGTGATCTTTGCGAAGCCGATGAGATCGCCTGCGTTGTTGCGGATGGGATCGATGATGACATGTGCCCAGAACTCGGAACCGTCCTTGCGCACCCTCCAGCCTTCACCTTCGAACCGGCCTTCTTCGGCCGCATGCCTCAAGGCGAGCGAGGGAAGGCCGTTGTCGCGATCACTGGAGCGGTAGAAGCGCGAGAAATGCGTGCCGAGCACCTCCTTCGCCTCATAGCCCTTGAAGCGGCTCGCGCCCGCGTTCCAGCTGACGATATGGCCCTGCCGATCCAGCATGTAGATGGCATAATCCGTGATCGCATCGACCAGCAGCTTGTATCGATCCTCACCGACAAGCGCCGATGCCTCATCCCCATTCATGCTTTCCCCCATGAGCGCCAGCTCCCTCCAACGTGGAAGGCGGAGAAAGGTTCCGTCACAAAGGTGCTTTTCCGCCGGGGGATGTGCCGAACGGGTTTACCACGGCCGGGCGTGATGCGCGTCCGGGCCGCTATCCGAGCGCGGCATCGTCAGCATGCGAAACCCGGCCGGCCTGGAGGCTTTTGCGTGTGCGGGAAGGGATATGAGCTGCTCATCGGGGCAGTCGGCTCGCGGCCCGCTCAATTGATCACGTCCCGGAACGGCAGTCGCGCCACCAGTTGCCCCCATTCGTCAACGATCTCGAACAGACGCTTTTCATCGATGCGTCCTTTTCGAAGGTCCTCGGCCAAAATCTCGCGGGCTGCAAGACGGGCCTCGGCCAGGGCTGCCTCCAGCGTCTCGAAATCCGCGCCTTCCCGGTCCTGGATCCGCTCCGTACGGCTGCAGATGTGAAAGAAGTAATGGGTCATGGTCGCCTCGCAGCGTCATTGCTCCCATAAGGACGGGCGAAGCCGCCAAGTGTTCCATTTTCTTTCCGTCCGTATCTGTACGCTATCGTACGGCAACCTCCGCGGTCCCGTTTCATTTCCTTTGAAATGGAGGAATGAATGGACGCCCTTGTCTCCGAAACCGTTTCCCAGACGGTCCACACCGCAATCGAAGCTCAGTTGCCCGCGCTGAGGCGTTTTGCCCGGCACCTCACCCGCTCGGCGAGCGACCGGGAGGACCTCATCCAGGAAACAGTCATGCGGGCGCTTCGATCCGCGCACCAGTTTCGTTCCAATACGAAGCTCCGCTCGTGGCTCTTCACGATCATGCGAAACAGCTTCAACACGGAGTATCGCCGCCGCTGCCGGGAGCCGGTCGGGCTGGATGAGGGGATGCTCGAGCGGGTCAGTATCATGGCGCCGCAGGAATGGGCGGTTCGCCGCAGCGAACTTCGCTATGCCCTGCGCCGCATCCCGACGCGCTCGCGCCGCACATTGCTGCTTGTGGCAATGGGTGTCAGCTACATCGACACGGCGCGGCTGTGTGACTGTGAGGTCGGTACGGTGAAAAGCCGGGTTAACCGCGCGCGCAAGATACTTGAAGACGAGATCGGCCGTCCCGATGCGCAATGACGGGAACAATGACGCGGCCCCGGCCGCCGGTATCGATCACCCAGGGTTGCTCCGTACGATTTCGTACAATGTTACCGCTTTGAATCGCGCTTGTGCGGTCCTAGACTCACGCCTGTCGCACATGGGAGGCGGGCATGGGCAGCTATATTTCCAAGGGTACTTTCGAGCCGGATGAGCTGGGCGCATTGAAGTCCGTCTTCGACGAGCTGACCTCGCAGCCATGGTTCGATACGTCGGAGGAGGCGAGGGAGAGCTTCGCCAAATACCTCTTCGAGACGTTCCCCGCCGTAACGTTCGATCCCGTCAAGCACCGGTCCATCATCGAGGCATCCGCCCGTATGTTCTACATGCGGGACGGCGCCTAGGATTCCGTTCCGAGCCGTCTTTGTTGCAAGCCTGATCCCTGCAGAAGAGGGGAGGGTGCGGCAGCCGGCACGGCACAAAGCTTGCCGGCGAAACCGCACCTTCCCCGATATCGTGGCCTCGATCTTCCGAAAGCCGAACCGGCCCTGCGCCAGGCCGGCGCGCGGCATGATCGCGCAAGAGATTCCGGCCGGCCCAGCAAGGCGTTCCCAACGGCCATCATCCCGGTGGAACCCGCCGATCAGGCTGAAGTCATTTTGAAAATCTGAAAACCAAGGCGGAACCAAACGCTCTCATCCCGGTTTGCTCCTTGCCTTTTTCAATGGCTGACAACGAGGAGACATCATGAAAAAGCTATTGCTCGCCGCCGCATTTGTCGGTGCATCGACCCTTGGTTCCTTTGCCCAAACCTCCACGGCGCCTGCCACCGATGGCGATACACCGGCCATCGCGACCCCGGACGACAAGAACGCCACCGCGCCGGTCGAAGGCGCCAACAGCTTCACCGAGGAGCAGGCCAGGGAGCGTATCGTTGCGGCAGGCTATTCCGACGTCACCGGACTCGTACTTGACGACAAGGGCGTCTGGCGCGGCACGGCGATGAAGGACGGAAAGTCCGCCAACGTCGCGCTCGATTACCAGGGCAACATTGTTGTCAACTAAGAGGATATTCCCATGAAGAAAACCGCAACCGGACTTTTCGACGACTATTCCGACGCTCGCGCTGCCGTCAGCGCCCTTGAAGCGAGGGGTATCCCCTCGGATGATATCAGCATCGTCTCCAACAATGTGGACGACCGGCGGAACGGCGATACGAACGCCGCCGAAGGCGCCGGAACGGGGGCCGGGATCGGTGCCGCCGTCGGCGGCGTCGGCGGTCTCCTGACCGGCCTCGGCGTCATGGCCATCCCGGGTGTCGGCCCTGTGGTCGCCGCCGGTTGGCTTGCCGCGACCGCGGCGGGTGCCGCCGCGGGCGCGGTCGCCGGCGGGGCGGCAGGCGGACTTATCGGCGCGATGACGGAATCCGGCGTGCCGGAGGAACATGCCCATGTCTATGCGGAAGGCGTGCGCCGCGGTGGCACGCTCGTGACCGCCCGCGTCGAGGAAAACCTCTACCCCCAGGCCGAGGCGGTTCTGCGCCAGTCCAACTGGGTCGATCCGGCCCAGCGGCGGGCGGCCTATGCCGAACAGGGCTGGACGCGCTTCGACGAGAAGCTCGATCCATACGGCCCCGCCGAAATTGAGCGGGAGCGCCTGCGCTACCGGCGCTGAGCCGGGCAAGTCGCATTCTCGATAAGAAGGCCGGCCCTGACTTACGGGGCCGGCCGTCCTTGCATCCCGGTGCCATGAGCCGTCTGCTGCCCGCCCTTGCTACTGCGGCAGGAAGGCGTAAGCTCGTTTCATCATCGACATCATCCCCCGGTGCCGGGCGCGGCGAACAAGCCTTGGCCCGAAACTGGAGGCGTGACCATGACCGCCCCTTTGCGCTCAGCGCCCCTCAACAATCTCCTGCAGCTCCTGCCGGAGATCGATTTCCAGATGCTGGCGCCGGATCTGACATACGAGGTCTTTCCAAAGGGCACGCCTCTGGCGCATCGCGATAAACCCATTGATGCGGTGCATTTCCTGACATCCGGGATCGGATCCGTGGTGATCACGACACCGCAGGGCCGGCGCGCGGAAGCCGGCATCTTCGGCTTCGACGGCTATATCCCGACCGCCGCGGTGACGGGTGCGCGGGTCAGTTCCTACGATGTGACGGTCCAGATCGATGCCGAAGGCTACAGCATGCAGTTCGACGATTTCCGTCGCTGGATGGAACAGAGCAAACCCTTCGTCCAGATCATGAACCGGTCGATGGAAGGCTTTGCCGTGCAACTGGCGCACACGGCCGTCTCCAATGCCGTGCATGAGGTCAACGAGCGCCTCGCCCGCTGGCTCCTCATGTGCCACGACCGCTCGAGAAGCGACGAGATGGCCGTAACGCACGAACTCCTCTCGGTCCTCCTCGGCGTGAGACGCCCCAGCGTGACGACCGCGCTGCATGTCCTGGAGGGTGAAGGCCTCATCCGTTCTCTGCGAGGCAGCGTCGTCATCCGCGATCGCCCGGCTCTCGAGGATTTCGCGCGTGACTGTTACGGCAGGCCAGAGGCGGAGTATCGGCGTTTGATGAGCGGTCTTTTCAGAGGCGCTTGAAAGTGCGTTATCTAACCTTTTCGGAGACGTGGAGGAGCAGGGCGCGGGATCGAGGTTCATCGGCGCGAAACCGCGGGGTCATTCCCATCCTCGGCCCGTCTCTTCCGTGAAACGCTTGAAGAAATGCCCGCGTCGGAGACGCGGGCGCCCGATAAACCTATTTTGCTCCCACTGTGAAGAGGGGCTCGCCAAGGCGAGATACATCGATATCGATGCCGAGGCCGGGCGCTATCGGCGCAGAGCCGAATCCGGCCGAGGAGCGGGGCGTGTAGTTCGCCAGGTGGCCGTCCGTCCAGTCGTTGAAGAAGGGCGTCATGAGAAGGGATTCCGGCCGGGTGGTGGCGGCGACATGCGCGGTTGCGGCCGTGATGATGTCACCGCCCCACATATCCTCGACGGACACAGCCATGTTCAGTTCCTGCAATAGGTCGCGGGCCTTCACGACATTGGTGAGGCCGCCGAGTTTGCCGAACTTCAGATTAACGGAAACAGCATTTGCCTCGTATTTCGCGCGGTAGACCTCGTCGTGGTTGACGATGGACTCATCGAGCACCAGCGGGACCGACGATCCGCTATGAGCGAGGATGCAATCCGCCGTGCTGCGGCAAGGCTGCTCGACATAGACGGGCAGGCCAGCCAGCCCCTGGAGAGCCAGCTTGGCGGCGGCGAGTGACCAGCCGCCGTTGGAATCGGCGACGATGACGGTTTGGGAATCGCCTGCCTCGACGCTCGCCCGCGTGCGCGCGATGTCGTCGAACGGGTTGTTGCCAACCTTCAGCTGAAAGCGGTTGATCCCTGCGCGACGGCGCTCCTGAATGAATTCCGCCATGGTCTCAGGGCGATCCAGCGGAACCGCCTCGTAGATCGGGAAGCGTTCATTCAGGACGCCGCCGATCAGCGCCGAGACCGGCCGGTTCAACGATTTTCCAAGAATATCCCAGCAGGCGATGTCGATCGGGCTCTTGGCGAATTCCTGGCCCATCAGCGCGCCGTTCATGATGCGTGCGACCTTCCCGATATTTGTCGGGTCCGCGCCAAGCAGCGCTTCGCCGAGATCTTTCAGAGCGGTGCGGATACCGTCGGGGAAGGTGGGAAGGTAGACTTTGCCGAGTGTCGTGATCTCACCCCAGCCGGCCAGCCCTTCATCTGTCCGGATACGCACGACCGTGCCGTCTTCGTTGTCGGCGACGCGATTGCCGGACATGACGTAAGTGCCGTGCGCGTAGCCGACTTCATATTTGAAGATATCGATGCCGATGATTTTCATGACGCTCTCCAATCAAGATTTGTATATTGTATAAAATATAAATCTGTAGCGATCAAGCGAATGAGCCATTTCGAAAAGCGGTGAAGGCTGGTCGTTCGCAAGGCGGCCCAATGACCGCATCCGTCAATTGGCGCGAATATTGTATAAAATTACAAACTCACTATAGGCTGCGAAAAACTCACCGGAAATCGAGTCATGACCGCAGTTGGAAAGAGCCTCAAGCACAAGACGATGGCCTCCGCGGCGGCCGAGGAGATCCGCAACCGCATCCTGTCGGGCGATTATCCTCCGGGCTTCCAACTGCGGCAGGACGGCTTGGCCGGCGACCTCGGCATGAGCCGCATCCCGATCCGCGAAGCGCTGGTCCAGCTCGAAAGCGAGGGACTGCTCAAGATTTTACCGCATCGGGGCGCGGTGGTCGTGCAGCTGACGGCGGACGAAATCGAGGAGCTGTTCAATATGCGGCTGCTCCTCGAACCGTTCCTCTTCAAGCGATCGGCTCCGCTGTTGACGAAGGAGGACTTCAGGGCGTTGCACCAGATCCAGATGCGCTATGCAAAGTCCATCGACACGCTCGATATGGATATGTGGAACGAACTGAATACCGAGTTCCACCTTACCCTCTATCGGCACGCGCGTAGCCCGCGTATCGTTCTGACGGTGCAGAACCTGCTTGTCGAATGCGACCGACACACCCGGATCCAGCTCTCGGCCATTCGCGGCGACCGCGAACGGGCCGTCGCCGAGCATGCGGAACTCCTGCGCCTCTGCGAGCAAGGCGCGTTCGAGGACGGCGCGCATCTCATGCATCTGCATATCGACCATATCCGCGCCGGCCTCGTCGCATTGCTCGCCAGCGACATCGGCTCCGAGGACTGAGCCGACGTCGTCTGCGTCAAAAGCGACCGCTCGATATATCTGCATTACGCGGACCGCAATAACCACGAACTGGCGGTGATTTTCGGCAAGGCGATCTTGTTCGTGCGAAGCCACGGGAGCGCTGCGGGGGGCTGCGTTCGGGCAAATGCTCAAAGTCTTCTTGACTACACAAGTGGACAAGTTGATGCTGGCGGCGACAACGACCGGACAGCGAGGCGGAATCATGCATCTTTCCATGTGGACATATCCTTGGGATCTTCAGGATCAAGGGCTGGAACGCGCCCGGGCGGACCTGCAAGAACGGGCCGGCCTCAACACCGTGAGCCTTGCCACCTCCTATCACGCGGGCCGGTTCCTCCAGCCGCGCAGCCCGCTGCAGAAAGCCTATTTTCCCGAGGATGGCACGGTCTATTACCGGCCGGAGGACGCCACATGGGAGGGGCATGAAATCCGCCCGCTCATGGCCGCCAACGTCGCCGAGCGTGGCGACATGCTGGCCGCGCTGACGAAGGCGCGCGAGGAGGGCGGCATGAAGGTTTCCTGCTGGACCGTCTGCCTGCACAATACCCGTCTCGGCATGCTCCACCCCGCGCATGTCACGCGCAATGCCTTCGGAAACGCCAACTACTACAATCTGTGCCCGTCGAGCCCGGCGGCGCGTGACTACGTCGTCACCATGGTCGCGGAGATCACGCGGCTCTACAAGCCGGACATGCTGGAGCTCGAAAGTCCGAATTTCATGGGGTTTGCCCATGAGTTCCATCATGAGAAGGACGGTGTCGGCCTGTTGCCGGAGGATGATTTCATCCTTTCGATCTGCTTTTGCGATCATTGCATGGCGCGTGCGGAAAAGGCCGGTATCGATGCGGCCGGCGCTCGTCTGACAGTGCGCCGCTTCATTGCCGAACTGTGCGAACGCGATGTGCCGGAACGGCAGTTCCCGGACTTTCCGGCCGCCGGCATCGACGCCTTCAAGGGCTTTCCCGCGTTGCACGCCTATCTCGCATGGCGCACGGAACCGGTGACGAGCCTCGTTGCCGAGATCCGCGAAAGCGCCGATCCGGCAACGAAGATCGTGTTGATCGACCTCAAGGACGGATGGCTCGGCGGCGTCGATCTCCAGGCGGTGGGGAAGGTGTGCGACGGGGCGATCCTGTGCTGCTATTTCATGAAGCCCGATGCGGTGGCCGAGTTGATGGCGGCCGGTCGTGCGGCGCTTGGACCTGACAAGTATCTCGGTGCGGGATACCGCGTCTTCTATCCCGAGGTCACTTCCGCCGACGATCTTGCTGCGCGAGCGCGGGCGGCCGTCGAGGCCGGCGCCGACGGGATCAACTTCTACAATTACGGCCTCATTCCCGAGCGCCGGCTCGATTGGGTGCGCAAGGCGGTGGCGGGGCTGCCGCCGGCATGAATCCCGCAAGCGGCGCATCATGGAATTGCTGCATATGCACGCGCAAAGTTACTTGACTACTTGAGTGTACAAGATAACCTGTTGGCAACATGGGTCGCAAACGACAAGGGGAATGACCATGAATGTGAAGAAGGCATTTCTGACGGCCGCGCTCACGCTGGGCCTGATGGGCTCGGCGGCTGCGGCGGACAAGTTTTCCGTCGGCTACGACATTTATTTCGGCGGCAATTCCTGGTCCGTCCAGCTTTACAAGGAGTTCGAGGCGGAGGCGGAGAAGCAGGCCGGGACGGTCGACGTCACCTACACGGAATCCGAACTCAAGGTCGACAAGCAGATCGCCAATATCGAGGACCTGGTGACCAAGGGCGTCGATGCCATCATCGTCACGCCAATCTCGCCGACAGCCCTGATCCCGACGCTGAAGAAGGCGCAGGCCAAGGGCATCAAGATCGTGCTGCTCGCCTCGAAGATCCGATCGCAGGACTATGATGCGCTCGTGACGGTCAACGACGAGGATTTCGGCAAGGCCGGCGCCGAATGGCTGGTCAAGGCGCTGTCCGGCAAGGGCAAGATCATCGCCCTCAACGGTATTTCCGGCATTTCGGCCAGTGACGACCGTTGGGCCGGCGCCAAGGAAGTCTTCGACGCGCATGCGGATATCGAGGTCGTCAGCGCCGTCGATGCCTCGTGGGATTACGCCCAGGCCAAGGTCGCTGTCTCGAACCTGCTTGCGGCCAACCCGGAAATCGACGGTATCTGGTCGCAGGGCGGCGCCATGACGCTCGGTGCTATCGACGCCTTCGACGCCGCGCAGCGCGCTCTGGTGCCGATGACCGGCGAGGACAACAACGGCTATCTGAAACGCTGGGTCGCGCTGAACGGCAAGGGCTTTACCTCTGTCGCTCCGTCCAAGCCGACATGGCTCGGCTCCGAGGCACTGCTCGTCGCGATCAAGCTTCTGAAGGGGGAGGCGGTGGAGAAGGACACGATCTTCCCGCCGCCGACCATAACGGACGAGAATGTGGCTGCGAAGGTCAGGAGCGATCTTTCAGACTCCTTCTGGGTCAACACGCGTCTCAACGACGACCAGGTCCGCGCGGCCTTCAAGGATTGACGGTCGAAACGGGAACGCCGCGATGAACACCGAACAGGCTAGAGGCGAACGCCCCCTTCTGACCGTCTCCGGCGTGTCGAAGGCCTTCGGCCGCAATCCGGTGCTGCGCGGCGTTTCCTTTACGCTGGAACGCGGCGAAGTGCTTGCGCTCGTCGGTGAAAACGGCGCTGGCAAGTCCACCCTGATGAACATCATTTCCGGCGGGCTTTCGTTCGACGAAGGCGCCATGACGTTGGACGGTCGGGACTATCGCCCCGGCCGGCCGGCCGACGCAATAAGGCAGGGCGTCGCCATCGCCCACCAGGAAACGGCCATCATGTCGGACCTGACGGTGGCCGAAAACATCTATTTCCGCCGTGAGCCGGTCAATGCCTTCGGCCTCGTGCGTCAGGCGAAGATGCATGCGGATTGTTCGGCCCTCTTCGAGGAGCTGGGCTTCGCGATCGATCCGCGCCGCCTCGGCCATAGCCTTTCCGCCGCCGAGCGGCAGCTCGTGGAAAGCGCCCGCGCCATCCAGCTGCGTCCGAAACTCCTCGTTCTCGACGAGCCCACCGCCTCGCTTTCCGCCCAGGCCGCGGAGCTCGTCCTGGGGCTGATGGCGCGCCTGAAGGCGCTCGGCACCTCGGTCATCTTCATTTCCCATCGCATGGGCGAGATCATCGATGCCGCCGATCGGGCGGTGGTGCTGAAGGATGGCGAACTGACGCTGGAAGCAAAGCGTGGCGGATTCGATCGCGACGATCTCATCCATGCCATGGTTGGACGCAAGCTCACGAATATCTTCCCGGTGCGTCCGGCTTCGTTTGCCGGGGCGGAAACAGCCTTCGAGCTTCGCGCTGCCGCAAACAGGGTGCTGGCACCGATGCATCTTGCGGTCCGGCGCGGCGAGATCCTCGGGATTTCAGGTCTTGAGGGGCAGGGGCAGCGTCCGCTGGCCGGCGCGCTGTGCGGCGCGCAGCCTTTCACGGCGGGTGAGGTCCTGATCGAGGGCAAGGCGGCGCGCCTTTCCTCGCCTTCCGCCGCAATCGCGGCAGGTGTCGCCAGCATTCCCGACGACCGCAAGCACGACGGGCTCGCATTGTCCCTGCCGATCCGCACGAACATGAGTCTCTTCGCGATCAGCGACAAGGCGCGCTTCGGCTTCCTGCCGCTCGCCGCCGAGCGGGCCTTCGGCGAAGAGGCGCGCCGGCGCTTCTCGATCCGTTCGACCGATCTCGATCAGCCTGTCGGTGAATTGTCCGGCGGCAATCAGCAGAAGGTCGTTTTCGCCCGCTGGCTCGCCCATGTCCCGAAGCTGCTCGTCCTCCATGAACCCACCAAGGGTGTCGATGTGCAGTCGAAAAGCGAAATCTATCATCTCGTCGGTGAACTGGCGCAGAAGGGCGTTGCCGTCGTCGTCATCAGTTCCGACCTCATCGAGCTGATCGGCCTCAGTGACCGCATCCTGACGCTCTATGAAGGGAAAATTTCCGGTGAGGTGGCGCGACCGGACTTCTCGGAGGAGCGCATCATGGCGCTTGCCGCCGGTCCCGGCACACCGGTGGGGGAGCCTGTCCATGCTTGAAGGCTCCCTTCGTTCGAACCTCCTTCTCTCGGTGCCCGCCGTGGTGCTGGCACTACTGCTGGTAAGTCTCACGGGCGTGCTGTCGCCTTCCTTTCTGAGCGAAGCGAACCTTGCCAATATTGCGGTGCGCCTGCTGCCTCTGGGGCTGGTGGCGCTCGGTCAGGCGATCGTGCTTTTTGCCGGCCGCATCGACCTTTCCCTCGGCACGATCATGAGCCTTGCGACGGCGATCATGGCGCTGACATCCACCAGCCTCGGCTGGCTCTCCCCGCCGCTGACGATTCTTGCCGGGGTCGCCTGTGGCCTGTTCACGGCCGCCGGCGTGATCGTTCTGAAAATCAACCCCCTTGTGATGAGCCTCGCCACCGCCGCGATCGTAAAGGGCGTCACCCTGCTCGTTCTGTCCTCTCCGGGCGGTGAGGTCGACTATGCTTTCTACGCGCTCTTGTTCGAGAGCGAGAGCCTGTTCGGCCCGCCGCTTGTCATCTGCATCGTTGCCTACGCCATCCTTGCGCTCGTCATGGGCTGGAGCCGGCTTGGCCGCTCCGTCTACGCCTTCGGCTCGGATGCCAAGGCAGCCTTCGCGAATGGCGTGTCCGGCTCTCGCGTCGACATCGCCGTCTATGCCGCCGCCGGAGGACTGGCGGCGCTTGCCGGTATCTTTCTTTCCGTCCGCATCCTCTCCGGCGACCCGCTGATCGGGGAGGCTTATACGCTGGATTCGGTTTCGGCGGCGATTCTCGGTGGCGTCGCGCTGCAGGGTGGCCGCGGCCATGTGATCGGTGTCTTCTTCGCCGCGCTTGCCCTCGTGCTGGTCAACAACATGTTCAACCTGCTTTCGCTCGACACGAACCTTCAGGCAATCGCCAAGGGCCTGATCTTCGTGGCGGCCCTCGTTTTCTTCATGCGCGGCAGGCAGGGGGAAGCTTGACATGGCGGCATCGCTGATCCTTTCGCAGGTCCGTCCCTCCGCCGCCACGTTGCGCGCCGCCGGGCTGCTTCTCGTCCTGCTGGTTCTGCTCTTCGTCGGCTCCGGCGCGATTTCCGGCCAGCAGATCATGAACAATGCGCGCCAGGCGGCGCCGCTCGGCGTTATCGCGCTCGGTCAGGCGTTGATCCTCATGATGGGCCGGCTCGACCTGTCGGTCGGCGCCACGGCGGGTCTTGCGAATGTCGTGCTCGCCACGAGCTTTGCCGGCAACATGGACAACATGGCGCTGGCGCTTGCGCTGACGTTCGGTTTCGGTCTCCTCGTCGGCGTCGCCAACGGCCTTTTGGTCGTCGCGCTGCGCATCCCGGCTTTCCTTGCGACCCTCGCCACCTCGCTGTTCATCGCCGGCAGCCTGCTCGTCTATACGGGCGGCAGTCCGCGTGGTTCCATTCCCCCTGCATTTCGTGTCGTCACGGAGGGCTGGATCGCCGGCCTCGTGCCGTGGTCCGTCGTGCTTTGGGCCGCGGTCGCGATCCTCCTCATGGTGCTCGTGCATTTCACAATGACGGGCCGGCGGATGCTGCTGTCGGGGGCCAATATCCGTGCCGCGCGGCTGAACGGCATTGCAGCCGACCGCATGGTCATCCTCGCCTTCGTGCTTTCGAGCCTGCTCGCCACGATAGGCGGCATCCTGCTGTCGGCCATTACCGGCATGGCGACCATCGGTATCGCCGACACCTATACGGTCGATTCCATCGCCGCGGCGGTCATCGGAGGCGCGCTCTTTTCCGGAGGGGTTTTCCTGCCGGCGGGAGCGGCGGCGGGAGCGCTCATCCTGTTCTTCCTGCAGAGCCTGCTCTACGTCTTGTCCTTGCCGCCGGCCGTGCGGTTCATCATGCAGGGTGCGATCATCGTGATCGCGCTCGCCATCGCAAATTTGAAGAAGGAGCGCTGACCATGGTCTTCATCCGTACGCTCACCGGCGACATCGCGCCTGAGGAGCTTGGTGTCACCTATGCCCACGATCATCTCTTCTGCGTTCCGCCATTGTGGAAAGAGAAGAAGATCGACGACTTCATGATCGACGACCTTGAAAGTTCGATCAAGGATGTCGAGTTGTTCACGGCCGCTGGCGGACAGGCCGTCTACGACGCGACGGCAATTGACTACGGCCGCGATCCGGTCGCGCTGAAGGCGATCTCCGAGCGCACCGGCATTCGCATCATCGCCACGGCGGGTTTCAACAAGGCGATCATGTGGCCGGGACAGATGGCCGGTACGGGCGGCACCTTCCAGGCCTGGATCGACAGCCACAGCCGCGCTGAAATCCGGGACCATGTCGTCGGTGAACTGACCGTTGGCATGGATGGGACGGACCTCAGGGGGGGTGTCGCCAAGTTCGGCACGGGCTACAACACGATGTCGGAAGCCGAGGACAAGGTCATGCGTGCCGTTCTGGACGCGCACAAGGAGACCGGCTCGCCGCTGCACTCCCACACCGAACTCGGGACGCTGGTGCTCGAGCAGCTCGCCATCGTGAAGCAGGAGGGAGTCGATCCGACGCGTCTGACCATCGCCCATGTCGATCGCAACCCGGACCACTGGCTGCACCGCAAGGCGGCCGAGACCGGCGCTTTCCTTTGCTTCGACGGCATCAGCCGCATCAAGTATCATCCCGAAAGCGTGTTGATCGACTGCATCCTCAGTCTCATCAAGCATGGCCATGAGGATCAGATCGTCGTGGGCGGCGATATCGCGCGGCGCACGATGTTCCGCAACTATGGCGAGGGGGGGCTTGGCCTCGGTTATATTCTGGAAAGCTGGGTGCCGCGCTTTGTCGAACAGGCGGGGGAGGCGGGATATGACGGGCCGGACCTGTTCCGCAAGTTCTTCATCGACAACCCGCGTCGTGCCTTCGTGTTCAAGCCGTGAGTCGCCCCGTGAAAGACAAGACCGACATTACCGGCCTCAACGACAGCGAGATGGAAGCCGCATTGGCCGAACGGCCGGTGCTCGTCCTGCCGATCGGTGCGGTGGAGAGCCATGGCGACCACCTGCCGGCGGGCACGGACAACCTGCTTGCCGCCCGTCTTTCGGAGGAACTGGCCGGGACCGTTGCCGGGGCCACGCCGCTTCTGCGCCTGCCGGTGCTACCCTTCGGCCAGGTCTGGTCGCTTGGCGATGCGCCCGGTTCGTTCGGCGTGTCCAACGAGACGGTGACGCGCACCATCGTCGAGATCGCCCTGTCGGCCAAGGCCAAGGGGTTGAAGACCATGGTGGTCGTCAATGCCCATCTCGGCAATGCGATCGCCATCCGCGAAGCGCAGCGCATCGCCAAGGAGGAAGGGTTCGTCATCGCGAACTTCTTCTACCCCGGCGCCGAGGCGGTTATCGCCTCGCAGCGCGAGAAGCCGGAGGCGCACGCGTCCTATATGCATGCCTGCGAGATAGAGACCTCCTACATGCTGCATCTGGCGCCCGGACATGTGGTGATGGACAAGGCGATCGCCAACTATCCCGTCTTTCCACCGGATTTCGCCTATGTTCCGTACCGCTGGACCGAATTCTCACAAAGCCCGGTGCTCGGTGATGCCCGGGCGGCGACAGCGGAAAAGGGGCGGATAATCCTGAAGGCCGTGCTTGCCGATATGGCAAAGCAGGTGGCGCTCCTCTATGCTCGGCAATCCGAGAAATAGGAACGCCGAGGCCAGCTTGACCATCTCATCTGCGGTGCGGGATCACCGGCCGGTCTATATCCAGATCGCCGAGACGCTGCGCGCCCGTATCCTGTCCGGCTATTATGAAGGCAAGATCGACGGGGAGCTTCCGCTTGCCCGGGAGTGGAAGGTCAGCCGACGCACGATTCAGCAAGCCCTGGAGCTTCTTGTCCAGGAAGGCCTGCTCGTGCGCCAGCATGGCATGGGGACTTTCATCAACCCGAAGGGCGTGGAGAAGCGCTATCGGGCCATCACCAGCATCACCGAGGGTATTGCCGGCCAGGGGCTGAAGCCGGAATTCCGCGTGCTGTCGAGCGGGCCGGAGGCCGCGGATGCCGATAGCGCGGGGTTTTTCGAGCTGGAGGATGAAGCGCCGGTCTACCGGCATCGCCGACTGGTCTCGGCCAACGGCCGGTCGCTGGCCGTCGTCGATACGCGCCTCAATCTGTCGCTTCTCCAGGGCCTGGAGCTATCCCATCTCGACAGCTCGCTCTATCGCAAGCTGCGCACCCAGTTCAATCGGACCATCGTGCAGGCAGAGGACCAGTATGTCCCCGCCATTGCCGATCGGGACGTGGCGTCGCTCTTGTCGCTGGACCACGGCACGCCCATTTTCATTGCGACACGGCGCGCGCGCGATCAGACCGGCGCGCCGATAGAGTTGTCGCGCATCTCGATGCTTCCGGTACCCCTCGACATTTCCATCCGCCATGTCGGCTTCCTGCCGGCCAAGCCTGCAGACCTGAGTTCGGAAGCGCGGGAATGGTCCTATACGGTCGGTTTCGGCAGTTTCGAGGACTGATCTCAGTCGGCAAGCCCGGTCAGGATGCCCATGGCGGCGGCGCTGCCGGTCTTGAAGCGGCGATAGCCGTCCTCGTAGCGCGTGGAGCCTGCGGGGTCGTGCCGGCGGCGGGCGGTGAACGTGGCGCGGCACGCCGCATCGAGCGACGGATGGTCCCCGATAGCGACGGCCGCGCAGAGGGCCGCCCCCTTCGCGCCGAACTGGGTGCCCGCCGGGATTTCGACCGTATAGCCGGTGACGTCGGAAATCATCTGGCTCCAGAAGGCGCTGCGTGCGCCGCCCCCCGAGAGACGGATAACGCCAGCCGTGCCTCCGACCGCCTCGTAGCAGTCCCTTATTGCATAGGCGATGCCTTCATAGACCGCTCGCACCATGTCCGCGCGGTTATGATGCGGCGCGAGCCCATGGAAGCCCGCGCGGGCGCGTGGCTCGATATGCGGGGCGATGACCCCGCTCGCCGACAGATAGGGAATGAATACGACGCCATTGGCGCCATGTGGGCTCGTTTCCGCGAGCGCGCCGAGCGTCTCGTAGGGTTTTTCGCCGGCGGCGATGTCCGGGCAGAGCGTGGAGAGGCACCAGTCCAGCACCGTGGTGCCGGCGACGTTGACCATGGTCTTCATCCAGCGGTTTTCCGGCAGAATGAACAGCAGTCCGAGATCTTTCGGTTCATAGACGGCGCGGTCGAAGAGGACGCCGTTGAGGCATGTCGTGCCGAGCACCGACACGGCCTGTCCGGGCGCGTGGCAGCCCGCCCCCAGCACGCAGGCGCCGGTGTCGCCGGTTCCGATCGCCACGAGTGTTCCCGCCACGAGGCCGGTCGCGGCGGCAGCGGCACTTGTCACCGTGCCGGCGATCGTGGTGGCGGGATGCGCTGCCGCAAGAAGGTGGACCGTGTCCTCGACGCCGAGGAGCCGCGCCTGATCCGGATGGAAGTTGCGCGTGCGTGCCGATCCCGGCGCCATCGCGGCTTCGGATTCGTCGGTGGCGAACTCGCCGGTGAGGCGGAAGCGGATAAAATCCTTCGCGCAGAGCGCGCGCGTGGCCCGCGCCAGGCTGGCCGGCTCGTTCTCTTTCAGCCAGGCAAGGACCGGAAGCGTGCAGCCGAACTGCATCATCGAGCCGGAATGGGCGAAGACCTGCGAGAAGAGGTCCGGGCGGACCACCAGCAGCCGGTTGACGAGATCCTGCGCGCGGGCATCGTTCCAAAGGATCGGTGGACGGATGAGGTTACCGGAGGCATCCACCAGCCATACGCCGACCATGACGCCCGTGACGCCTATGCCCCGTACGTCCTCGGCACGGAGACCGGACCCGGAGAAGAGCGCTCGGATGACGCGCGTCGTCACCGCCCAAACCGCGTCGCCGTCAAGCTCCGACCACCCGACGGGCGCCGCAAGCAGGCGCATGGGTTCGGCCGCTTCGGCGAGCTCGTTACCCGCCTCGTCGAAAAGCGCGGCCTTGATGACTGATGTGCCGATGTCGATTCCGAGATGCATGCCGCGCACATTCCTCAACTTGAGTACCTATGTAGTCATGTCGCGAATGCGCGACGGGATCAAGGGGGGAGCGGCCGATTTTCAACGGCCGGTCGCCCGATCCCGATCGGCAAGAGGGGACAGGGGCCGCGATAGAACGACAGCCGTCTTGTCCGGGTGCGTGTGAAACAACGATACAATGTCCGCCGGCCGCATTGCAGCCCGCTTTGCTCGGGGGGCTTGCATATTGCCGCTGCTTGCGGCCATGTGGTCCGGCATGAGGAAAGTTTCGATCAAGGATATCGCCGCGCGCACGGGGCTTTCGCAGGCCACGGTGTCGCTTTCGTTGCGCAATCACCAGCGCATCCCTGACGAAACGCGCAATCGCGTGCGCAAGGCGGCTGAAGAACTCGGCTACGTCTACAACCGGCAAGCCGCAAACCTGCGTATGAGCCGGACACGCACGATAGCGGTCTGCCTCAACACCATCCAGAACCCTGTCATCTCGCGCATCGTTACGGGGCTGCTGCATTTTTTCCAGTCGCAGGAGTGGATGGTTATCTTTGGCGACAGCGAGGATTCGCCGGAAAAGCAGGCAGCGTTCCTTTCCTCCTCGCTCGAGAACAATGTCGCGGGCATCATTGTCGTGCCGGCGGTCGGTACCAAGCTCGACGACCTGACCGCCCTCTCCCGTTTCGTTCCGCTGGTCGTCGCCCTGCGCGAGATGCGCCATTCGCCGCTCGATCAGGTGCGGATCGACTATGAGGGCGGGGTCGCTTCCGCCGTCGATCATCTCGTCGCGCTTGGCCATCGCAAGGTCGGCTGGATCGGGGCGGGGCTTGCCACGGAGACTGCGCGCATCGGCCTCAACGCCTATCGCGGACGCATGCGGCATCATGGGATCGATGTCCCTGCATCCCTGATACAGGCCTGTCCGACAAGCCGGCAGGCGGGTTTTCACGCCATGAAGGCGCTGATCGGCAAGGTGGCGGACATGACCGGTGTCATCTGCTTCTCCGACCTGCTTGCCAGCGGGGCGATCCGCGCCATGGCGGATGCGGGCCTCGTTCCCGGGCGGGACATCTCGGTCGTCGGCTTCGACGATCTCGACGAGGCGAGCTATATGCTGCCGCCGCTGACGACGGTACGCATCGACCAGCCGTTCCTTGGCGAGGCGGCCGGCCGCCTCCTGCTCAACCGGATCAACGACAATGCCATGCCCCGGCAGATGGTGACTATCCCTTCCCAGCTTATCGTGCGCGGCACGTCCGCAAGGCTGAAGGGCGCCAGGTAACGGCCGCCGGATCAGTGCCGACGCACGACCTGGCCCGGGGCCGCGTTGGTGTGCCGCCCGTCGCGCCAGACTTCGGTGCCGTTGACGAAGACGCGCTCGATACCCGCCGACATTTCGTGCGGATGCGCCCAGTCGGCGACATCGCGAATGGTCCCGGGATCAAAAATCGTAATGTCCGCCTTGCAGCCGACGCGGATGAAGCCGCGATCCTTGAGGCGGAACTGCCGGGCCGTCAGGCCCGTCATCTTGTAGACGGCGGTCTCGATCGTGAAGAGGCCGAGATCGCGGCCGTAGTGGCCGATGACACGCGGGAAGG
>Ga0209793_1000597_pt1 | contig 37250 bp, 36 predicted proteins | sample EBPBio122009_DNA_FD_185863 | JGI IMG/M metagenome (GOLD analysis project Ga0209793, IMG submission 185863) | Wastewater treatment Type I Accumulibacter community from EBPR Bioreactor in Madison, WI, USA - Reactor 1_2/2/2009_ DNA (SPAdes) (version 2) | ecosystem: Engineered > Bioreactor > EBPR >... | reverse complement strand
GTTGGTGGCACTGGAATACATCGATCCGATCAGCCGTACGCCGGCCTACAAGTCAGTGCCGGTGCATGTGCGTAAGTCTGATGGCGCTGCAAAGGGTCATCTGGCGGTCGAAAGGGAAGGCGTGGTCGGCAGACCGCTCTGACAGGCCTACAGCGGCACGCCGTGCTCCTCGGCCCAGGACTGGAGCTTTTCGCGCATCGGCAGCGTCGCGTTGCGCCCCGACAGCGCCTCGTCCATCATCTCTTCGAGCTTCGCCAGCGGCAGTTCGCGCATCATCGCCTTGACCGGCCCGATCGACGCCGCCGACATCGAGATCGAGCGATAGCCCAGCCCGAGCAGCGCCATCGCCGAGATCGTCCGGCCGGCCATCTCGCCGCACAGCGTCACCGGCGTGCCGCTTCGCCTGCCGGCGTCGACGATCGCCTTCAACACCCGCAGGAACGGCACCGACAGCGCGTCGAACCGGTTGGCCATCGTGGTGTTACCGCGGTCGGTCGCCATCACGAACTGGAACAGATCGTTCGATCCGACCGAGACGAAGTCCACCATGGTCATCAATTCGTCGAGCTGCCACAACAACGCTGGCACCTCGACCATCACGCCGAGCTTCAGCGTCGTCGGCAGCAAATGGCCGTGGCGCGACAGATGGCGAACCTCGACATCGATGATCCGACGCGCCTGCACGATCTCGCCGAGCTCCGTCACCATCGGCAGCATCAGCTTCAGTTCGCGTCCCGCGGCCGCCTTGAGCAGCGCCCGCACCTGCGTCTTCAACAGGCCCGGCCGGTCGAGCGTCAGGCGGATGGCGCGCCAGCCGAGCGCCGGGTTTTCCTCGACCCGGGCATTCTTGAAATAGGGCAACACCTTGTCGCCGCCGATGTCGATGGAGCGGAACGTCACCGGCTTGCCGTTGGCGGCCTGCAGCACGGAGCGATAAAAGTCCTCCTGCGCCTCGGCGCGCGGGAAGGTCGACGCGACCATGAACTGCAGCTCGGTGCGGAACAGGCCGATGCCGGCGGCGCCTGAATCCGCCAGTTGCGGCAGGTCGACCAGCAGGCCCGCATTCATCATCAGGTCGACCACGACGCCGTCCCGGGTGGTGTTCGGCTCGTCGCGCAGTTCGCGGAACATCTGCTGCCGCCGGGCCCGGAACCGCACCTTTTCGACATAGGCCTTTTCGAGGTCAGACTGAGGCCGCAAATGCACCAGGCCGACATCGCCATCGACGATGATCTCGTCGCCATTGTCCGACATCGACACCGCGCCCTTGAGCTGGCCGACGACGGGAATGCCCATGGCGCGCGCCACGATGACGACGTGGCTTGTCTGTGCGCCGTCCTCGAGCACCAGGCCGCGCAGCTTGTCGCGCGGATAGTCGAGCAGGTCGGCGGCGCCCATGGCGCGCGCCACGATGATCGAATCCTTCGGCAGCGCCGACGCCGTCTCCTCCGTCGAGCGGCCCATCAGCTGGCGCAGCAGCCGGTTTGCCAGATCGTCGAAATCGCTCATCCGCTCGCGCAGATAGGGATCGGTCATGTTCTGCATGCGCGCGCGCATGTCGCTCTGCACTTTTTCGACCGCGGCTTCCGCCGTCAGCCCGTTGCCGATCGCTTCGTTCAGCCGCCGCACCCAGCCCTGGTCGTTGGCGAACATGCGATAGGTTTCGAGCACCGCCCTGTGCTCGCCCTCGAACGCCACCTCGCGCCGCGACAGCATGTCGTCGATCGACAGCCGCACCGAACTCAGGGCCTTGTCCAGCCGCTGCGATTCCTTGCCGCTGTCCTCGTTGAACAGGTTGGTGACGACGATGCGCGGCTCGTGCAGCACCACATGGCCAAGCCCGATGCCGTCATTGAACGCCAGCCCGTCGATCCGCACCGGCCGCGTCATGTCGAGTTCAAGCCCCGGCCGGGTCAGCCGCATCAGGCCGCCCGATGCGATCATCTCGGCGATCACCATGGCGGTGGTTTCCAGCGCCTCGATCTCGTCGTCGAGATAGATGCGCATGGTGCGGTTCTGCACCACCAGCACGCCGAGCGTGCGGCCGGCGCGCAGCACCGGCACGCCGAGGAAGGAGTGATAGACCTCTTCGCCCGTCTCCGGCAGGTAGGCGAAAGCCGGGTGCTTCTGGGCGTCGGACAGATTGAGGGCCCTGGCGCTCGCCGCGATGGTTCCGACCAGACCCTGGCCAAGCCGCAACTGGGCCTGGTGCACGGAGCCGGGATTGAGACCTTCGGTGGCGTAGAGTTCGAGCACGCCGTCGGCGCGCAGCACGTAGAGCGAGCACACTTCGGCGACCATCGCCGCGGCAATGTCGCGCACGATCCGGTCGAGCCGTTCCTGCGGCTCGATCTGCATCTGCATCAGCTCGCGCAGACGCTTCAGCAAATGGCGTGGGCCCACCTTCTTCTCGGGCATTCGGCGCCCCTCAAAGAGTGTTTCGACGAGCGGGCAAACCGGCCTGACGGCCCGCCCCGCGATTCGAGACTGTTACGTCTCTATTGCTTATCGAGACCGTAGACCGAATGCAAAGTCCGCACCGCCAATTCGGTATAGGGACCGTCGATCAGGATCGAAATCTTGATCTCCGACGTGGTGATCGCGCGGATATTGATGCCTTTTTCGGCAAGTGCCTTAAATGCGGTCGCCGCCACGCCGGCATGACTGCGCATGCCGATGCCGATCACCGAAACCTTCGACATGCCGTCGTCGTGCTGAACCACGTCGAAACCGACGGTTTGCCTGCCCTTGTCGAGGATGGCGAGCGCCTTGGCAACGTCGCCGGAGGGAACCGTGAAGGTCATGTCGGTGCGCGAGCCGTCCTCGGAAATGTTCTGGACGATCATGTCGACATTGATGCCGCCTTCAGCGAGCGGCCCGAAGATGCCGGCCGCCACGCCGGGGCGATCCGCCACCCGGCGGAGCGATATCTGGGCCTCGTCCTTGGCGTAGGCGATGCCGGTGACGACTTGCTGTTCCACGATTTCATCCTCGTCGCAAATGAGCGTTCCGGGCGGATTGAGAAGATCGCCCATGCCCGGAGCATCGGGATCGTCGAAAGAGGAGCGTACGAATGTGCGCACCTTGTGCACCATTGCAAGCTCGACCGACCGCACCTGCAGCACTTTGGCGCCCAGCGAGGCCATTTCGAGCATTTCCTCGAAGGAAATCTTCGCCAGCCTGCGCGCCTTGGGTTCGATGCGCGGGTCGGTGGTGTAGACGCCGTCGACGTCGGTGTAGATGTCGCAGCGGTCGGCCTTGACAGCCGCCGCGATGGCGACCGCAGACGTGTCCGACCCGCCGCGCCCCAAGGTCGCGATCCGGTTGTCGGGGCCGATGCCCTGGAACCCGGCGACGACAGCGACCTGGCCTTCGCCGAAACGCTTGATCAGGAACGAGCCGTCGATGTCGGTGATGCGCGCCGCGCCATGGGCGTTGTCGGTCCTGATCGGTATCTGCCAGCCTTGCCAGGACCGCGCATTGACGCCGATCGACTGCAGCGCGATCGCAAGCAGACCCGACGTCACCTGCTCGCCCGACGCAACGATCGCGTCATATTCGCGCGCGTCGTAGAACGGCGCGTCGCCACCCGACACCTTGGGCATGTTCTGCACCCAGCCGACCAGTTCATTGGTCTTGCCCGACATCGCCGAAACGACGACCGCGACCTCGTGGCCGGCGTCGACCTCGCGTTTGACGTGCCGCGCCACATTGTGAATGCGGTCGAGGTCGGCGACGGAGGTTCCGCCGAACTTCATGACAATGCGAGCCATCGCGGCTTGACCTGCTACCCCGGGCGAGAACCCGATTGACTGAAATTGCTGCGCTTAATCGAAAGCGGGGCCTGCATAGACAAAAGGCCAGCCGCCTGCAAGATGGCCGACATCGCCGGGAAGGGCCGCGCCGCCGCCCCTTGTCCAATCACGGAGACCGTCATGCCTTCAGTCATCGCCCAAACGTCAGCCATCTTAGCCCTGTCTGTCATGAGCTTGACGTCTACATTGCCAGCCGCGGCCGAACCGCTCGTCCTCGTCAACGCGAAAATCTACACAGTCAACCCGGCCGATCCGATCGCGCGGGCTATGGCGATTGACGACAAGGGCGTGATCGCGGCAGTCGGTAGCGATGCCGAGGCCAGGGCGGCCGCAGGTCCGGGCGCGCGCGTCGTCGATCTCGGCGGTCGCCTCGTCCTGCCCGGCTTTCAGGATGCGCACATGCACCTGATCGAGGCCGGCGTGAACCAGGTTCTGTGCGAGTTCGAGCCGTTCGACGACCTCGACGACACGATGGCGACGGTCGAAGACTGCATGAAAGATAGCAAGAGCGAATGGGTTCTGGGCTCCGGCGTCAGCATGACCAACCTGCTCGACCAGGATGACAACCCGATCGCCTTGCTTGACGAGATCTCGCCAGAGCGGCCGGTTCTCATCCTCGACGACATCGGCCACGGCGCATGGGCGAATTCCATCGCCATGCGAGCCGTCGGCTACGATACTTTGAAAGGCAATCCGCCCGGCGGCATCATCTTGCGCGACAAGAAGACCGGCAGGCCGAACGGCGTCGTGCTGGAAAACGCACAGCAGAAGCTGCGCAACCTGGCCTTTCCGGATACGGCCGCCAACCGCGATTTTGCCTACAAGGCGATGCTGCGAACGCTCAAGATCATGGCGAGGAACGGCATCACCACCGTAAGCGACGCCGGTGGCTTCTGGCCGCAAGGTCACGTCGAGGCGTGGCGACGCGCCTTGCGGGAAGGCACGCTGACGGTCCGCGCCTCCAATGCGCTCTACGTGTATCCCGACATGCCGTTTGACGAACAGATCGGGAAGCTCAAGGCTCTCTATTCGAACGATCCGTCGAGCCTGCTTCGCTTCAACCAGGCCAAGATCTACGTCGACGGCATTCTTGAACAGCGCACCGGCGCGGTTCTTGATCCCTACAAGCCCGGCGCCGGCATCGACCACGGCTACGAGCGCGGCTTCGAGTATTTCGAAGGCGATCTGCTGAAGCGCTATTCGACCACCCTGGCCGCGCTCGGCTTCCAGTTGCATTATCATGTCACCGGCGACCGCGGCGCGCGGCTTGCCCTCGACGCGATCGAAGCGTCGGACCCGGCGCCTGGCCCGCACCGGCTGACCCATCTCTACCTGGTCGACAGGGCGGACGACGCCCGCTTCAACAAACTCGGCGTGGTGGCGGATTTCCAGCTCGCGCCGAGTTCGCTCGATCCGGACTACGACACGTTCATCCGCGACTTCATCGGCGATCGGGCCGACGATCTGTTGCCCGCCGGCAGGCTGGCGAAGGCAGGTGCGCTGATCGTGATGAGCAGCGACTACGACGCCGACGAATTGTCGCCGCTGGTGAAGATGCAGGCGGCGCTCGAACGCAAGAAGGACGGGCCGGCCGATATCGCGACAGCCATCCAATGGATGACCATCAATCCAGCAAGGCTGCTGAAACAGGACCGGACGACCGGGTCGCTCGAGCCTGGCAAATTCGCTGACATCGCCGTCATCGACAAGGACATCACAATGATGAAGACTTCGGGCATCGGAGACGCCATGGTCGTGGCGACCCTGCTGCAGGGCAAACCGGTCTTCGACGCCAAGAAACTGTTCGGCAAATAGGCTTTCAGATCAGCAGGGCCGCCGCCAGGCCGGCGAAGGCCGCGGCGATCGCGATCATGTAGAGCTGCAATGTCAGCCTGTAGTGGACTGCCGGCTGCGCCTGCGTCCTGTTGTCCAGCAGCCGGTAGAGCACCACCACGAACAAGAGGACGCTGGCGCACAGCGTCGCGAAGATCAGCCAGTCGGAGTCCGTCGATACGGCCGGTTCGTTGGCGCTCTCGTCGTGGGCGGCCCAATTGGCCAGGAAGGCGAGCAGGAAACCGAGGATGATGCCGAGCGACGTCACCATAGGCTGCCGGAACGGCGCAACCTCGTTTTCCAACCGCTTGCGTTCGCCCTGATCGTCGCCTGCCGACATGTCGCCCTCCCTCGGATTGCCGACATTATTGCGAACCGGCGCCGCTCGACAACGGGATATGCGGCCGGGACATCGTGCGGCCTTGACTTTCGAGGGCTGCCGCCCGAGTTCATGACCCGGACAAGGAGAGTTTCGATGGCCGAGGCGAAGCGCACGACCATAGACGCAGGCGAAGTCGAGCGATTTTCCGCGCTCGCCGCGGAATGGTGGAACCCGAGCGGCAAATTTCGCCCGCTGCACAAGTTCAACCCGGTTCGCCTGTCTTGGATTCGCGACCAGGTCGCCGGCCATTTCGGGCGCGATCCTCGTTCGCCGCTGCCCTTCGAAGGCCTCAGAATCCTCGACATCGGCTGCGGCGGCGGCTTGTTGTGCGAACCTATGGCGCGGCTGGGCGCGCAGGTCGTCGGCGCCGACGCTTCCGAAACCAATATCGAAGTCGCCAAACTCCACGCCGCCGAATCGGGCGTGACGGTCGACTATCGGGCCACGACCGCCGAGGGGTTGGCCGACGCCGGCGAAAAATTCGACATCATCCTCAACATGGAAGTGATCGAGCATGTCTCCGACCCGGCCCTGTTCGTGTCGAAATGCAGCGAGATGGTGAAACCGGGCGGCCTGATGTTCGTCGCCACCATCAACCGGACGCTCAAGGCGCTCGGCCTTGCGATCATCGGCGCGGAACTTGTGCTGCGCTGGCTGCCGCGCGGCACCCACCAGTTCAACAAGCTGGTTCGCCCCGAGGAGATGCACGGTTGGCTTGCCGACGCCGGCATGAAGATCACCGACAGGACCGGCGTGGTCTACAACCCGCTCGCCGACCGCTGGCAGAAATCCACGGACATGGACGTCAACTACATGGTTCTCGCCCAGCGCGCCTAAGGCGCGTCGCGGCCTCGGACAGATCAGTTCCGGTCTTCGGGCAATACCGGGATCGGCAGGAAGGGCACCCCGTCCTCGGCCAGCGATTTGACGTCCTCGACATTGGCTTCGCCATAGATGCCGCGCGCCTCGGCCTCGCCGAAATGGATTCGCCGCGCCTCCTGCGCGAACTTGTCGCCGACATAGTCGGCATTGTCCTTCATCTTGTCGGCCAGCGCCCTGATTTCCGACATGATGCGCTTCTGCTCGGCATTGGCGGCCAGCGCCATGGTTTCCTTCCTGCGTCCCGTCGACACGGCGGGCGCCATCAGCGACTTGCCCACCGTCTTCGATGCGCAGGCCGGGCATTCGACAAGGCCGCGCTTCGACTGGGCGTCGAAATCAGCGTTGTCGCGGAACCAGCCCTCGAACTCGTGGCCGTTGTCGCAATGGAGGGAGAAATGGATCACGACGCCGCTTTCAGCCCGACGCCTGCTTTCGCCACATCGACCGAAAAGTCGCGCGCGTTTTTGAGATTGGGGATCTTCTTGCGCGCCTCCGCCGACGCGGCCGTATCAACCTCGGCGTAGACCACGCCCGGCTCCGCATTGTCGGCCTCGGCCACGACGCGGCCCCACGGGTCGATGACGATCGAATGGCCGAACGTCTCGCGCCCGTCCTCATGCAGCCCGCCCTGCGCGGCCGAGATCACCCATGCGCCGTTTTCGATGGCGCGGGCGCGAAGCAAGGCGTGCCAGTGGGCCTCGCCGGTCTGGCGGGTAAAGGCCGCCGGGGTGGTCAGCACCTGCGCTCCGGCAAGGGCCTGGGCGCGAAACAGTTGCGGAAAGCGCAGATCGTAGCAGATCGACATGCCCAGCCTGGCGAACGGCAGGTCGGCGACGACGGTGCGCACGCCCGGCTCATAGGTCGCGGATTCGCGCCAGCTTTCGCCATTGTCCAGATCGACGTCGAACATGTGGATCTTGTCGTAGGTGGCGACCACCGCGCCGTCCGGCCCGATCAGGAAAGCGCGGTTGGCGACCTTGCCGCCGGGCGCGGCGACGGCCGTCGAGCCAACATGGATCCACACCCCGAGTTCCGCCGCCAGTCGTTTGGCGGCGGTCGCGATCAGGTCGGTTTCGCCGTCGCGCAGCACCGCCTTCAATTCGTCCCTGTTGCGCATCAGCGCCCCGGTCATTTCCGGCGACTGAATGTATTCGGCGCCGTTTGCGGCGGCCTCGCGCACCATTGTCTCGAATGTTTCTGCGTTGCGTTCGACCGACATGCCCGAACGCATCTGGATTGCGGCTGCCTTGAAGATGCTCATGCGCGATTGCTCCTAACGCGCCAGCAGCGGATCAAGCTTGCCGGAGCGGTCCAGTTCGAAAAGGTCGTCGCATCCGCCGACATGGAACTCGCCGACAAATATCTGCGGAAAGGTCGAACGGCCGCCGGCGCGCTGGATCATCTGCGCCCGCAGTTCCGGCGAAAAAGTCGCGTCGTGCTCGGAAAAGGCAACACCCTTGTCCGTCAGCAGCCGCTTGGCCGCGGCGCAATATCCACAAAAGTCGCGCGTGTAGATCGTTACTTCGGCCATGACGCCCTCTTGTCCTCACCCCGCTATATAGAGGTGGTTCCTTCGTCCCGGAAGTCCCCGGGCAGGACGCGCGAAAATGTGAGGACGTCGATGCGGGCCACGCCGGCCTTGCGCAAAGCCTTGGCGACCGCCGACACCGTCGCGCCGGTAGTGTAGACATCGTCGACGACGAGCACCTTGCGGCCCTGAACCTCGATCTCGGCGTCGGGCGCGATCCTGAACGCGCCGCGAACATTGTCCTGGCGCTGGCGCGCGCCGAGCCCGACCTGCTGCTGCGTCGATTTCACTCTCGCAACCACTGCCGCGTCGAAGCGACGCCGAGTCAGCCTGGCCACCCAGCGCGCCAGTTCGGCCGATTGATTGAAGCGGCGAACGAGAAAGCGCCGCCGGTGCAGCGGCACCGGCACGATCACATCGGCGTCGGCGATCAGTTCCTCGCCGGCCCGCGCCATCCAGCGCGCCATCCACGGCGCAAGGTCGGTCCGGTCGCCATATTTGAGCCGGTGCACCATCTGTTTGGCGACGCCGGAATGCGCAACCGCGGCGCGCGCCCGGTCGAATGGCGGCGGATTGGCGATCGCGTCCGCCGACACGATGCCCGGTCCCATTTCATGGCTGAACGGAATGCCGAGCACCTCGCACCAGGGCCTTTCCAGAAACCGCAAGCCGCGCCAGCATGCGCCGCACAATGTCCCGGGTTGGCTGACGATGCGGCGGCACCCGCCGCATACCGGCGGAAACAGCAGCCTCGCCGGCCACAGCGATACATTTCGGACAAGGCTCTTGATCTCGGGCATCGGTTCGGCCACCTGAGAGACAAGCCAGGCTACCACGCCGCGGACTGGCGACAAAGATTCAACAGGCAGGGACAGGTTCGCTGGAACAGATTGTCGACCCTCGGCTGGCGCTCCAACGCAAGCTCCGCGCGGCGTCCAGGCCTGTCGCCGGTTCGGACTTTCTGATCCGCGCGGTCGCCGGAGACTTTGCCGACCGGTTCGCAGCCGTGGCGCGCCGCTTTCCCGACGCAGCTCTGATCGAGACGCCGCACGCCGCGGTGATCGACGTCTTGCGCGCCTCGGGCAAGGTCGACCGGATCGTGGAGATCGCCGCCTCGCCGCTTTTGAGCGCAACCTCCGATCCGGCGCTGATCGCGGGCGACATCCTGCCGCTGGCGCCGTCCTCGGTCGATCTGGCCGTATCGCTGCTGGCGCTTCATGAGGCGAGCGATCTGGTCGGGCAACTGGTGCAGTATCGGCTCGCGCTCAGGCCCGACGGCCTGATGATCGCCGCCTTGCCCGGCGCCGGCACACTGGCCGAACTGCGCGAAAGCCTGCTCGCGGCCGAAGCGGAATTGTGCGGAGGCGTCAGTCCCCGGGTGATGCCGTTTGTCGACATCCGCGACGCGGGGGGGCTGCTGCAGCGCGCCGGCTACGCGCTCCCGGTCGCTGACATCGAAACCGTCATCGTGCGCTACGACACGATGTTCGGCCTGCTGCGTGACCTGCGCGCCATGGGCGCGACGAGCGCCCTCAACGCCCGTTCCCGCCGCCCGGCGACGAAAAAGCTGTTTGCCCGCGCAGCCGAAATCTACGCCGAACGCTTCTCCGATCCGGACGGGCGCATACGCGCAACGTTTGCGATCGTCTGGCTGTCAGGATGGGCGCCGGATCCGTCGCAGCAAAGGCCGGCGCGGCGCGGCTCGGCGACGATGACGCTGATCGACGCGCTCAAGGCTGGAAATGGGGACGAGGACGCGTCATAGGTCGATGTGTCGGGACGTGTTGTCGTCGGTTGGAAATTTTCTAGTGCAGCGTCTCTTGGAGCTTGCGGCTCGGATTCGCCAGCAGGTCTTCAACCGAGTTGCCGACCATGCTGATGCTCGCGACGATCACCAGCGACAGCGAAACGATAATCACGGCGTATTCGACCGACGTAACTCCGCGAGTGTCATTCAGGAAACGTTTGATCATCCGCACGGCATGCCCCTTTCTCGGCGCAAACTACCAGTCACACATTAATGAATGCGCACCGACAAAGGCTAATTCCAGATTGGACAGGGGTCAGCAATTTCCGCTGCGAACGCCGTTTTCGCCGATCACGCAGATGGCACGCGGCGATTCCTGCAGCACGCTGCGACGGATCGTATAGCGACTGCCCTGCTGCACGCTGCCCGTCGTCATCGTGTCGACCCCGGGCGATCCGACGAATTTGCGCGTCTGGTTGTCGACGATCGGCGCAAGGATCAGCGCCAATGCAACCGCCGCCGAGCCAAAAAGCAGGGCGAACCGCAATGCGCCCCCGCCGGCAATGCCCAAAAGCGAATCGCGGTTGTCATCCCGAGATGTCCAATCCGACTGTCCGTCCATGACCAAACCCCAAACCAACGCCTGCACACCGTGGAAACAGCGCCACATCGTTGAAATTTGTCACGTTTGGCTAAACGTTCGATTAACGCTGATCGGCCGCCGGACGATCTCTACAAAAGATCGATCAGGAACGGGATCAACGGCTCGTCGGCGGGAGGCATCGGGTAATTGCGCATGTCTCGCGGCCTCACCCATTTGATCTTCTGGCCCTCGAGCCCGGCCGGGATGCCTTCGAAGCGCCGGCAGACATAGAGCGGCATCAGCAGGTGAAAGGTCTCGTAGCGGTGGCTGGCGAAGGTCAGCGGCGCCAGACAGGCCGGCTTCGTCGCGATCCCGAGTTCCTCGGTCAGTTCGCGCACCAGAGTGTCTTCCGGCGACTCGCCCGGCTCGACCTTGCCGCCGGGGAATTCCCACAGGCCGGCAAGCTGCTTGCCTGCAGGGCGCTCGCTGAGCAGCACCCGCCCGTCGGCGTCGACAAGGGCGCAGGCGGCGACAAGCAGCAGCTTGAAAGGCGTCGGCTCGTCGCTCATCGCGCCGCCGCCGGCTGACGGTAGTGGTAGCGGTAGACTTCCCTGAAGCCGATCGACCGGTAGAGGCCGATCGCCGCCTCGTTGTCGGCCTCGACCTGCAACCAGGCGACGCGGGCGCCGCGCATTCGCGCCCACTTGACCGCCGACAGCACCACGCGCCGGCCAAATCCCTTGCCGCGCTGGCTGAATGACGACGCCACCTGGAACAGGCCGGCGAGCTCACCGTCGTGGACGCAGATCGCGCTGGCGACCGGCCTGTCGCCGTCCTCAAGCAGGAAAAGGCCGCTCTCGGGCTCGATCGAACTGACAACTTGCGTCAACCCCGGACGAACAGACGGCTCGAAATCGTTCACCGTCATCGCCGCCGAAATGAAGCGCGCGGTGTCGCGCAGCGGAATCTGGCTCATCACCTGTTCGAAATCGATCTCTTCCAGCGCCTGCGTCATGACGAGCGACTCGTCGAACCGGGTCCAGTTCTCGGCATCGAGAAATGCGCGCACCGGTGCGCCGGCCAGTGGCGACACGCGAAAGGTCAGTGGTCTGCCAAAGGTTTCGAACCGGTGCGCAGCAGCCGCGATGCGCGGGCCGATATCCTGGCAATCGCCGGGGTCGAGAACATTGATCGAGTTCAGCCGTTTGGCCGGGTGGCCGCCGGTGAGGCGGATCAGCCAGGCCCTGTCATAATGCAGCGTCGCCGCCGGCCAGGCGCGAAAGCCCGCCGCCTCGAAGCGGCGCACCGTCGGCAGAAACGGCTCGATCAGCTGCGCCGCCATCATCAGGAACGGTAGTCGCCGTTGATAGCGACATATTCCTTGGTCAGATCGCAGGTCCACACCGTCGCCTTGCCGCCGCCGATGCCGAGATCCGCCCGGATCGCGATCTCGTCGCGCTTCATGTAGGCCGATGTCCGCTCCTCGGAATAGGCGGAGTCGCGCTCGCCCTTGTGCGCAAGCCGGTTGTCGCCGAACCAGATCGATAACCGGTCGCGATCGGCCGGTTCGCCGGCCTTGCCGACGGCCATGACGACGCGACCCCAATTGGCGTCCTCGCCGGCGACAGCGGTCTTCACCAGCGGCGAATTGGCGATCGACAGCGCGATCTTGCGCGCCGACTTCGACGATTTGGCGCCGGTCACCGTCACTTCGATCTGCTTGCGCGCGCCTTCGCCGTCGCGCACCACCTGCAGCGCAAGGTTTTTCAGCACCTTGTTGAGCGCCCTGCGGAACGGCGCCAGCCGCGGATCCCTGGGGTCGGTGATGGGCGGCGCGCCTTTCGCCTTGCCGGTGGCGAAGATCAGCAGCGTGTCGGATGTCGAGGTATCGCTGTCGACAGTCACCGCGTTAAACGTCTTGGCCGTTCCCTTCGACAGCATCTCCTGCAGCGCCGCCGCCGCGATCGGCGCGTCGGTCGCCACGAAGGACAGCATCGTCGCCATGTCGGGGGCGATCATGCCGGCGCCCTTGGCGATGCCGTTGATCGTCACCTCGACATCGCCGAGCAGCGCCTTCTGCGTCGCATATTTGGGATAGGTGTCGGTGGTCATGATCGCCTTGCCGGCTTCGTCCCAGCGCGCCGGTTCGGCCGATTTCGCCATCTCCCCCAGCAGGCCGGTGAATTTTGCCGGGTCGAGCGGTTCGCCGATGACGCCGGTCGACGCCAGGAACACCTCGCCTTCGCCGCATCCGGCCGCCGCCGCCGCCGCCTTGGCCGTGGCCGACGTCGTGGCGCGGCCCTTCTGGCCGGTAAAGGCGTTGGCGTTACCGGAGTTGACCACAAGCACGCCCGCCTTGCCGCCGGGCAGATTGGCGCGGCACAGATCGACGGGCGCCGAAGGGCATCTGGAGCGTGTGAAGACGCCGGCGACCTCCGTCCCCTTGTCGAAAACCATCACCAGCAGGTCGGTGCGGTTCCGATATTTGATCCCCGCTTCGGCGGTCGCGATCCGCACGCCGTCGATGGCCGGCATCTTGGCGTATTTCCTGGGTGCAAGCGGGGAGACTGAATGGGACATGGCAAGGCCTCGAATGAGCGCGGGATCGACCAGTGGCACCGTTTGCCAAAAGGCCGCGCCAAGCGCAAGGCGGCGCGTCAAGGAAGGGCGCGGCGGGGCAAGTCCGATGGATTGTCCGGGGCGGTCCGCGCTCCCTTGCCGCGTCGCCGCGCCTGCTGTCGCCGAAGGCGCCCGCCATGCTCCATCCGCGCCGGGATGCGCGTCGATCCGGCATTTCGCCAAAATCGCGCATTTCCAACCTTTTCGAGGGGCTGAATTGTCAGATTCCAGCGCACCTGACGCGGCATCTTAACGCGTTTTTCATGGTCCATGGCGCAATTGGACGTTGCGTCAGCATATCAATGAGCAGCATGCCCACAGACCAGAGCATCAACGGTAGCGTCCTCATCTCCGAAGTCGCTGCTTATTCCAGGCAAATTCCGGTGCTCTATTTTGTGGCGATGGCGAACGCCGGCACCGTCGCGGTGAGTCACCATGGCGTTGTGCCGACCTATCTGACGGGCGTCATCGGGCCGATGATCATTATGGCCGGCGCCTTGCGCACGATCTTCTGGCTGAGATCCAAGAACCTGACCGAGACGGCCGAAAAGGCGGCCGAAACCGCCCGCCGCGCGACCCTTGTCAGCGCGACGATCGGCATCGTGATGCTGGTCTGGCTGGTTGCGCTGTGGATTTACGGCAATGTCGAGACCCGCGGCCACGTCGCTCTCAGCATCGGCATCACCGGCGTCGCCGCCATTCTCGGCATGATGCACATCAGGCGCGCGGCGATCGCCATGGCGACGATGGTGACGGTGCCGTTCGCGCTGTTCCTGATGACCCGGGGCGGCGTCTCGGCGATGATCGCGACCAACCTGCTGCTGGTGATCGCCGCATCGCTGTACGTCCTGGTCGTCGCGTCGGAGAATTTCAAGGAGATGGTCCGCGCTCGCATCGAGGCGACGCGGCTGGGCGACGAGAATCTGCGGCTGGCCAATCTCGATAATCTGACCGGCCTGCCGAACCGCCGCCATTTCTTCCAGGAGCTTGAAACGCGGATCGCGGCCGCGACTGATCAGCAGGGCAGGATCGCCGTGGGCGTGCTCGACCTCGACGGCTTCAAGCCGGTCAACGACCTGCACGGACACGTTCTGGGCGACCGGGTCCTGCAACTGGTCGCAGACCGGTTGAAAGCCTCGCTCGAGGCCGGCATGTTCGTGGCGCGCCTGGGCGGCGACGAGTTCGCGCTGATCGTCGACGGCGACAGGCCCGGAGCCGACCTGGTGCGGTTCGGCAATTCGATCTGCATGGAGATGGCGAAGCCGTTCGCCGTGTCCGGCATGTCGGTCAACATCGGCGCGTCGGTCGGCTTCGCGATCTTCCCCGACGTCGCCGCCAGCGCGATCGAACTCTACGAACGCGCCGACTACGCCCTCTATCACGTCAAGCAGAACGGGCGCGGCAAGTGCGCGCTCTACACCCAGGCGCACGAGGTCCAGGTGCGCGCCGAGAGCGGCATCGAACAGTGCCTGCGCGACGCCGACCTCGACAGTGAAATGTACCTGCAGTTCCAGCCGGTGCTCGACATCGGCGCCGACCGGGTCATCGCCTTCGAGGCGCTCGCCCGGTGGAAAAGCCCGAAACTGGGGAACGTCTCGCCCGGCGAGTTCATCCCCGTTGCGGAGCGCAGCCAGACCATCAACGAGATCACCATCGTGCTGCTGCGCAAGGCGCTGCAGGCCGCCAGGTTCTGGCCCGACGATGTCGGCCTCTCCTTCAATCTGTCGACGCGCGACCTGATCTCGCCGCAGACGATGCTGTCGATCGTCGCGACCGTGCAGGCAAGCGGCGTCAATCCGTCAAGAATAGGCTTTGAAGTGACAGAGACCGCCCTGATGGGCGACGTCGCCCAGGCCGACGAGGCGATCCGCCTGCTCAAGGCGCTGGGCGCGCAGGTGTCGCTCGACGATTTCGGCACCGGCTATTCGAGCCTGAGCCACGTCCATCAGTTTGCGTTCGACAAGATCAAAATCGACCGCAGCTTCATCGCCACCATCGAAACGCACGCCGCCAGCAGGACGATCGTGCGCAGCGTCGTCGACCTGTGCCGAAGCCTCAACATCGGATGCGTCGTCGAGGGCATGGAAACCGAGGGGCAGGCCAACATCCTAGTCCGCCTCGGCTGCAACGAGATGCAGGGCTATCTGTTCAGCCGCCCGATCGAGGAAACCGACATCCCGGCCTATCTCGCCCGAAATGGCGAGACCGACGAGACATCGCAGGCGCTCAGCGCCTGATCCGGCAAGCCGGCGCTATTGCGCCGGGTCTTCGGTCTTTTCCAGGGCCTCGACGCCGCTCTTCAGCGCAGGGTCGGTGATCTCGACCTTGGCGGCGTCGCGCAACGACTTGACCGTCTCGAAATATTTGTCGCGGAACACGATCTGGCGGATCTGATCCTTGACCGTATCGTAAGCCGGCGGCTGCTTGGCGCGCTTGTCCTCGACCTTGATGACATGCCAGCCGAACTGGCTCTGCACCGGCTCCTTGGTGTATTCGCCGGGATTGAGCGCAAACGCCGCCTTCTCGAATTCGGGCACCATCTGGCCAGCGCTGAAATAGCCCAGGTCGCCGCCGCTCGCGCCCGAACCCGGATCGGTCGACTTTTCCTTGGCGATGGCCGCGAAATCGGCGCCGCCATCGAGTTCCTTGATGATCGCCTCTGCCTCTTCCTTGGTCTTGACGAGAATATGGGCGGCCTTGACCTCGTTGACCGGAGTTGCCGCGGCCATTTCCTTGTCATAGCGGGCGCGAACGGCTTCGTCGGTCACCTGCGGCGCAATTTCCTTGTCGATCATCTCGGCATGCAGCGCCCGCTGGTTCAGGAACTCGATCCGGCGCTTGAACGACTCATCCTGGTCGTAGCCCGCGGCCTTGGCCTTGTTCGACATGACGCGGATCTCGATCACCGCCGACAGCGCGGCGGCGCGCTTCTGTTCCGGCGTCAGCTGTGCGAACTGCTGGTCGAGTTCGGTTTCGGCCAGACGCACGTCTGCTTCGGTGATGTTGACGCCGTCAACCGTCGCGACGACGGTCGCCGGGTCGAGCGCCGGAGCGGCGGGCGCGGCTTCCGTCTTGGGCTGGGCCGGCGCCGTGTTGTCCTGCGCCAGCGCCACGATGCTGGTCGAGGCGAGCAGCGCGGCGGCGAGACAAGCGCGAACGAACCGGATTCCGGGATTTGAAGCGTGCATGAAGTTGTTCTCCTTATTCGGCACTCAAATGCGTCCGAAACCGGCTATAGTGTGGCGGGAATGTCGAAAATGCCGCAACGCAACGCGACGTTGACATCATTGACCGCCCTCCTTATCTGTCCAGCACCTTGGCGTCCAGATGCGAATTCGGGACGCTTTTCTGTTGTCTGCGGCACTCCCTGGCCGATGCTGGTATCGGTCCCGTGAACCGTCGGGTTCATTTCTGAAAGGACCATTCAATGGTCAGCTTCGGCGGCCTCGCCCGCAAGATATTCGGCTCTTCCAACGACCGCCGCGTCAAGTCCACGCGGCCCCGGGTCGACCAGATCGCGGCGCTCGAGCCGGAGATGCAGGCGCTCAGCGACGAGCAGTTGCGCGAACGCACCCAGATGTTCAAGCAACAGCTGTCGGACGGCGCGACGCTCGACGATATCCTGGTGCCGGTGTTCGCCACCGTGCGCGAGGCCTCGCGCCGGGCGCTTGGCATGCGCCCCTTCGACGTGCAGCTGATCGGCGGCATGGTGCTTCATTCCGGCTCGATCGCCGAAATGCGCACCGGCGAAGGCAAGACCCTGGTCGCGACGCTGCCGGTCTACCTCAACGCGCTCGAGGGCAAGGGCGTGCACGTCGTCACCGTCAACGACTACCTCGCCCGGCGCGACGCCGAATGGATGGGCCGCCTCTACAAGTTCCTGGGCATGACCACCGGCATCATCGTGCACGGCATGACCGACGACCAGCGCCGCGCCGCCTATGCCTGCGACATCACCTACGCGACCAACAACGAACTCGGCTTCGACTATCTGCGCGACAACATGAAATATGACCGCTCCGAAATGGTGCAGCGCGGCCATCATTTCGCGATCGTCGACGAGGTCGACTCCATCCTGGTCGACGAGGCCCGCACGCCGCTGATCATCTCCGGCCCGCTCGAGGACCGGTCCGAGATGTACAACACGGTCGACCGGTTCATGCTCCAGCTGACGCCGGACGACTACGAAATCGACGAAAAGCAGCGCACCTCGATCTTCACCGAGGCCGGCACCGAGAAGCTGGAAAACCTGCTGCGCGACGCCGATCTGCTGAAGGGCGAGTCACTCTACGACGTCGAGAACGTGGCGATGGTCCACCACGTCAACAACGCGCTGAAGGCGCACCGCCTGTTCTCGAAGGACAAGGATTACATCGTCCGCAACGGCGAAATCGTCATCATCGACGAGTTCACCGGCCGCATGATGCCGGGCCGCCGCTATTCGGAAGGACTGCACCAGGCGCTGGAAGCCAAGGAACACGTCGCCATCCAGCCGGAAAACCAGACGCTGGCCTCGGTGACGTTCCAGAACTATTTCCGCCTCTACAAGAAGCTCGCCGGCATGACCGGCACCGCGGCCACGGAAGCCGAGGAATTCGGCAATATCTATGGCCTCGACGTGATCGAGATCCCGACCAACCTGCCGGTCAGGCGCGAAGACAATGACGACGAGGTCTATCGCACGATCGAGGAAAAATACCGCGCCATCGTTCGCGAGATCAAGGACGCCCACAAGAGCGGCCAGCCGGTCCTGGTCGGCACCGTCTCGATCGAAAAGTCCGAACAGCTGGCGGATCGCCTGCTCAAGGAGGGTTTCAACCAGTTCCAGGTGCTCAACGCCCGGCACCACGAGCGCGAGGCCCAGATTGTCGCCCAGGCCGGCAAGCCCGGCGCCATCACCATCGCCACCAACATGGCCGGCCGCGGCACCGACATCCAGCTCGGCGGCAATGCCGATATGCGCATCGAGGAAGAGCTGGCGGACCTGCCGGCCGGGCCCGAGCGCGCAGAGAAGGAAGCCGCCATCCGCGCCGATGTGCAGCGGCTGAAGGAGCAGGCGCTGGCCGCCGGCGGCCTCTACGTGCTGGCCACCGAGCGCCATGAATCGCGCCGTATCGACAACCAGTTGCGCGGCCGTTCCGGCCGTCAGGGCGATCCCGGCAAGTCGAAATTCTTCCTGTCGCTGCAGGACGACCTGATGCGCATCTTCGGGTCCGACCGCATGGACACGATGCTGGTCAAGCTCGGCCTCAAGGAAGACGAGGCCATCGTCCATCCGTGGATCAACAAGGCGCTTGAAAAGGCGCAGAAGAAGGTCGAGGCGCGCAATTTCGACATCCGCAAGAACCTGCTCAAGTTCGACGACGTCCAGAACGACCAGCGCAAGGTGGTGTTCGAGCAGCGCATCGAACTGATGGACGCGCCCGACGTCGCCGAGACCGTCACCGAGATGCGGCACGAGACGATCGAAGACATGGTCGCGCGCCACATCCCCGAAAACGCCTATCCCGAGCAGTGGGACACCGCCGGTCTCAAGGAAGCGGTCATCCGCGACCTCAACCTCGATCTTCCCGTCGAACAGTGGGCGATGGAAGAAGGCATCGACGAGGAGCAGATCCGCGAACGCCTTATCGCCGCCGGCGACCAGGCCGCCGCCGAGCGCGCCGAACGCATCGGCCCCGAGATCATGCCGCGCGTCGAAAAGTCGTTCCTGCTGCAGACGCTCGATACGCTATGGCGCGAGCACCTCGTCAATCTCGAGCATTTGCGCTCCGTCGTCGGCTTCCGCGGTTACGCTCAGCGCGATCCGCTGAACGAATACAAGAGCGAGGCGTTCGAGCTGTTCCAGGCGCTGCTCGGCAATCTGCGCCAGATGGTGACGCAGCAATTGATGCGCGTCGAGCTGGTGCGCGAACAGGCCGACGCGCCGCCGCCGGAACTGCCGCCGATGTTTGGCCATCACATCGACGGCACCACCGGCGAGGATGATTTCGGCGAAGGCTCGGGCATGCAATTCGTCAGCGAACAGTTTGTCGATCCGCAAAACCGCGACCCCAACGACCCGACGTCGTGGGGCAAGGTCGGCCGCAACGAGCCCTGCCCGTGCGGTTCCGGCAAGAAATTCAAGCATTGCCACGGCGCATTTGTGTGATGCGCCGGCGGCCGGCGCCCGCAGTGCCGCCTGTTGATCTTTCCGCGCCATCCCGCCGTTCCGGGCGGCGTTTTTGTTGCGCCGCCACTGAATCTTAAGCTCTGCCTGATAGCTACCAGCGACGAGTAGTGTGGAGTTCGTGCGCGTTGCGCTTTTCTGCAGCCACCACCGCTGATCGGTTGCTGCCCCCCGGCTGGGCGGATCGCGCGCGCCCGCTCACCGAGAAAATCGACGCCATCCTGTTCTCGCGCAACGAGCGGGCGGTCGCCGGACGCATGGCGATCATCGCCTTCGCCATCCGCATTTTCAGCGCCGTCATCGCCTTTGTCAGCCAGGTCCTGCTCGCCAGATGGATGGGCTCGTTCGAATACGGCATCTTCGTGCTGGTCTGGGTCACCATGGTGATCGCCGGCAACCTGTCCTGCTTCGGTTTTCACACCTCGATCATCCGCTACATCCCCGAATACCAGGAAAAAGGCGCCCTGGAGGAGTTGCGTGGCATCATGCTCGCCAGCCGGCTGTTCGTCCTGGTCGCCTCGTCGATCATTGCGGGCCTCGGGGCGCTGGCGGTCTGGCTGATGGCGGGACGGATCGAGGACTATTACATCGTGCCCTTCGTCATCGGCTTCTTCTGCCTGCCGATGATCGCGCTTTCGGACGTCGTCCAGGGCGTCTCGCGCGCCAATTCCTGGGCTCTGTCGGCGTTGACGCCGACCTACATCGTGCGCCCGGTGCTGATCCTTGTATTCATGGGCCTGGCGATGGCGCTGGACTACCCGCCAAACGCGATCACCGCGCTGTTTGCCACGGTGGCGGCCACCTATTCGACGACGATCTGGCAGCTCGTCACCGTGACGGCGCGCGCCGATGCGCGGGTGCCGGCCGGCCCCAGGCATTTCCGCCTGCGCGAATGGCTGTGGGTGTCGCTGCCGATCTTCCTCGTCGAGAGCTTCTTCTTCCTGCTCACCAACGCCGACGTGTTGATGGTCGGCTTCTACATGTCGCCGCACGACGTCGCCGTCTATTTCGCGACGGTCAAAACACTGGCGCTGGTTCACTTCGCCTATTTCGCCGTCAAGGCGGGCGTCGCCCAGCGCTATGCGCAATACACCCATGCCGGCGCCCGCGACCAGCTCGCCCAGTTTGCGCGCGAGACGGTCTCGTGGACCTTCTGGCCGTCGCTGGCGATGGCCGTCATCGTCCTGGCGATCGGCGAGCCGATGCTGTCGCTGTTTGGACCGGAGTTCAGCGAAGGGTTCCCCTATATGTTCGTGCTGGTCGTCGGCGTCGTCGCCCGCGCCTCGGTCGGCCCGACCGAAAGCCTGCTGACGATGACCGGTCACCAGAACATTTGCGCCGCGGTCTACGCGGCGACGCTGGCGCTCAATATCGGCCTGAATGTCCTGCTGATCCCCGTATTCGGCCTGTGGGGCGCGGCGATCGCGACGACCGCTGCGATGCTGTTCGAGGCGTCGGCGCTGTCGTTCACGGTCTGGCGCAAGCTCGGCATCGCGATGACGATCCTGGTCCCCAGAAGCGCCGCCGGAGCGACCGGCTGATGGCGGCGATCCCAATCCTTGAGGAAATGAACGGCAGCGCGGCCGGCGCCATGATCGCCGGTCTCGCCGGCATCGGAGCCGAGCCGCCAAGCCTGGCGCAGCTTCAGCTGACCGGCGCGGGCCGCCGGGCGCGCAGTCTGGCGATCTATTACGCCTCGGCCGGTTTCGACCTGGTCGACGAACTCGATCATCTGTCGGCGCGCTCCATCGAGCCGAACGTCTTCTTCAATCCGCGCTTCCTGGCCCCGGCGATGCCGCGCCTCGAGGACCGCGAAGTCCGCCTCGCGGTGATCCGCGACGCCGAGGGCAACCGCAACCGGCTGCGTATGCTGCTGCCGTTCTCGATCGAGCGCGCGCCGGTGCCGCTGGCGGCGCCGATCATACGCGCCTGGTCCAGCCCCTACGGGCCGGTCGGCACGCCGATCATCGACGCCGACGACCCCGTCGCCGTGGTCGAGGATTTCATCGACATGATCGCCCGGCCGCACTTGAAATTCCCGCAGGTGCTGGTGCTGCCGGACATGCGGCTGGACGGCCATGTCGCTTCGGTGCTGCGGTCGGTGGCGTTACAGCGCAATCTCTATTTGGTCGAGACCAGCCGGGTCGAGCGGGCGTTCCTGCAGAGCGACCTCGACGGCGACGCCTATCTCAAGCAGACGCTTCGCTCGCACCATCTGCGCGAGTTCCGCCGCCTGAGGCGGCGGCTCGGCGAACTCGGAAAGCTGGAATATTCGATCGCCCGCCAGCCCGACGATGTGCGCATCGGGGTCGAGGCGTTCCTGTCGCTCGAGGCGACCGGCTGGAAGGGTCGCCAGCGCACCGCGATGGTGGTCGACCGCTTCCGCGCCGCCTTTGCGCGCGAGGCCGCCTACGGCCTGGCGCAGCGCGATATGTGCCGCGTCCACATGCTGACGCTCGACGGCAGGATCATCGCCTGCCTCATCGTGTTCATCGAAAACGGCTGCGCCTACACCTGGAAGACGGCCTTCGACGAGACCTATTCGGCCTTCTCGCCCGGTACGCTGCTGATGATCGACGTCACCGGCACGCACCTTGACGACCCCAACATCGTGATGACCGATTCCTGCGCCATTCCCGATCATCCGGTGATGGACCGGTTGTGGGCCGAACGCCGCGCGATGGGAACGCTGGTCATCGGCTTGACGGCCGGCGCCGACCGCGCCGCCCGCCAGGCCGCAAGCCAGCTCAACCTCTACACCGAAACCCGCAACATGGCGCGGCTGGTGCGCAACCGGCTGCACAAGCTGCTCAGGCGTTAGAAACGGCCTCCAGCGCCGCTTCGGCGCACGCCTTGTCGCGGAAGAAGCGGCGGATCACCTTGCCGCTGGTCGTCAGCGGCACTTCGTCGACGAACTCGACCTCGCGCGGATATTCATGCGCCGACAGCCGCTCACGCACCCAAAGCCTGATCTCTTCGGCCAGCGCCGGACCGGCCTCGAAACCGTCGCGCAGCACGACATAGGCCTTGACGATCTCGGTGCGCACCGCGTCGGGCTTGCCGACGGCGGCGGCGATCTGCACCGCCGGATGGGCCGACAGGCAGTCCTCGATCTCGCCGGGACCAATGCGATAGCCGGCCGAGGTGATGACGTCATCGTCGCGCCCGACAAAGGTGATGTAGCCGTCGGCGTCCATCGCGCCCTGGTCGCCGGTCGTCATCCAGTCGCCGGTGAATTTGGCGGTAGTCGCCGCCTCGTCGCGCCAGTAGCCGAGAAACATCACCGGGTCGGGTCGCCGGACCGCGATCTGCCCGGCGACGCCGGGTTCGACTTCGCGCCCGTTGGCGTCAACGATCGCGACGCGGTGGCCAGGCGCAACCCGGCCGATCGGGCCGCCGCGGCCGACGCCCAGAATCGCGCAGGAGCCGATGACGAGATTGCACTCGGTCTGGCCGTAGAATTCGTTGACCGCAAAGCCGAAGACCGACTGCGCCCAGTCATAGGTGTCGCGGCCAAGCTGCTCGCCGGCCGACATGACGGCGCGCAACGACAGCGCAAAATCGCGCGGGTTCTGGCCGGAATTCTTCAGCATCCGCAGCGCGGTCGGCGGCAGGAAGGCGATCGTCACCTTGAGGTCCGCCATCAATTGCAGCGCGCCTTGCGGACTGAACCGCTCGAACCGCCCATATGCGACCGCGATGCCTAGCGTCAGCGCCGGCAGCAACGCGTTGAGCAGGCCGCCGGCCCAGGCCCAGTCGGCCGGCGTCCACATCACGTCGCCGGGTCTGGGCGGAAACTGGTAGGCCATTTCGAAGCCGGGCAGATGGCCGGGCAGCACCCGGTGGCCGTGTAGCGCGCCCTTGGGTGGGCCGGTCGTACCCGAGGTGAAGATCATCAGCGCCGGATCGTCCGGTCCGGTGTCGACAGGATCGAAGGCGGCGCTCTCGCCGTCGATCAGGTCCGACAGCGCGACGCGGCTCCATGTTTGCGCAACCGGCGGCCGCGCGGCCGAGGCCTCGGCTTCGATCAGCCAGCGCAGCTCCGGCAGTCCGCCCTCGACCAGCGAAATCGTCTCGGCGCCCTTGGCGCTGGCGATCACCGCCTTGACCCCGGCGAAACGCAGCCGGAACCCCAGCGCCTCGCGTCCGAACAAAAGCGCCAGCGGCACCGCGATCGCGCCAAGCTTGTAGACGGCGATTTGCCCGGCCAGCGCATCGATCCCCTGCGGCGCCAGCAGCGCCACCCGGTCGCCCCGTTCCACACCCAGGCGTCGCAATCCGTTGGCCAGCCTGTTGGAACGGTCGCGCAAGGCGCCGTATGTGTGAACGACCGGCTCGCCGCCATTGTAGTCGATAAGCGCCGCGCGCCCCGGATCGCGCCCGGCCCATGCGTCGCAGGCGGCGACGCCGATATTGAACCGCGCCGGGATGTCCCAGCGGAAATCGCGCGTCAGATCGTCAAAATTGTCCCGTGGCGGAAGCATTGACGGACTCCGTTTGTGGGCGACGACTCGACCACCAGCCGCAAAACCCTGGTCCGATGCGCTCATAAAGGACCGCACCGGGCGTCGCAACGACCGTCGAATGACCAGATGGAATGAGACGGACCGCGTCGCGGAAAAGAAAAGGCCCGCCGAGGGAGGAGGTTCGGCGGGCCAGATTCTATTGCGGGGCGGGAGGAGGTGCCCCGCAATGATCGTTGGCTCTCTGGGAGGAGGTAGATCGCCAACACCCTCAAGATAGGCTGGCCCGGCCTTGCGTGCCAGCATCGTTTTTGCATGGCACACATGCAGTTTTTGCAATGCAATAAACACTTTCCGCAACGCAACATCGAAATGTGGCGCGGCCGGCGATTGACGCTCCGTCGGCAGTCTGTCACAGATTCTCCGCGCAACCCGGAAGAGAGCATGCCGATGTCCGAGATTGAACAGTTGGACGGTTCCCCGGAGAAGATCGGAACGGCGTTCGGATATCTGTTTTTCGTCGGGGTTTGCCTGCTGATGGCCTGGACGATCATCGGCCACCCCTATCTCGGCCTGTAAACGCGCTGATCGGGGCGGACAGGGGATGGTTCGGCTGTGGTGCCCCCTGCCGGGATCGAACCAGCACTCCTCTCGGAACCTGATTTTGAGTCAGGCGCGTCTACCAATTCCGCCAAGGGGGCCGCCAAAAGGCGTCGAAGCGAACTATACGGACGGCCGCCCGACGTCAACAAGCGTTCACGAATCCTTGCGTCGATCTGCCCGCCGCCAAGCCTTGCAAATGCCCCGCCGGCAGCGCCATAAGGCCGGTGACGTCGCACGGACCCGCCATTCATGTCGCTCACCTCGCCGCTTTCCCGAACCCAGACCCTGACCGCCTGGATATTGCTGCTCGGCGCCGCCGCCACCGTCGGCACGGCGCTCGGTTTCGAGCATATCGGCGGCTACATTCCCTGCATGCTCTGCCTGCAGCAGCGAATTCCCTATTATGTCGCCGCGCCTGTCGCTGTGCTGGCGCTGATCGCCATCTCGGTGAAAAGCCCGGCGATCGTGCCGCGCCTGCTGCTGTTGACAATCGCCATCGCCATGACGATCGGGTTCGGACTGGCGGTCTATCATTCCGGCGTCGAATATGGCTGGTGGCTTGGGCCCGCCTCCTGCGGCGCGGTGCCGGCGCAGGCGGGCAACGGCAACGGCATCCTCGACCAGCTCAACACCGTCGTGCCGCCGTCCTGCGACGCCGCCGCCTGGCGCGATCCGGTTGTCAACCTGTCGTTCGCCGGCTGGAACGTACTGGCGAGCGCGCTCTGGGCGGTCGTCGCCTGGCGCGGCGCGCTGAAAGCCTGAGGCTTAAGGCTCCAGTTCCACATCCCAGTAGAGATAGTCCATCCAGCTTTCGTGCAGATGGTTGGGCGGAAACAACCGGCCATTATTGTGCAGGTCGTGCACCGTCGGCTGGTAGGCCTTCTGGCGCGGCCACATCCTGGCCTGCGCCGGCATCATGCCGCCCTTCCTGAGGTTGCAGGGCGAACAGGCGGCGACGACGTTCTCCCATGTCGTCGCCCCGCCGCAGCGGCGCGGAATGACATGGTCGAAGGTCAGTTCGTCGGGCGAGCCGCAATACTGGCACTGGAAACGGTCGCGCAGGAACACGTTGAAGCGGGTGAAGGCGGGATTGCGCGATGGCTTCACGTAGGACTTCAGGCATACCACGCTCGGGATCTTCATCGAGAAGGTCGGCGAGGACACCAGGTGGTCGTATTCGGCGACGATGTTGACCCGGTCGAGGAACACCGCCTTGATCGCGTCCTGCCATGACCACAACGACAACGGGTAATAGCTCAGCGGCCGGTAGTCCGCGTTCAGCACCAGCGCCGGCAAACCGTCAGGCGAGACATGGACTGTCACGTATCGGCGACTCCCGAGTCAATTCGCGATCATACTCTAAGCGAGAGGTGACAGGATTGTGAAGCGGGCTTTGTGTCGCGATCACGGCCGGCCGCGCCGGATCAAAAAAATAGTTCAGCCGGCCGGCGGTTGCGCAACAACCGGCGCGGCGTCGCGGCCCTTGATGTCGCGGTAGTAGGCCCAGAACAGCCGCGCCGCGGCGCCCCGCCACGGCGACCACGATCGGGCGATCTGCTCCAGCGCTTTGTCGCCGGGCCTGGGCGAAATCCCCAGCGCGTGTCCGACGGCGCTTTGCAGGGCGACATCCCTGGCCGGAAACACGTCCGGATGGCCGGCGGCGAACAGCAAATAGACCTGCGCCGTCCACGGCCCGATCCCGTCCACCGCCGTCAGCCGGGCGATCGCCTCAGCCGCGTCGAGCCCGCACAATCGGTTGAGATCGAGCCCGTCGTCGACGGCGCGCGCCAGCGCCACGATCGCCCGCTGCTTCGGCCGCGACAGGCCGGCCTGGCGGAACGCCCCGTCCTCCGCCTGGAGCACGCGCTGCGGCGTCATCGGACTGACAAGGGCCGCGAACCGACCAAGAATGGCGGCGGCGCTCGCCCGCGACACCATCTGCGACACGACGATCGAGACCAGGCTGTCGTAGCCGGGATCGGTCAGCCGCAATTCGACCTGTCCCGCCGCCGCGCGCACAACGGCGAGTCTGGGGTCAGCGCGGCACAGCGCGTCGAGATCGTCCTCCACATCGGCCAGGCGCGCGATCCTGCGCATTCGTCCCTCACTTTCGCCGGTCATCAAAACACCGTAGCAATGGTCGCATATTGCTCCAACAGCCAGCCTGGTCGCTTAATCTCACAAATGCCACCCGTTTTCAGATTCGCCCCCAGCCCGAACGGCGAGCTCCATCTCGGCCATGCCCGCTCTGCGCTGTTGAACCAGCAATTGGCGCGCCGGACCGGCGGCCGCCTGCTGCTGCGCATCGAGGACATCGACCTGGCGCGCTGCACCCCTGAATTCGAGGCCGGCATCTATCGCGACCTCGAATGGCTGGGGCTGACATGGGAACAGCCGGTGCGCCGCCAGTCCGAACACTTTGCCGACTATGCGGCGGCGCTGGAACGGCTGAAGAAACTGGGCGTCGTCTATCCCGCCTTCATGAGCCGCAGCCAGGTGCGCGACCATATCGCCGAACTGGAGACGGCGAAAAGGCATTGGCCGCGCGACCCCGACGGCGCGCCGCTCTATCCCGGCGTCGAACGCGACATGTCGCGGCGCGAGCGCAACCGGCGCATCGCCGCCGGCGACAGGCATTCGTGGCGGCTGAATGTCGACGCGGCGCTGGCGCTGGGCCCGAACGTCCTGTCGTGGACGGAACTCGGCGCCGGCCCGACCGGCGAGACCGGCAGGATCGCCGCCAGGCCGCAACTGTGGGGCGACGTGGTCCTGTCGCGCTCCGACGCGCCCGCCAGCTACCATCTGGCGGTGACGGTCGACGACGCCAGCCAGAGCGTCACCGATATCGTGCGCGGCCAGGACCTGTTCCACGCCACTTCGGTGCACCGGCTGCTGCAAGCGCTGCTCGGCCTGCCGGAGCCGGTCTACCGCCACCACTCGCTGGTGCTCGGCGCCGACGGGCGTAAACTGTCGAAAAGCGAACGCCATTCGGGCCTGCGCGAACTGCGCGAGGAAGGCGTCTCACCGCAGGAAGTGCGTGAGCGGGCGATGGCCGGACTGTAGGGCGGCGGCTGGCACAGTCGATTCGTTTTGCATTGCGGCCGGCATGCGCCTAGACCGCTGCGCCGACGTTAACCGGACGACGAAAATGCCTGCCGCAACGCGTTTCATGCCCGCCCTGTTCGTGCTGCTGTGGGCCACCGGCTTCATCGGCGCGCGCTACGCCATGCCGTGGTCGGAGCCCTTCGGCTTTCTGGCGGTGCGCTTCGCGCTCGCCGCGCTGCTGCTGGCCGCGATCGTCACCGCGCTTGGCCAGACATGGCCGACCCGCAGGCAGGCGACCCACGCCGTCATCGCCGGCGTGCTGACCCATGGCGTCTATCTGGGCGGCGTGTTCTGGTCGATCCACCGCGGCCTGCCCGCCGGGATCTCGGCGCTGATCGCCGGATTGCAGCCGCTGGTCACCGTGCTGCTGGCCGCCTGGCTGCTGGGCGAGCGCGTCTCGCGGCGACTGATGGCCGGCTTGGCGGTCGGGCTGGTCGGGGTGGTGCTGGTGCTGTGGCCAAAGCTCGGCGTCACCGGCGCCGGCGTCAACGCGGCGACGCTTGTGGCCAGCCTGATCGCGCTGCTCGGCATCTGCGCCGGGACCGTGTGGCAAAAGCGCCATCCCGGCGGCGACAGCCTGGTCGCCGCCGCCATGTGGCAATATGTCGGCGCATCCGCCGTTATGACGATCGCGTCGCTGCTGACCGAAACCGGCGAGTTCACCCTCAACGGCGAGCTGATCTTCGCGCTGGTCTGGCTGACGCTGGTGCTGTCGATTGGCGCGATCTTCCTGCTGATGGTGATGATCCGGCAGGGCGAGATGTCTCGCGTCGCCTCTCTGTTCTACCTCGTGCCGGCGGTCACCGCGGTCATTGCCTGGCTGTTGTTCGACGAGCGCCTGACGGCGGTGCAACTGGTCGGTATGGCCGTCGCGACCTTTGGCGTGGCGCTGGCGACGGTTCAGCCGGCGATGCGCGCCCGCGCCTCGGAATAACGCTTGATCGAGGCGTTCAACTCGCCGCCGAGGACGAAGATCACCGAGATGATGTAGAGAAAGATCACCGCGATCATCACCGAGGCGAGGCCGGCATAGGTCGAGACATAGGTCGAGAACTGCTTCAGATATTCGGCGAAGATCGCCGAGCCGGCGATCCAGGCGACGAGGGTGAACAGGATGCCCGGCAACAGATCGACGACCCTGCGGTGACCGGCGGGCAGCCAGATATGCACGGCAAACAGGCCGAGCACGATGACGCCCGAGGCGATGACGTAGCGCCACAGCGTGATCGTGCCCATGTAGGGGCCGATCCATTCCAGCCGCCGCTCGGCGATGTCGGCGAGCAGCGGCGCGAGCACCAGCAGGAGCGAGATCGCCAGAAAGCCGAACGTCGCGATCACCACGAAGGCGAGGCTTTGCAGCCGCCGGTAGATGAAAGACCGCGTCTCCGTTACCCGATAGGCGCGGTTGAGCGAGGTACGCAACGCCTCGATGCCGTTGGAGGCGAAAATGCCGGCGGCGACCACCGACACGGTGAGGAAATCGCCGCGCGGCACGGTCAGCACGTTGAGCACTTCCCTGGCGATCGGCTCTGCGATTTCCCGCGGCCAGGTGTCGAATACCAGATGCACTGCCGTGTCGGCGAAGGCGTCTGCGCCCAGAAAGCTCGCCAGCGTGGTGGCGAAGATCAGGAACGGAAACAGCGCCATCAGCGCCGAGATCGCCAGATGCGACGACATCGACCAGCCATCGTCGCTATCGAAATGGCCCAGGGCGTCGGACAGGACCCGCTTGATCGCGACGATATTCCGCACAATTGCTCCGATTGTCTCTGTGACGCGAATATGGGAAAGGTTCGACGCAAAAGGCAAGAACCGAACGCGGGTCGCCGGATTTGCGGCCGGAGAAATTCTGATGGCACAGGTTTTCAACATACTCGCCATCGTCGCGATGGTCGCCGTCGTCGTCGTGCTGCTGCGCGGCCTGTCGAACATGATGAAGGGCGGCGACGCCAACACCTCCAACAAGCTGATGCAGGCCCGCGTCCTGCTCCAGTTCGTGGCGCTGGTGCTGATCCTGCTCACCGTCTATTTCACCCGCGGCTGACGACCGATGGTCAAGCTCAACAAGATCTACACCCGCAAGGGCGACGACGGCACGACGGGGCTGGCGGCGGGGCCGAGGCGGATGAAGTTCGACCTGCGCGTCGACGCCTACGGCACCGTCGACGAGGCCAACTCGACCATAGGGCTGGCGCGGCAGCACACCGCCGCCCATGCCGATATCGACGCGATGCTGTTCCGGATGCAAAATGACCTCTTCGACCTCGGCGCCGACCTGGCGACGCCCGAGATCGGCAAGCCGCTACCTTATGAGCCGCTGCGCATCGTCGCCTCGCAGGTGGCCCGCGTCGAACGCGACATCGACGCGCTGAACAAGAACCTTGCGCCGCTCAAATCCTTTGTCCTGCCGGGCGGAACCGCGGCCTCGGCCTTCCTGCATCTGGCCCGCACCGTGCTGCGCCGCGCCGAGCGGCTGACGGTGGAACTGGCGGCAAGGCCGGACGAACAGGTCAACCCAGAAACGATCAAATATCTGAACCGGGCCTCCGACCTGCTGTTTGTCGCCGCCCGCGCCGTCAATGACAATGGCGCGGCCGACGTGTTATGGGTGCCCGGCCAACACAGGTGAGCCGGGGACCTCGCTGTCATGTTCATTCCGTTACACGACGCCAACGATCTCAAGCACATCAAGAAACAATACGTGACGATCACGCTGATCGTGATCAATGTCGCGGTGTGGCTGTTCATGGCGGGAGCCGGCGATCAGACCGCCCAGCTGGCGGCGATCGGCCTCGGCTATATTCCTTCCACCGTTTTCGGCTTCGTCGAGCGCGGGCCCGAGCAGAGCTTCGTTCCCGACTACCTGACCTATGTCACCTACGCCTTCCTGCATGGCGACTTCATGCACCTGGCCGGCAACATGCTGTTCCTGTGGGTGTTCGGCGACAATGTCGAGGACGCGTTCGGCCATGTCCGTTTCCTGATCTTCTATCTGCTGTGCGCGGTCGCCGGCGCCACCTTGCACGGCTTCGTCGACCCGTCGTCGCAGGCGCCGCTGATCGGCGCGTCGGGCGCCATCGCCGGCGTGGTGGCCGCCTATCTGATGCTTCATCCCAGGGTGAAGGTCTGGGTGCTGGTGCTGATGCGCCTGCCTCTGCGGATCCCGGCCTGGATTCCGATCGCGCTGTGGATCCTGCTGCAGTTCGTGATGTTCCTCGCCGGCGGCGAGAACCAGATATCCTGGGCCGCCCATGTCGGCGGCATCGTCGCGGGCGCGGTGCTGACGCCGATCATGCGCCGCCGCGGCGTGCCGCTGTTCGACAGCGAGATCGTCATGCCCAAGGCGGCGAAGGTCGCCCTGCCGCGCGTCGGCACGACCATCGGCGCGCCTCAGCCGGCGACGCCAGGCCCGGCGTGGGGACGCCAGCCGCGCGAGTGAGACGCCGGCGCGAAAGCCCGCAATGCCGCGCGCCAAAACGCCCGGCGTCGGGTTGGCTGGTTCTGGTTCTTCAAAGAACGCCTCCTTGTCGGAAGTCGGGAGAACCCGACGCGTGCCTGGGCTTTCCTGAATTGTCATAAGTTTGGCGCAGACATGCGCCCGGCCGGCGTATGACCTCCGATGTTTCCCGGCCGAACGACATTTCTTGTCCCACGGCTCCCGGCGCCCGCCAGCCGAGGCTGGAAGCTCGCGGAACCGACCCGCTCCCCTCCAGCGCCACATCTGCCTGGACGTCCGGTGTGCGCACCCGATCCCGAAGCGGACTGCGAGGAGAAGGGTCAAGCAGGTTGAAAGGTGTCGGACAGAAACGGCGGTAAATTTTTTCGGGCGGTCGGTCAAGCGATTGAAAAGCCGAGCTTCATTCTGGCCCGACCCCCCTCTGTCCGGCAGGACAGAGGGGGGTCGGTGGAGAAGCTGACGCGGCCCCGCAATGGCGGCAGGAAGGGCTCGCCCGCCTCAGTCCAGCGTGCGCCTGAACCGCAGCAGCGCAAACAGCGCGTAGAGGCCGATAAAGCCGACCAGCACCGACAATTCCCACGAGATCGCGGCGAGGTCGGCGCCCTTGAGCATCACCCCGCGCACGATGCGCAGGAAGTGGGTCAGCGGGAACATCTCGCCCAGCACCCGCGCCCAGTGAGGCATGCCGAAGAACGGGAACATGAAGCCCGACAAAAGCAGCGACGGCAGGAAGAAGAAGAAGGTCAGTTGCAGCGCCTGCATCTGGGTGCGCGCCATGGTGGAGAAGGTGTAGCCGAGCAGCACCAGCGACATCACGAACACCAGCACGGCTGTCAGCAGCAGCGTGATCGAGCCGGTGAACGGCACGCCGAAAATCAGCCGCGCCGCGCTCAGCACCACCAGCACCTGCACCGCGCCGACGGCGAGATAGGGCAGCACCTTGCCCAGCATGATCTCGGGCGGCGAGGCCGGCATGGCCAGCAGGTTTTCCATCGTGCCGCGCTCGATCTCGCGCGTCAGCGCCACCGCCGTCATCATCACCATGGTCATCTGCAGGATGACGCCGAGCAGACCGGGCACGATGTTGTATTGCGACACGCCCTCTGGATTGTAGCGGCGATGGACGACGACGTCGATCGACGGACGGCCGGCGCTGGCCGGGGTCTTCGCCTCGCGCAGCAAGGCCTGCTGGGCGACGGTCGCCAGCGTCGAGATCGCGCCGCTGGCCGCGGCCGGATCGGTGGCGTCGGCCTCGACCAGGATCTGCGGCGCGTCGCCCCGGTCGAGCCGGCGGCCGAGATCCGACGGCAGCGTGACGATGAATGTCGCCTCGCCCGCCGCCATCATCGCGTCAGCCCCGGCGGCGGTCGCATCGGTGGCGACGAAGCGGTAGTAGCCGGTGAGCTCGAGCGCGGTGACGACCGCGCGGGCGTAGCGGTCGTTGGCCGGCGACACCAGCGCTGCCGGCAACCCCTTCGGATCCATGTTGATGGCGAAGCCGAACAGCATCAGCTGCACCAGCGGCACCACCAGCATCATCGCGAAGGTGACGCGGTCGCGCCGCATCTGGATGAATTCCTTGGCCAGCAAGGCGCCAAGGCGGGAGAAGGAGAATACCTGGTTGCTCATGCCATATTGTCCTTCGAGCCCGACATGAACTGGATGAAGACGTCTTCGAGGCTGGTTTCGCCGGGATGGACGCTGATGCCAGGCCGCCTGCCGATCTCGGCGACGCTTTGGGCGAGCGCCGCCTTGTCGTGGCCCACCACATGCAGCGTCGAGCCGAATGGCGCAACCTGCTCGACGCCGGGCATGGCGCGAAGCAGCGCCGCCACCGGTTCGAGTTTCGGTCCCTCCACCACAAAGGTCGCCAGCCCCGCGTCGCGCACCACTTCGGCGACGGTTCCGGTCGCCAGCATCTTGCCATAGGCGATGTAGCTGATGCGGTGGCAGCGCTCGGCCTCGTCCATGTAGTGCGTCGACACCAGCACGGTGAGCCCGCCGGCGGCCAGCCGGTGGATCTCGTCCCAAAACTCGCGCCTGGCCTTGGGGTCGACGCCGGCGGTCGGTTCGTCGAGCAGCAGCAGCTTCGGCCGGTGCATGATGCAGGCGGCGAGCGCCAGCCGCTGCTTCCAGCCGCCCGACAGCGTGCCGGCGAGCTGGTTGCGCCGCGACGTCAGTCCAAGGTCCTCGAGCGTGTCGGCGACGAAATCCCTGACCGGTTTCAGTTCGTAGAGACGCGCCACGAATTCGAGGTTTTCGCCGATCGTCAGGTCTTCGTAGAAGGAGAATCTCTGCGTCATGTAGCCGACCTGACGCTTGATCTTCAGCGCCTCGGTGCGCAGGTCGTAACCGAGCACCGTGCCGCCGCCCTCGTCGGGCGTCAGCAGGCCGCACATCATCCGGATGGTCGTCGTCTTGCCAGAACCGTTGGGACCGAGGAAGCCGACGATCTCGCCTTCCTCGACGCGCATCGAGACATGGTCGACGACGGTCTTGTCGCCGAACCGCTTCACCAGATCGTGGACATCGATGACGCTCACTTTGCGCCATCCAGCCGGACGTCGACGATCTGGCCCGGTTGCAGCCTCTCGGCGCCGGCGTCCGGCCGTGCCTCGACGAGGTAGACCAGCTTCTGGCGGTTTTCGAGCGAATAGATCACCGGTGGAGTGAATTCGGGATCGGGCGACACGTAGGAAACAGTCGCGGTCAGTCCCGGCGGGCAGTCGTCGCAACTGACGGCGAGTTTCACGCCCGGCCGCACCGACGAAAATTGCGGCTCCCCGACATAGAGCCTCAGCTTCACCGCGCCGTCGGGCAGCAGCGAGATCACCGGCGCTGACGGGCCGCCGATCTCCCCGGCCTCGCGCAGCACGTCGGCGACGCGACCGGCCGAGGCGGCGGTCAGGCTGCGCTGGCCGAGCCGCCAGTTGGCCTGTTCGAGCCCCGCCCGCGCCTGGTCGAGCGCGTTTTCGGCCGCCTTGATCGCCTCGGGTCTCGCCGGCAGCCGACCGACGTCGAGATTGGCCTCGGCCTGGCCGATCTGGGCTTGCGCCATTTCAAGCGCGGTGCTGGCCCTGTCGAAATCCGCCTGGGTGGCGATGCCGCGTTTAAGCAGGTCGGCTGTGCGGTTGGCGACCCGCTTCGCCTCGCTGCCATTGGCCGTGGCCGAGGCAAGCGCCGCCTCGAGCACCGCGATCTCCTCCGGCCTCTTGCCGACCTTGAGGTCGGCAAGCTGGGCGCTGGCCTGGCCGACGGCGGCTGTCGCTTGCGCCACCGCGATCTCGGCGTCGGCGCGGGTCAGCGCCGCCAGCGGCGCGCCCTTCTCGACCCGCTCGCCGCGCCTGACCGAAACCGAACCGATCTCGGCGGTCTCGATCGGCGCGACCAGCACATAGTCGCCCTCAACATAGCCGACGCCGAGCGTCTGGTCGCTCTGGCAGGTCGGGAACAGGCCCGCGACGACGGGAATTGCGCACCACCAGCTCATGGTTTTCCTTTCCGGCGCGGGGCCAGAACTGCAAGAAGATTGGACTTGACGGTTTCGGCCACATGCGACGCCTGCATCGGGCCGATCGCCGGCCAGCCCATGCGGCGGCGCACCGCTTCCGCGCCGATGCGAAAATAGACGATCTGCCCGATCAAGGCGAAGATGTGCAGCCTGGTCGCCTCGCTGTCGGCGTCGTCGCCGGTGGCGGCCGCCCACGCCTTGCACAGGCGCAGATGCACCGGTTCGAACACGCCCGAATAGATCGTCTCGAAGGCCGCCGTCGGACGATCCATCTCGCGCAGCACGAATGCGACGAACAGCCGCGCGTCGGGGGTGGAGAGCACGAAGCCGCAGATGCGGTCGACTGCGGCGGCCAGCGTCGCCCGGGCTTGGTCGGGATCGAGCCGGGCGGGGTCGGGCGCGGCGGCAAGAACAGGCGCGGCAAACAACTGCGCCCTGTCGACGATATATTGCGCGCAGGCCGAATAGAGCCCTTCCTTGCCGCCGAAATGATAGGCGATGGAGCCGATATTGGCGTTTGCGTCATTGGCGATGTCGCGCGTCGATGCGCCCTCGAAGCCGGCACGGCCGAACCGCGCCAGCGCCGCCTCGATCAGCGCCAGCCGCGTCTGCTCGCCCGCCGAACCGCCTGTTTCAGCGCGCGCCTGCCGTCGCGATGTCGGTTGGATTCTTGCCATGCGAGAATTTAATCATTCGATTGATTAAATGTCAACATCTCTGCAAGAACCGGCAAAAAATCGATGTTGCGAGCGGTTCTGCGGCAGCGCGCGTCGCATTTCGACGCAAATGGCGCGGCTTTTGGTCGTGGCAAAATCTGCTTGTTGACGCGGCTTTGCCCGCCGAATATGGCATCAGGCGCGGTTCCCGGAAACGATCCGGAAGCGTCGAATTCCGGCCGGATTGTCCGCATCGGGCGTGACGGCCTCTCCCGTTCTCCCGGCGGGATGCCCCTGAAGAGAGGAAGTTTCGGCATGAAAGTACTTGTTCCGGTCAAGCGCGTTGTCGACGCGAACGTGAAGATCAGAGTCAAGGGCGACGGGTCCGGCGTCGAGCTGGCCAACGTCAAGATGGCGATGAATCCGTTCGACGAGATTAGCGTCGAAGAGGCGATCCGCCTGAAGGAGGCCGGCAAGGTCGAGGAAATCGTCGTCGTGTCGATCGGTCCCGCCCAGGCGCAGGAGACCATCCGCACCGCGCTGGCGATGGGCGCCGACCGCGGCATCCTGGTCAAGGTCGATGACACGGTCGAGCCGCTGGCGGTGGCAAAAATCCTCAAGGGCGTCGTTGACGCCGAGAAGCCGGGCCTGGTGATCCTGGGCAAGCAGGCGATCGACGACGACGCCAACCAGACCGGCCAGATGCTCGCCGCCCTGCTCGGCTGGGGCCAGGCGACCTTCGCCTCCAAGATCGAACTCGGTTCGGGGTCGGCCAAGGTGACGCGCGAGGTCGACGGCGGCCTGCAGACGATCGACGTCAAGCTGCCGGCCATCGTCACCACCGACCTGCGCCTCAACCAGCCGCGCTACGCCTCGCTGCCCAACATCATGAAGGCCAAGAAGAAGCCGCTCGACGAAAAGTCGGCCGCCGACTACGGCGTCGACCCCAAGCCGCGCCTGAAAGTGCTCAAGACCGAGGAGCCGGGCGGCCGCAAGGCCGGCGTCAAGCTCAAGACCGTCGCCGAACTGGTCGACAAGCTCAAGAACGAAGCCGGCGTATTGTAAGGCAAGGATAGGGAGATCAGACATGGCAATTCTACTCGTCGCTGAACACGACAATTCATCCCTCTCCGACCAGACCGCCAAGGCGCTGTCGGCGGCTCTCAAGATCGGCTCTGACGTCGACGTGCTGGTCGCCGGCAAGGGCGCAAAAGCCGCCGCCGACGCGGCCGCCAAGCTCAAGGGCGTGCGGACGGTGCTGCTGGTCGAGGCCGACGAACTGGCCGAACGCCTCGCCGAGCCGACGGCCGCGCTGATCGTCTCGCTCGCCGGCGGTTACGACACTATCATTGCGGCGGCCACCTCCGTGGGCAAGAACGTGCTGCCGCGCGTCGCCGCCCTGCTCGACGTGATGCAGATTTCGGAAATCACCGATGTCGTCGCGCCCGATACCTTCAAGCGGCCGATCTATGCCGGCAACGCCATCCAGACGGTGCAGTCGAGCGATCCCAAGCGCGTCATCACCGTGCGCACCGCCTCGTTCCAGGCGGCGCCCGGCGGCGGTTCGGCCAAGGTCGAGACGGCCAAGGCGGCGGCCAACCCCGGCCTGTCGACCTTTGTCGAGAACAGGCTGTCGGAATCCGACCGTCCTGAACTGACCTCGGCCAAGATCATCCTGTCGGGTGGCCGGGCGCTGGGCTCGGCGGAAAAGTTCCAGGAAGTCATCCTGCCGCTGGCCGACAAGCTCGGCGCGGCGGTTGGCGCATCGCGCGCCGCCGTGGATGCCGGTTACGCCCCCAACGACTGGCAGGTCGGCCAGACCGGCAAGGTCGTCGCGCCGCAGCTCTACATCGCCGCCGGCATTTCCGGCGCCATCCAGCACCTCGCCGGCATGAAG